>Ga0315282_10003725_pt1 | contig 27178 bp, 21 predicted proteins | sample YL17G07_20_MG_FD_203693 | JGI IMG/M metagenome (GOLD analysis project Ga0315282, IMG submission 203693) | Sediment microbial communities from Yellowstone Lake, YNP, Wyoming, USA - YL17G07_20 | ecosystem: Environmental > Aquatic > Freshwater > Lake > Sediment | place: USA: Wyoming | collected...
ATGACCTTTCTGCCGCCGAGAAGTGGAATATTCCCGTTGACCCGAGTGTGGTTTTCATCGAAGGTAGCATACTAGACGATGAGGTATTGAAGAGGACATTCTCCGGCAAGCTTGACTTCGTCTTTCATCTGGCAGCCCACTTCGCCAACCAGAATTCAGTGGATAACCCTGAAACTGACCTTAAGGTTAACGGGCTTGGCGTTCTCAAGGTTCTGGAGTATTCTCATCTCGCCAGGGTGGGTAAGTTTGTCTTTGCCTCTTCTGGATGTTCTGTCTACGGTAGCCAGGCACCGCTGCCGCTCAGGGAAGACTTTGTTTCCCTTCATCTTGATACCCCTTATCAAATCACTAAGCTTCTTGGCGAGCTCTACTGCAATTTCTTCTATAACTATTATGGCCTACCGACGGCTATAGCTCGCTATTTCAATGTCTATGGCCCCGGTGAAATACCTGGCGCCTACCGCAATGTCATCCCCAATTTCATCTATTGGGCGCTCCACAAGATGCCTCTCCCTATAACTGGCACCGGGGAAGAGACCAGAGACTTTACCTTTGTTGATGACATCGTTGATGGCACGTTGCGTCTGGGTGTAATCCCCGAGGCAGTTGGTGATGCCTTTAATTTAGCCTCAGACAGGGAGACCAAGGTTATAGATATAGCCAATATAGTCAATGAAGTCACCGGCAATCCTAGCGGGGTGAAATTTATCCCTCGAAGAGATTGGGACAAAATCACCCGAAGAAGGGCTTCTGTTGACAAGGCACGAAAGGTCTTAGGCTACGAGCCCAAGATGGTGATGAAAGAGGGGATTAAAAAGGTATACGGCTGGATTAGAGAAAATCGGGACAAGATAGAAGCATGCGCTAGATTCTGATTCTAAGGAGGAAAATGGCGAGTAAGCTTAAGGTCGGGATAGTGGGCTGTGGTGCGGTGGCGGTTAAACGGCACATACCGGGCTTTATTAGACTCAAGAGGGATGTTATTCTTCAGGCGGTCTGCGACAAAAACGAAGACCTGGCAAAAGAGGCGGCGCGGAGGTATGACATTCCTAAAACATACCAGAGTCTTTCCCAGATGTTGTCTGGTGAGAGTCTGGATATTGCCGATATATGCACCCCGCCCCAGATCCATGCGCCATTAGCTATAGAGGCGCTGGAGCACGGCTGCCATATCTTGTTAGAGAAGCCAATGGCGCTTACCACCGCTGACTGTGACCGGATGCTCAGTGCCTCCCGCAAGCATAGAAGAAAGCTATGCATCGTCCACAATGTCCTCTTTCACCCCCCGCTGCTTAAAGCCAGGAAACTGGTCGCTGAGGGTGCCATCGGCGATTTTATCGGCATGAGAATCTTTCTCTCTGACCCCAAAGACGAGATGATAATGAGGAAGGATTACTGGATACATAAGCTCCCCGGGGGCTTAATCGGCGAGACCGGACCCCACCCCGTCTATATATCCCTGGCTTTCTTGGATAAGGTGAATAACGTGGACGTCTATGCCAAAAGATTCTTAAAGCACCCCTGGGCCCCCTTTGATGAATTCAGGATGGAGCTGGAGGGGAAAAATGCGGTCAGCTCCATAGCTATCTCCTACTCCAGCAATCGCTACGCGGCTAATGTTGATATTTTAGGCACGGAGGGTGCCTTGCAACTTGACCTCCAGAGCATGCTTGTCCTTCGCCAGGGGGCTAAGACATCGCTGAGCCCGTGGAGTCTGGTCTCCGCTTCGCTGGGTTCTGTTTCTCAAACAATAACCGGGTTGCTAGCCAACAGTCTTAAGGTAGCTACGGGGAGGTTTAGACTAGGGCATGATACCGTAATTGAAATGTTTGTCAATAGCATTTTGTCAAACACCCCACCCCCGGTGACCGGTGAAGAAGGCAGGGAAGTGATCAGGGTCATGGAAATGATTGTTGACCAGCTTTACCGCAAATACGGTCGTCCCCGACAAACTTGAAACAGATGATACCGAAAGAGAAAGAATTAGTTAGGCAGTACTGGGATGATGTGCCCTGCGGGACAGGCAGCATCACTTACCCTGAGGGGTCGGCGGAATACTTCGAGGCGATTGCCGAGAACCGAAATCGGTTGGAGCCTTTTATCGCCGACTATGCTCGGTTTGATAAATGGGCAGGTAAGAAAATACTTGAGGTAGGCTGTGGCGTCGGCAGCGACCTGCTCCGCTTTGCCAGGGCGGGGGCGCACGTGGTCGGGATTGACCTATCGCCAAAATCTGTCTCCTTGGCTAAATCAAGGTTACACGCCTACAACTGCCGGGGGGATGTGCTTGTCGCCGATGCCGAAAAGCTCTCGTTTAAAGATAATGAATTTGACCTAACCTATTCCTGGGGGGTCCTTCATCATACGCCAAATCCAGAAAGGGCTATTCAGGAGATTTACCGGGTGACAAAGCCGGGTGGTGAAATCTGCATCATGCTCTACCACCGGCATTCGCTGGTTGCCCTGCAACTATATCTTTTGTTTGGACTATTTGCCCTTAGACCATTCCGAAGCTTGAAGGATATAATCGCCAACCACCATGAAAGCCCGGGCACAAAGGCTTATTCCGTAGCCGAGGCTCGCCGGATGTTTTCCGCGTTTAAAGAACTGGAAATTGAGGTTCGCCTTACTCCCTATGACCTCCGCTATAAAAGGGACAAATACCTCCCCCAGTGGGTTGGCAGGCTTATCCCGCAGCGTCTTGGCTGGTTTATGGTTATCCGGGGACGGAAGCCATGAGGTCTGATTAAGATGGCTGGAATTTGCGGTGCAATAGGCATCGAAGACGAAGCGCTATTACGGAGAATGGCATCGTTCATGAAGCATCGGGGCGAGGTAATCGATGTCTTCACCGATAGTGGCGTGACCATCGCCTTAATCCGCCATGCCGATGAGCCTGGATTTTATAACAAGGGAGCGATGTCAATCGCTCTTGACCATGACATCTACGCCATAGGCAACCGTCAAGTCAAAGACAACCCTGATGTTTACGCCCACCTTACCACTCATGCTTCGCCTAAAGAGACCTTAAAAACCTTAAGGGGAAGTTTCGCTCTGGCAATAGTCAATACAGGTAGCAGACACCCAAGACTGACATTAGCCCGCGACATATATGGCACCCGGTCAATGTATTACTTTAAGGCTGATACAGCTTTCTTTTTCGCCTCGGAAATGAAATGCTTCCTAGCCATAGATGAATTTAAACCTGAAGTCAATCCTGAAGCTCTGCCTCATTATCTAAGCGGTGGTTTCAGTCCCGATAGGCAGACTTTGCTCAAGCAGGTTTACAAGGTCTTGCCCGCCGAGGTGGTGGAGTTTGAGGATGGGGATGTAAAGTGCCTGAAGTACTGGAGTCCTATGTCCTGTGAGCAGGAGCCTTTAGACATAAATCATTGGCTTGAATCCACCTGGGCTAACCTCAAAAATGTCGCCAAAGCCCAACTGCCAGCAAAAGAGGATAAGTTCGGGATAGCACTGAGCGGAGGTTTAGATTCAGCTCTGGTAGCGGCTGCACTAAGGCATGTCAGCAGAGGCCCAAAGATAGTAAGCTTCTCCTTAGATTATGGTGAGGGTGATAAGACTGAGCTGAATATGGCGGTGAAGATATCTGAATATTTAGATATAGATTGTCGCATAGTTCAATTGAATTCGGCGGAAGTTGTAAAAGACCTGGAGCGACTGCAGTGGCTCTATGACGAACCTCTCATAAAGTTTACTTTTATACCAACCTATTATCTCATGAACGCAGCTAAGGAGCAGGTGAAGACAGTGTTCACCGGTGATGGCGGAGATGAGCTATTTATAGGCTACAGGAGCGACTACTGGGAAGACCCTCTGATAGTTAGCCTTTTCTCGAAGCTAGGACGAATCAGGAAGCCTGTCTTGGAGGTTGGTAAGAATCTGGCTACGCCTCTAGCCAACTGGACTGGCTCAAAAACCTTATCACTGGCTGCGGAGTTCTTTACCAGAAAGGATGCCAGTCATCCGGAGTGGCAATACAGGATAGCTTCGCGAGTTTTCCAGCCCTATTTCTCAGAGGAGGACTTGGCTAAGTTACTCGGCAACAACAGTCTACAGGGGATAAACGACAGCACCGTTGAAGCCATAAATGCGGCAAACGCCAGCAACAACATTGAGAGAATATCGCATACCATGGTTAGTGGTGAGCTTCCCAATGACCTGCTGAGGCTGGATAAATCTATAGCAGCTACTGGGCTGAAAATAAGGTCTCCGTTGCTTGACCCGCAGATGACGAACTTCGCCTTAAGCATACCGATATCACTAAGGTACCAACAGGGAACAACCAAACAATTGCTCAGGCAATTAATTAAGAACTACGACTTGCTGCCGCCAGAAGTAGCTACTGGTAAACAAAAGGTGGGGTTAACCGCACCAATATATAAGTGGCTAACTGAGAATTCATCACGGGATTACTTTGATGCTTTGCTGCAGTCCAGCCCCTGTCTCCCGAACCTTGATATGGCTTATACACGTAGGTTCTATCCCCCCCAGACATATACTCAAACTTTGAAAGCGTGGAACCTGATAGCACTACTACTCTGGCTGCAGGTATTTTTGACCCGGGTGTCTTTTCCGGAGTCTAGGGTTAAACGGAGGACAAGAGAGCACTAAAGCAATTAGGAGGGGAGAGAATGAGAACACTCGCTAAACTAGCCGAGCGGGTAAAGCAAGGCCAAATTATCCTTGGTATTGTCGGCATAGGCAGAGTAGGTCTGCCTCTTGCCCTAGTTTTCGCTAAATCGGGGCTTCAGGTAATAGGAATTGACCAAGATAGGGATTATGTGGAAAAGCTCAGGAGAGGAGAGAGACCGTTCCACGAAAGGGGCATTCAAGAGCTGCTAAATTTAAAGAATTTTACGCCTGTATCAGATACCCAGCCAGCTGTACAAAGGAGTGACATCTTGATTGTCTGTGTGGGTACACCTTTGACCCAAGGCTACAGCCCAGACTATAGTCATCTTTACTCAGCCTTATCCAGCATAACAGAAGTGCCGATAAAGGGTAAGTTAATCATAATAAGGTCAACGGTGGCACCGGGAACACTGGAGGACAAGGTAATCCCATTTCTGGAGAAGAAAACTGGCTTAAAGGCAGGGAAGGACTTTTGGGCAGTGTCTTGTCCGGAAAGAATAGTCGAAGGCAATGCTATAGAAGAAATAAAAGAGTTGCCGGAAATCATCGGCAGTATAGACCCTGCCAGTGCAGAAGTGGTGGCAGAGCTCTTCAAAAAGATCAACCCAAATAAAAAGATGTTGAAAACAACCCCAAGGGCAGCCGAATTAGCGAAGCTGTTTACCAATGTTTATCGATATGTAAACTTTGCCTTGGCTAACGAATTTGCTTTACTTGCCGAACAGTTCGGGCAGGACGCCCAGGAAATCATAAATACTCTTAATGCTGGCTACCCGAGAGGGGGGATCCCCAGGCCTGGTTTAGCCGGGGGACCCTGCCTAAGCAAAGATGGGTATTTCTTACTATCTGACATTGCCTTCCCGGACTTTGTCTTATTGGCCTGGCGATTGAATGAGTTTATACCCCAGTACATTGTCAACAAACTTAAGAACCGGCTGAAGCAAAAAGGGAAGGCGGTTCATAAATGTAAAATAGCTATATTGGGGCTAGCCTTCAAGGGGGGGATAGATGACATCCGATATTCGCCTTCGGTCAGAATCGCTGAACTCCTAGAAAACGAGAATGCAAATGTAGCCAGACATGACCCTTATATCCAAGGGACTGAAACCCTTGAGAATGCGGTTAACCAAGCCGACGTAATTATATTGGCGACCAATCATCCTGAATTTGAGGGGATATGTAAGACTATCCATCGCTTTGGCAATTACAAGTCAGATTGTATTTTCGTTGATTGCTGGGGAGCTATAAACAGCGATGAAGCTAGACAATACGGCTTCGATTATATAAGATTCGGTAGTGGGAAAGCATGACTGTTATTCTCAAAAGAGAGGTACCCAGGAGTATGTAAGGTGGAATGGAAGAATAATAGAATATTAGTCACCGGAGGAGCCGGATTTATTGGCTCGAGAGTGGTCGACAAACTGGTCGAGATGGGGGCTAGCGTACGAGTAGTTGATGACCTCTCAAAGGGAGAGGCGGCAAATCTGGCGGAAGTGCTACCCAGAATAGAGTTTATCCAGGGTGACTTGCTTGATATGAAAACAGCGAGGCAGTGCCTAAAAGGCATCGATTTTTGTTTCCACCTTGCCGCTAAGATAGGTGGCATAGGGTTTTTTCACAAATATCCAGCTACAAGTATCAGGGATAATACCCTAATGAATTTGAACCTGTGGGACGTAGCCAAGGATATTGGCACCAAGATGGTATGTGTATCCTCATCTATGGTATTTGAGCGGACAAGTCTATTCCCAACTCCAGAAACTGCTGTGGAATCTTCTCCCCCACCCCTCACCGGGTACGGATTTTCAAAACTTATCGCTGAGTATATCTGCCGAACCTATCATGAGGAGTTTTCAGTACCATACGTCATTGTGCGGCCATTCAACGCCTACGGTCCGGGTGAAACTCCCGGGGATTATGCTGGATTTGCCCATGTCATCCCAGACCTGATAGCCAAGATTCTGAGTGGACAATACCCCCTAGAGATTTTAGGAAGCGGGGAACAGATAAGAAGTTATACTTATGTAGATGATGTAGCTGACGGAATATTGTTCATCGCTGCACATACTGAAAACGACGACTTTAATGTCGGAACTGGGGTGGAGACAACCACAATGCAGCTTGCTGAAATCATATGGAAACTTTGTGGAAGGGAAGAACCCTTTAAACTTAAACACCTCCCTCCGTTTAAATATGATGTCCAAAAACGGGTCCCGGACACATCGAAGATAAGGAATCTGGGCTGGAGGCCGAAAACTACCCTTGAGCAAGGATTAGAGGCTACTATTGAGTGGATGAAGAGGAGAAATATCAAATGGCCCCCCTAAGGAAGAATAGTTCAATGTTCCACTCGCTCATGGGATTTGCCCGAGCAATGCCAAGGAAATCAGTGTATGAGGTAATTAAGTTGGTATATCGAGTAACTGCGGCAACCGGATTGTATGAGGCGATTAAGAGCGCTGGCACAGGAGAATATACCCCTTATTACCCCTATGGTTACGCCACTTATTCTCCCTGGTTCCAAAGCCCATTCCAGAACATTTACCGTAAGATCAGAAGCCGGAGCCTTGTTAGCGAAGATCGCGGCTACATAATAAATAGGCTTTGCTTGCATTCCCTCCGCCTCGAAGGAGATTTTGCTGAGTGTGGGGTTTACAAAGGTGGTAGTGCATTTTTGATTGCAAGTACAATCAAGCAATATATCGACAAAGGGCGTAGCCTCCACCTGTTTGATACTTTTACCGGAATGCCAGATACGGCAGTAAAGGAGAGAGACGGTCATACCAAAGGTGATATTGGAGATACTTCACTTGAGGAGGTCAATGAGTATCTGAAGGGATTTTCATTCATCGAATTCCATCCCGGATTTATCCCAGATACGTTTAAAGAGGTTACCAGCAAGCAGTTTTGCTTTGTTCATATTGATGTTGATATCTACCAGAGCACACTTGACTGCTATCGGTTCTTCTATGACCGAGTAGTGCCAGGAGGAATTTTGCTCTGTGACGATTATGGGTTCCCCACATACAAAAACGCGGCTAAGGCAGCAGTCGACCAGTTTTTTAGTAATAAGCCTGAAGCTCCTATAGTTCTTCCTACAGGCCAATGTCTGGTTATCAAACTGTGAGATGTTATATCAAACATACTAAAGTATGGGGTTTTAGTATGGGCAAAAATAAAAAGGCGAGGGAATGGCCAAAAGTCTGGATTCAGGTTCAGACAATCGAAGGCCTAATAAGCGAGATTGAAGGCAAACGCTTATACCAGCTTGCCAAGAATTGTGGTGGGACTATCGTTGAGGTTGGCAGCTGGAAGGGTAAATCAACTGTTTGCTTAGCCCTCGGTTCTAAAGCTGGCAAGGGAGGCAGGGTTTTTGCTATTGACCCTCACAAGGGACTTCAGGATGAGTGTGCTGAAGTTCATCAGCCTGGGGGCACTGAGCTAATATTTAGGGAGAATATCAAGAGAGCTAAAGTGGATGATATTGTTGTTCCGCTGGTTATGAAATCAGAGGAAGCGGCTGATGGGTGGACAGAGCCCCTTTCTCTGCTCTTTATTGATGGTGCTCACGACTATGAAAATGTTATGCTGGATTTTAACCTGTGGGAACCCTCCTTGACTGAGGGTAGCATTATTGCCTTTCATGATGCCCTATATTCCCTTGGTCATAACTATCCCGGCATTAGGAACATAGTGACAAGTAACATTTTAACGTCGCCAAGATTCTCAAATGTGCAGTTTTGTGGTAGTATAGTATATGCTACTAAATCACGGGCTTCGGTAAAAGGCCACTTTCTCAAGCTTCAAAAATTGCTTTTGTATTATACCCTGCCAATGGTTTATCTAGCACTAACTCCTGTGTACCGGATCTTAGCTAGAACCCGATTATTTGCTTTAGTTAAACGGATAAGAAATAAGCTGCAGCTCTAATAGAAAGCAGGCCTTTTGCCAATGAAGATATGTTTTATTGCTGACGGAAATAGTATTCACTCCCGAAGGTGGATTGAGTACTTTTGTAAACCCGGAAACAAAATCCATATTGTGTCAACTACATTTTGCACCAACCGCATGGAGGGATGTACCATCCATAATTTGCCTCAGCCCGAAACACGAGAAGGGGATATTAATAAAATTGCTAAATATGCCATCTTCCGGCGAGTCAGGGAATCAGAGCTATTCCCCCTAGCCTATTTATCTCTTTTGCTTTACCGAACGTTCAAGTTGACGAAGAAGGCTAAAACTATAATAGAAAAATTGCAGCCCGATTTGGTTCATTGCTTGAGGCTTCCTATTGAAGGCTATATTGGCGGGCTGGTTGGATATAAGCCATTAGTGCTCACCACCTGGGGAAACGATATGGTTTATTTTGCTCAGAAGTATTCTATATGTCGTTGGTTGACAAGAAAAGCCATGTCAATGGCTAGCCTTTATTTTGCTGATAGCCTAAGGGATAAGTACATCGCTGAGACCTATGGTTTCTCCTGCTCCAATCTAACATTAGAGGTTCCAGTAACCGGAGGGTTAAAACTTGAAGAATTTCCTATGTATCAAAAAGACTCTTCAATTAGGAAAGAGGCCAAGCGAAGATTGGGTATTGACCCTAAAACAAACATGATTATCAGCTTGAGAGGATTTAAATTTTTCTATGTTAATACTGAAGCCTTGGTGAGAGCGATTCCAAAGATTACTGAAGTGTTTCCGAATACCACTTTTGTACTCAAAGGCGATATGCAATTAGATGCCTACTATAAAATGAAGGAGCTGGCAAAAGAGCTCGGGGCGGCGAATAACATTCGCTTTACCGATAAGCTCAGCCCGAGAGAACTGGCCGATTACCTTTTAGCTTCAGATATTATGGCATCAGTCACCTTATATGATGGTTGCCCCATATCTATGCTGGAAGGTATGGCTTACGGTGCAATCCCGGTAATGAGCAATCACTCCCCTATACAGGAGTGGATTAGTGACGGGTGGAATGGCTATCTGATTAATCCAGTAAATCCGTCTCAAATCGCCGAGACAATCATTAGGGCATTAAAGAATAAGGCTAGATTCTCACTAATGAGACAGAGAAACTGGGATATCTTGAAGCAAAGAGCAGATTATTATAACAACATGGCAGTGGTTGAACAGATTTATCAGCAAGTAGTTGAGGGTAATCGTGAGTCTACCTAACGATTGGCAGATTAAGAAGTGCTTGGCGCTTTCGATTAGCCTGTTATTGGCTATGCTCGGCCTCATTGGGCTGGCTAGTGTGGGTTTTGATGTCCCTGTCTTAAGGCAAATTGTTGGTTTTCTCTTTCTCACCTTCGTCCCTGGTCTAATTATCCTTAGAATCCTCAAGATTCATAATATAGGCATAATAGAGAGCCTGCTCTATTCTATAGGGTTAAGCCTCGCCTTCGTTATGGTAAGCGGCGTAATAGCAAACTTTGCCCTCCCGCCTCTAGGAGTCTCTCATCCTATCGCTTTAGCACCATTAACCGCTACTTTCACTGTCTTTTTCTTAATATTATGCTTCCTGGCTTATAGGCGAGATAAGGACTTCCACCCTACTAGCCCCTTGCAGAAGGACAGCAAAAAAATTGCAAAGCCAGGCTCCGTCCTCAAGCCAATTTTATTGGCTGTTCTGCTGCCTCTGCTTGCTGTTCTTGGAGCCAGCCTGGTCAATTCCTATCAAAATAATGTCCTTCTTTTTGCCTTTATCTTTATCGTTGCAGTAATTATCGGTTTAGTTGCCTTTAACAGGTTTATCCCTCCCCGAGTTTACCCCTTCCTGATATTCGCCGCGGCTATCGCACTTTTATACCAGACCACCTTTATATCCAGTTACCTAGTGGGCAGTGACATTAATCTTGAATACGCCTTCGCTAAGCTAGTAGTAGAAAACGGCTATTGGAATGCTACCATCAATAATGCTGTAGACGCTTGCTTGAGTATTACCATGTTAGCACCTATATATTCACTCCTACTGAACATGGATGCTGTTTGGCTGTTTAAAATAATCTACCCCCTTTTCTTCTGCTTGGTGCCTCTGTCGCTTTTCCATATTTATCGCCTCCAGATTGACGCTCGTCGCGCCTTCTTTGCTGCCTTTTTCTTTATCGCCATGCCAATGTTCTTTATGGACATGGCTCAGTTAGTCAGGCAACAAATCGCCGAGCTCTTTTTCGTCCTAGTCATATTGCTAATGGTAGACCGCAAATTAGCACTGGTGCAGAGGACTATCCTAGCCATTATCTTCAGCCTTATGGCATCGGCGACTTACTATGGGATGGGACCTATCCTCACTGGCTATCTGATTTTGGGTTGGCTAATACTCATTTTCATTAAAAGTCGTGCTGGCCGAACCTTTTGGCAATGGCTGGCAGGGAAGCGTAGCCTTCTACCAGCTGATTTAACCTCAGGCGGAGCTTTCAACAAGAAAGCCATGGCCATTATTATTGGCGTATATCTATCTGTCACCCTTGCCTACTACGCAGTCAGCGCATCGGGGCAGACCATCGGTAGTTTCCTCGTTCTTACTAATATTCCCAAAACGACCGTGGAGCAAATAGTCACACCACCTGTAGCTGAGCCACCACCTGTAGCTGAGCCACCACCTGTAGCTGAGCCACCACCTGTAGCTGAGCCACCACCTGTAGAGCTGCCTGGTTTTATCCAAAATATTGTCAGTAGGTTCCCATTCATGGATCCCTTTGTTAGGGAACCGCTAGCTCAGACTGCTATTGGTCTTGACCTTCCTGCTGCCTCGCTGGGGGGAAAAATTTGGCGTGTGTTCCAGTACCTCGTCGAGCTCTGCATCGTTATTGGCCTTTTTAGGCTCATCTTCCGCCCTAAGGGCACGGGGTTCAAAACCGAGTATCTTTCCCTGACCTTAATAAGTGCCCTAGTCTTGGTAGGTGCATATCTCTTAAACACAACTTCCTACGGCATGGGCATCACCCGGGTTTTTCACACCACTCTACTCTTTTTATCACCCTTGTTTCTCCTTGGTGGTGAGACCATCGCCTACGGCGTAGCCAAGCTAGCCAGAGTATTCCGAAGGGGCTTTGCCTCTTTGCGACTGAGCTTTGATAATCCAGCCATTCTGTGGCTTCCTGTTCTCGTTGTATTAATTCCCTACTTTATCTTCAACAGCGGGGTCATCTTTGAGCTTAGTCGAAGCCAGACCACTAACTTTATCGATATGCCCTATTCCATTGCCCTTTCCAGCTATCGCGTGGACTTGACCACGGTATCTAATAAGCAGGATATTGCTGCTGCTGAATGGATTGTCACCGTAAGAAACACAGAATATCAAATCTGCGCCGACCATCATGTCGGATGGTTCGGCGCACAGTTTGGAGGTAAGGCCATAGCCGGCAAGCGTCCACTGAACCAATATTTCTACCTTACTAAAGAAATACCCTCTCCCAGCTATATCTATTTGAGGACCCGGAATACCCAAGAGAGGGAGCTAGCCTTTACCACTACCTATGCCGCGCGGCAAAGTATCAGCTTTGATGATTTACCCTGGTTTGTGCAGGCACTTGAAAAAAGTGATAGAATTTATAACAATGGCAGTGCACAGATACTTCTACACCGTTGAAACGAGGTTGAACATCAAAGTGAGATTTCGCTAAGTCTAAATAGCAGTCTTTGCTTCGGTGCCAAGGCTTGAAAGGGCTTTATTGTGATTGAACCTAAGGGAGTAATAATCCATGAATCCGCGATTCTGTATGGCAAGAATTCAATAGGGCAGGGTAGCCGAATCATGGAGAACGTAATTCTGGGCTATCCTGATAGGGAATTGCTAGATAAAATAGAGAGGGAGGGGGAAGACATCGAGAGTTACCTATATCAAGGGGTCATTATTGGGGAAAATGCTTTGATTAGATCGGGTGCTATTATATATTGCAATGTTCGTATAGGAGATAATTTTCAAACTGGCCATAATGTACTAATAAGAGAAAGCACATCCATAGGAGACAATGTTCTCGTTGGCACAAATGTGATTATAGAAGGTAACACTGCAATCGGAAGTAAGGTGAGTATTCAAAGTAATGTATATATCCCAACAAATTCAGTCATAGAGGATTTTGTTTTTATAGGTCCTAATGCAGTCTTAACCAACGATAAATATCCGTTACGCAAAGAAGAAAATAGACTTAGTGGACCTATCTTAAGAAAAGGGGCTTCCATTGGTGCAAACTCTACAATTCTTCCTGGCATCGAAATTGGTGAGGGTGCACTGGTGGCTGCTGGGACCATAGTTACCAAGCATGTGGCACCTTGGACGCTCGCCATTGGCTCTCCAGCTAGGATGATGGAATTACCTAAAGAATTGAGGGGGTTAAATAGGATTTAGGGATATGATACCTATTAGTAAACCAGCTATTGGTAAAGAAGAGATAGAGGCCGTGGTGAGTGTATTAAAAAGCGGGGTTCTCGCTCAAGGGAAAAGGGTGGAGGAGTTTGAGGAGGCTTTTGCCCGGTTCATAGGTGTAAAATATGCTGTGGCCACAAGCTCAGGGACTGCTGCCCTGTATTTAGCCTTGCTTTCCCACAAAATCGGAGCCGGCGATGAGGTTATAACAACTCCTTTCACTTTCGTTGCTACTGCCAACTCAATCCTGCTTGCCGGAGCAAGGCCAGTCTTTGCTGACATTGAAGATGACTATTTCAACGTAGACCCTAGCAATATCGAAAGAAAAATTACCAAGAGGACAAAGGCGATCATTCCCGTTCACCTTTATGGGCATCCGGCAGATATGAAAGCGATCATGGAGTTGGCTCATGAACATGGTTTGACAGTAATTGAGGATGCTTGTCAGGCACATGGGGCTACCTTAAATAACCAAAAAGTTGGTTCCTTCGGTACAGGTTGTTTCTCCTTCTACCCGACCAAGAATATGACCACTGGAGAAGGGGGAATGATGACTGCCGATAGTGAAGACGTTGCCCAGAGAGCCAGAATGGTTCGAAATCACGGCTCTAGCCAAAGGTATTCCAGCGAAATTCTAGGCTCAAATATGAGAATGAACGAGTTAAGTGCCGCCCTGGGATTGGTACAGCTTCACAAGCTTCCGGCCCATAATCAAAAAAGACAGGATAATGCTGCCTATTTGTCTCAAAAGCTGCGCGGAATCCAGGGTATCCAATTACCCAAGGTAAGGCAGGGTTGCCAACATGTGTTTCATCAGTATACTATAAGGGTAACCGAGGGAAGTCCAATTAGTCGGGATGAACTGGCAGGGATACTAAAAGAGAGGGGGATTGGGAGCGGCATATATTACCCTATCCCGATTCATAGGCAACCACTTTACCGTAAACTTGGATATGATGACGACCTGCCTATATCGGAGAAGATGAGTCAGCAGGTTATTTCATTGCCCATACACCCAGGGGTTACGAGGCAGGAACTGGACTTTATCAGTGAGTTAGTGAAAGAGGCGCTCCAATGAAGGTAGGTATCATTGGCATAGGCGAGATGGGTCAGAACCATGTGCGTGTTTACCATGAGCTAGGTGCCGAGATAGTAGGCGTAGCTGATTTGGATGAGGCCAGAGTCAAAAAAGTTGCCAGCCAGTATAAAACGAAGGCTTTCACAGACTATAGAAAATTGCTAAATCAAGGGTTGGATGCGGTAACTATAGCTGTCCCTACCGCTAGCCATAGAGAGGTAGCACTAGCAGCCATAGAACAAAGGGTAAATTTGCTGGTGGAAAAACCCATAGCTAACTCCGCCGTCCACGCCAAGGAGATTATCACCGCAGCTGAAGAGGCTGGCTTAAAATTGATGGTAGGGCATGTCGAGAGATTTAATCCAGTAGTAACAAAGCTTAAAGATATCATCGAGCAGGGGACCTTAGGCAAAGCGATTCTTCTATCGGCCAGAAGGGTTGGCCCTTTCGGTCCCAGAGTTTCTGATATCGGCATTATAACTGACCTTGCTACCCATGATATAGACATTGCCAGATACATTATTGCCAGAGAGCCTGTAGAGGTCTTTGGCAAACTCAGTGGGATCAGGAATAAGGAAGGCGACAGTGCCGTAATCATATTGGATTGGGGAGACATTATCGCTTCTATCGAAGTGAACTGGTTTACCCCACATAAAGTGAGAACCCTGGTGGTAACCGGCACCGAAGGAATAGCCTATGTAGACTATATAGAGCAAACTCTGGAAGTTCATAATGCCGGCTGGAAGATGATCCCCCGTTTCGAGAAAGGCGAGCCTCTGAAGTTGGAACTGGAGCATTTTCTGGAGTGTATAGAGCTAGATAGGCAGCCGCTGGTTAATGGATATGAAGGATTGAAAACACTGGAGATTGCTCTAGCAGCCCAAAATAGCGCTCGTCAAGCCAAGCCTAGGGGTAGTCAAAATGGAAAATGAGCTTCTGAATCAGGGGGTAATCTCTTTCCCGTTAGCCAGACCTTATTTCGATGCTGAGGAGCTGGCGCAAGTTCAAGAAGTGCTAGATTCAGGATGGGTATCTCAGGGACCAAAAGCGGAGGAGCTCGAGGATGGACTTGCTCGCCGCTTTGGTGTCAATTATGCTATCTCCGTCGTCAACTGCACCTCGGCTTTACACCTTTCACTATTGGCTCTAGGAATAAAGGAAGGCGATGAGATTCTAGTAGCCGATTTTACCTTTCCGGCAACAGGACACTCAGTACTCTACTGCAAAGCCAAGCCCATTTTTATTGATGTCGACCCTAAGACCTATAATATTGACCCAAACCTTATTGAAGATAAGGTTACCTCTAGAACTAAGGCTATAATCCCTGTTCATACCTTCGGTCAGCCGGCTGACATGGATGCCATTACAGAAATAGCAAGGCGCCGCCACTTAAAGATAGTAGAGGATGCTGCTTGCGCCTTGGGAGCTAAATACAAGGATAGATATGCCGGCACTATAGGAGACATAGGCTGTTTTTCATTCCACGCCCGTAAGAACATGACCACTGGTGAGGGGGGGATGGTGATAACTGACGATGAAGAGCTAGCTCGTAAAATAAGGACTCTTTCGGTATTTGGGATGACCTCTGCCTGGGAAAGGGGGAAGACTGGCAACGTAACTATACCAGAGTTCGTTGAGTTAGGCTATAACTACAAGATGAGCGATATTACTGCAGCCATTGGTGTTGCTCAATTGGGGAAACTGGATAAATTGATTGCCAGGCGAAGGAGCCTTGCCAAATATTGGGATAGGAAACTTGAAGCTATAGATCTTATTAAACCTCCTTACTGTAGTGAAAATATGCTTCATGTCTATCAGAGCTATGTTGCCTTGGTAGATAGAAAAGTTGACCGAAACCTATTAATGCAAAAGCTGCTTGACCAGGGGATTCAAACACAGATAGGAACCTATGCCTCCCATATTCAGCCAATTTACCACTCTGAACAAAGATGCCCCAATTCGTTGGATATATTTCGCCGCTCCTTAGCCTTACCGATGTACTATACTCTAAAGGAAGAGGATATCGATTTTATAGCTATGCATCTGGGAAAGGCATTACCTGAGTGCTTGTTGGAGTAAAAATGGCTTTGCAAGATAAATCAATTCTGGTTACCGGGGGGGCGGGTTTTATCGGTAGCCACTTGGTCGACCGATTAATACTGGAGCGCCCCTCGAAGTTGGTAGTGGTAGACAACTTCTTCTTGGGCAAAGAAGCCAATCTAAAGGAAGCTAAGGCAAACTACCCACAGCTCAAGATATACCGTCAAGATGCCTCAGACTATGAAGCGATGAGGCGGATAATGAAAGACGAAGGCATCCAAGTGGTGTTTAACCTGGCAATAGTTCCCTTGCCAGCGTCGCTTATTCAGCCTAAATGGAGCTATGAGCAGAATATTACCATCACTCTTTGCTTATGCGAATTAGCCAGAAACCGTGCTTTCGAGTCCCTTATTCACTTCTCATCCTCGGAAGCATATGGTACCTGTCAACAGGTGCCCATGGATGAGAACCACCCACTAAACCCTACAACCCCATATGGAGCCAGTAAAGCGGCTTCAGACCTGTTGGTATTATCCTACGTAAACGCCTTTAACATTGATGCTTCGATTATCAGACCCTTTAATAACTATGGTCCAAGACAGAATGAAGGGAATTATGCCGGGGTCATTCCACTAACTATAAAGAGGTTACTATCTGGCGGAGCGCCGGTAATCTATGGCGATGGAGAACAAACGAGGGATTATATATATGTTACCGAGACTGCTGGTGCTGCCATAGATTTGTATAATTGTCCCAAAAGTAGGGGAAAGGTGCTAAATATCGGCAGCGGCAGTGAGATATCTATCAATACTCTAGTAAAGCTTATCGCTCAGTACCTGGATTGTGATAGGTCCATAATTTACGAGGAAGACAGACCAGGAGATGTAAGACAGCATGTTGCTGATATTCATTTGGCAGAGGACTTAATAGGTTTTAAGCCTAAGATAGATTTAGAAGAAGGGCTAAAATATACCATCGATTGGTATAAAGAAAACCTTATTTATAATTTGAAAGGATAGTAAATAACATGGAAGAGAAAAAAACTCGAAAAATCATCGAATATTATAACAATCGTCTTTCCAAATATGGTGTGTCAGGTAAAGCTACGTTACTTGATGATAACATGAGAATGCTAGAAATTGAAGCTGTCACGACTTGGTTAAGTCCAAGCAATAAGGTGCTAGACGTATGCTGTGGCAATGGGGTTTCGACAGTTGAATTTGCCAAGTACTGTGAATCTATTGTAGGGATAGATTTGTCTGAGAAAATGATAGATACAGCGCGACGATTGTTAAACAGCAGAAAATCCCTTCCACGAAGCATCTCTTTTGAAGTCGGAAATATCCTAGATTTAGACTCAATATACCCAGTTGGTCGTTTTGATACTGTCGTATCTACAAGGGGTCTTATCAATCTTCCTTCGTGGGAACTTCAGCAGCAAGCTATTCTTAACATTCACAAAATATTGCCAACCGGGGGGAAATTTATATTCATTGAAGGAACAAAGGACGGACTACAAAGAATCAATAAACTTAGAAACCAACTCTCTCTTAAGCCTATACGACAACCTTGGTACGATAATTATTTTAAGGAAGGCCGAACAACTAGATTTCTAGAGAAGTATTTTGATACTCATGCTACTTGGAACCTAGATGTATATTTTTTGATTTCAAGAGTCTTATACCCATTTGCTTGTCTGCCTGCTGAACCTAGCCTTGACAACATATGTAACACCGTTGCACGATTGCTAACCCGATATGTAAACGCTGATACTGGAACATCATTATTGATTTTAAGGTGTCTTATCAAAAAGTAGAAAACCCGGACTATAATTGCGAGTGCGATTTACTGTGAGGCTGAGCTATATAAATAAAGATTGGCTTCTTAAGCCCTATCCGTAATATTTGTCAAACAGCTCGTCATAGACATCAACTATCCGCTGTACCACCGGGTCCCAACTATAATACTTCCTGGCGACCTCCCGGCAATTTTTATACCGCTCAGGGTGCTCCAATACCTCGGCAATACACCGAGCTACCTCAGCCCGGCTGGAAGGTATCTTGCCCACTTTCTTCAGCTCGTCCTCACTGCCCAAGAAATGCCTCAAATTTGTGCCAACGACAGGCGTTCCGCAAGCCAGGGATTCCAGAGGTGCTACCCCTGTGCCCATAAATTCTTCTAGTCCTTCCTGCTCCCTGGCAGAGTAAAACCTGGGGAACAGGTAGACATCAGCCGCGCCATAATAAGGAATTAACTCATGTCGTGGTATCCACTCGCGGACTATAGCACCAGCCTTGACCGCCTCATGATAAAGTGGGTCGGTTTTTAAGCCACCGACCAGCAGCAATTCCAAGTCATATTTACTCTTTAACTCTCGATAAACTTTAAGAATTGCGTCTACCCCCTTTGCTGAATCAAACCGCCCCACATGGAGTAGAACACGCTTATCTAACGGAATCTTCAAGGCTTTTCTCGCCTCTTCCTTGGCAATCGGCTTGAACTCATTAAAATCAATTGCTAGTGGTGGCGCGCAAAGGATAATGTGAGGATGAAATTTAGATAAATTGTTACGAATCCACTTGCTTGATGCAAGTAATATATCTACATTCTTAAGAGCTTTCCGCTCTAGTAGGCTTAAGGGAAGATGATAAATAAAGGTTGCGAGTGAGTAACTCCAAGGAGCAGCGCCTATATGGACGCCGACTATAGGCACATTTCGGAGGTATAGGCAAATTAGTAACGCCAAGTCATTATGGCTATAAATTTGAACCAAAACGTTGTCCTCTTGGCACTGCCTTTTAAGCTCTCTCAGCATTGATAAAGAGTACTCTCTCAACAGCGCAAAACGTACGTAGGGATATGTTGCCATCACGCCCTTATACACGAACTTGTCTAAATAACCTAAAGTCGGCCGGAAGCTAGGGAACGCACGGTAGACTATCCCGTCTTTTTCGCCTGTTATTGCCTCCTTAAGTTTTCTTTCTGGCCTCCAGCATTCTAGTTGATATTTTTGGGTTCGCTTCCAAATCTGTTGGGCTATCCTAACGTGGAAGCCATCGGCAAAGAGGTCAACTTTAAAATCTCTGCTAGTCACTAAACTAGAATAGGGTAATATATGTATAACCTTCACATGTTTCCCTTCTCTTAGGATAGTGTCCTCTCAGCCACTATCCCTTTGTTTCGAATAAAATATTATAACATAATAACATATTTGGAGTAGCGTCTTAGGGCTGGTGTTGAATGAAGGTTGCACTCTCAACCTACCGAGGTTAAAGCTGGTGCTATTATCTTAATTTATAATTTGACAAATCTTCTCAATATTTTCTTTACCGGCGCGGCGTTTATGTTACTCCTCCTCTCAATCTCCAGAAGCATCGCTATATCCTCCCGGTCAAAGCTCCTAGTAAGCACGGTGACTATGCCATATATAACATAGTAGAGGATAAATAGTAGCGGTAACATCCATAAGGTAACGTTGAGAAAGCTGCCAATTGTAAACTGGAAAAGAAGAGCCAGGACTATAGAAGTTATGAGCGGCTTGAGCAGGTTTTTGCTTAGCGGCTGAATGTGCCATGATAAGTAGAGCTTTACTGATAAGATGATACCGCCAAGAGTAAGTGATACCGCTAAGGCAATAGCAGCGCCAACTATACCCAAGGGCGGGATGAGAACGATGTTTATAAGCACATTCATTATTGCTGTAATCAAAGTAACCCACATTATGAATCTGGACTTACCTACGGCCAATAGAGTATTTGTGTTGGGACCAAGGAGATTTCTGATGATGAAACCAAGGGATAAGATGCGCAAAGCTGGGGCAGCGCCAATATAAGCCGAGCCGAAGGTAAGGTTGAGCACAGCCTCAGGGAACAAACACACCACCAGAAATAGAGGCAGGGTGAGAGAGACAATCCACTTAGTTAAGATAGTGTAGTTACGCCGCAGCTCAGTCATCAGGTTTTGAGAATATAAGCTAGTAGCCACTGGAGTGTAGATTAGCATCAAGGCAGCCAAAGGTGTAGCGATGAATTCGCTTAAGGGATAGGCAGCATTATACAAGCCTACTACTGCGGGAGTCTTGAAAGAGCCCAATATTAGGGTAGCCGCCCAGACTATTATGACAGAGATTACACTTGAGCCTAGAACTGGCAGAGAGAAAAGCAGCAGCTCTATCCGTATAGAACTATCAACTTCTTCACCGGAGAACTTCACCGCTAGAGGCAATTTCTTGGCAGTGTATGTTGCCAGAGCAACAAAGGTAAGAAGAAGAGCTAAAACATAAGCATAAAAAACAGCGATGAAAGACAGGCTAAACATCGCTACCACCAAGAGAAGCAGCAAAAAAAGGACGTTCAACAGGATAAGATAAAAATAGGCGTAAGGTTCTGCCCTATCGAAACCCCGAAAGACAGCCGCCAGGACACTTATGAGCGTGAGGAAGGGTACCCCACCGGCGAATATCTTTAGTGCCAGCGCTAAATCTGGGGCATGGAAGATATTTGAGGCAATGGCCTCGGCACTCAGGAAAAGAGCCACCGAGACGATAACGCTGGTAGCAATAGCTAATTGGAGCGAGAAAGCTATGGTTCCACGAACTCTGGCTAGAGCTTCCTTACCCTGGAAGAAAGCAACATATCTAGTAGTTCCTTCGTGTAAGCCCAGGCAAGCGAGGACGGTAACAAAGGTAAATACCATCAGTGCCAGTGAATAAATACCGTAATCGGCCTCTGAACCGTATCTGGCAAGAATGAGCCGGATGATAAACCCAAGCAGAAGCGAAATGAAAGTGCCGATTAGAGCCACGCCGGTACCACGAGCTATCTTCCTCAAAGAGTCGCTTAAAGGTTCATACATATCAGTTTCTTAATATTGACTTTAATCCTAGACCAATAAATTTGGCTTGTGATTGTTTGCTAGTATAGCAGTACACGGGTAGTGCTTGGTGCTAGTGTCAGCAGCCTTAAAGAGTCATCTGACATACTCAAAAATCTTTACCTCGGGAATGCTACCGACAACCGACTGCGTTACAGTGCTACCTGAGCTATAGGCTAGCTTATAATGCTTTAACGCCTCTAAAGGCACCGGGCTAACAAAGGGATTATTGCCAACTATTCTATAGTTACCTGATTTCTGGCTTGAAATGTAGGCTTCAGCTTCCTTGTAGCTGGCAAATGGTTTTGAGCTCACAATCTCCTTGTAAGGTATGCCGTCACGGGTTACCTTTTCCTGATAGGAAATTACCACAGAGCGTTGGGGGGTGACCTGCTTGCCGTCAAAGTTATATAGCCTAATAAGCAATGAACGATAGTATTCAGGGTAGTATAGTATTACGGGGCTAAGCACAAGCTTGCCCGCCTGTAGCTGATACTCATAGTAGACATCGTAAAACTTCTTCGGGCTGCTGCCACTCGACGTTACCACAGCGCCAAACTTACCTCCAAACTCACCTGGTGAGACAATGACATAGTCAACGATTACATACCTTGAACCTGCCCAGTATTCATCCATTAACTTGTTGGCTGAGGCTTCATCCTGAGCAGTAAAAAGCAAAGATTCCCCCTTGTGTCCCGTACCTGGGTTAGAGGTAGGTATGCGATGCCCGATTCGGGTTACCCAGTAGCCACAGTCCCACCAGGTAACTACGCCGTAAGCAGTCTTAGGATATTTATAGGCTTCCCCCAGCGAGGGCACCTCATAAAGCTGATAATAAAAATTAGGGTCACCAAACGGCTCCGGGGTATTATCTCTCATCCAAGTAAGTGCCTCACACCAGCCGTCACTGGGGGCAAATGGCGTCTGGCTGGCGGTAGCTATCGCCGGGCTGATATTAGGGAAGAAGCTGAGGAAAAAGACGACTATCACCCCAAAAGCCATATAAACACGCCTGCCAGTGGTACCTTTTCTCTTCCCCTCTCTTTGTATTACCCCTGACATTTCCGCAGGCTTAGCTGCCAATCTCTTGAAGCCGGTAAACTCAAGGATTTGCCACGAGAGGTAACCAGTGAGCAAAGCCACGTTAACGACGTAGTAATAAGCAAAACGGCGCATAGCTAAGGTCGCAGCCAACATTACCAAGCTCCAGACAACCAACAATGTCTTGTCAGCCTCGCCGCGCTTGATAACAAGGTAAATGAGTATACCCAGAGATATTAAACTGAGGAAAAAGCCAGAGGCAAAATTTCCCCAGGCAAGCGAGAGGGTGAAGTTGCCACCAGGCATGAGAAGAGGCTGCATCTCGAGGACAGTTGTTCCTACGGGCCAGGTGAAGATTCCTAAACTTCCTACCATTGTTTTGAGGAGGGATGGGCTAATAATGTAAAAAATTGCTAGGCTGACTAGAGCAAGGCCAAGCAGAGCCAGGGGGTAAAAGACTGGCTTTACACTGCGGCTGGCTAGAAGACGAGAGAGTCCGGCTAAAGCTATGGGGGTAAAGATAGCAATAATCAGAGAAGCTAGAGATAGTTTGTTCGGAGATGTGGGCAAAAAAATGAGTAGGGTGATGGTGAAGGTAATAACAACGACAAAACATAGGTAATCAGTAGACCTTCTCCTTAAGTGGTCAATAACGAACTGGACTATAAAATAAACCGAAATAATAAAGACAAAGAGCAGAGCGCCTTGCCAGGTAAGGAGGTAGATTCCCAGAAAAAGCCCGGCAAGCAGGCTATAAATAAGGGGGTTGGTAATTATTAACCAGTTTCCATGCTTTATACTGCTGAAAGATAACTGCCTTTGCTTGGCAGCCTTCACCGCCAGAATTAGGAACAGGATGACCACAGTGGTGAATAGGACCTCAGCAACATGGTAGTCAGTGAAGCCGAGTATCGACCGGCCCAGAAATTCACCGGGCAACAGGGCGACTAAGCCAGCCGCGATGACGCCAGCCCCGCGGTTAAACAGCTCTTTGCCAATAAAATAGACCGAGATAACGATTAGGGCACCTAAGACGGCGGGGAAATAGACGCCAACGACGTCAATGATATGCTGAGTTGGCGAGCCTAAACCGATGAGCCAGATAATGCCAGCCAGAAGGTAGTGAAAGAAGGGAGGGATGCCAAGACTTGAGTCTGGATAAATGCTTAAACTGCCGGAATACAGATAGTAGGGGTCAAAGGTGATAAGGTGAGGGAAGTTATGGACAAGGTTATCAACAATGCGCATGTTAAACCAAGCATCAACGCCGGTAAATTTTATCCAGCCGCTGCTGAAGACCTGATCGTAGGGGAGAGCAATTCGGAGATACAGAGCAACGCCGAAGAATAGGGCTACTATTACTGCAGCAATAAGCTTCGGTAAAAACTTACTTGGACCCATGTGTTGACCTTAAAGCGAATTATATCACAACCTTAGCCACGGTCAATCATGCTGGTTCGGCGGTAGTAGATTGGGAATGGAATCAATAATGGAGTAGCGCTCATCACACCTGTGACAATACAGGGAGCCGGTGACTATTTCCTTCCCCTTCTTCTCCCCCACCTTTAATTCCAGTTCTCCCTTACACACTGGACACACCAGAATATCCATGAGCTCTTTTTTCACAAAGTCAAATATACTACACCCTTCCAAGCTTTTTCAACCAGTTTGTTGGTGCTGAAACTATCTTTCCCCTCCCTTTCTTTATGGTTCAAGGTAATGGCCTAACCATACCTTAGGAATTCGCTTCCGACTTTGTATTGCACAAAAACCCGTAATGTACGGCAGGAGGTAACATCGTACTATTTAGTTTTTGTCAATGGCTCCGACAATCTCTTTTTCGACGGTCTGCATCAGGGGGTGGGCCCATCCTTCGGTTCCTGGTTCCCAAAATAGCATCCAGATGCGGAGTTATTCATCTTAAGGACAGACTCCATCGTACCTCATACGGGTTTGGCCAGGAGGGTGAGGGCGCCAAGATGTGACACGGGCTTGCTCACACGAGCTCCCAAAAGCTTGACCGGCGTCTCCACACCCCCCTGATGCAATAAACACCTCCTAAGCTGCTACTTGTGCCAGTTGTGGCACCCGGTAAAAAGTCTGCTTCTTCACCAAGGTGAAAGCCAAACGCAATAGCCTGTTCACCGCAGCTCCCACGACCTCTTTGCCGTTGAGTGGGTTAGCATGCACTGGTCGTTCGCGTAACCTCTTTGCCCAAGCCCGGAAGTCAGGGTTATGCCGAAGGACTGGTATAACGCCAGTCCAGGCACAGTAGCGTAGGCCAGGACGTCCCTTCTTACTCATCGGGGTATCACCTTTTCGCTTACCAGCCGATTCGGACTCAGTAGGATTGCTACCCGCCATCTTTATCAACTGTTTTGCGTAGCGGTAATTTCTAAAAGAGCCCAGTTCTGCGAGCAATCCAGCTACAGTGATGTAGTTAAGTCCGATTATCGAGAGGAGATATTTGCTCTCTTCAGCCTTATCCACTAGTCCAATCAGGACCTCGGTCGCTCTACGTACTTGTCTCTCGATCAGGCGAAGCTTCTCTACCAGGAAGGAGATCTCTAGAGCGACTGAACTGGCACCAGATTTAACACCGACGGAAGTTTGGGCAGCATGGTGAAGGGTACACAGTTTCCTCGTCATAAGCCGCCCTTGGTGTCCTGTTCTAATCATCTCCAGGAATTTATCTTGGGCCATGGCGGCGATCACGCTGGGTACAGGACAAATAGAGAGCACAGTCATGGCAGTTTTTCCACAAGGGTCTTTGAAGACTTGGGTGAACTCGGGGAAGAGGTTATCTAATAATCCCCTAAGAAGATTCGTGATTCTACTCCTTTCTTTGACTATTCGGCGATAGGCACTGTAAGAACCACGCAGTTCGGCATATACCCCTTGTGGCAATTTTGTTTCAGTGAACTCACCGGTGCATAATAGCTCTGCCGCCACTTGGGCATCCCGAAAATCGTTCTTTCTACGATTGAGGTCTTTACCCTCCCGCCTCCGCTTGAGAGTGAATTGGTTAATCAAGCGAAAAGGAACGCCCTTTTCATCCAGAAAGTAGGCTAAATTGCGCCAGTACTGGCCACCTGTTTCTATGGCGAAAATGATGCCTCTGCAGCCAGTTCTCACCATCTCCACTCTCGCCCATTCCAACATTTCGCCAAAGCCTTCTCTGGAGTTGTTGAACTTAGCCCTGCGGTTAGTAGTGAAATCCTGGAGCATGGCCACCGCTGCATGCCTCTTTTTATGTGAGTCTACTCCAACTACCAAATATCCTACCGGGACTTGCCTCAGTTTCCTTGCTGCACTATTCTTCATCTGATAGCTCCTTTCACTCAGATTTGGTGCTTTTGCGCAGCACCTACTCTATTGTAGCCAAGCCATCAGCAATTCTTATTGCATATACTAACTGCTTGTTTAGTGCAATGAGTAAAAAAGAGACTGACCAGGGGGGTCAGTCCCATCGGGAGAGATTTTAGCTTATAATGGGAGATGCACCAGAATGAAAATCTGGACGCTTTTTCGGGGTGGTTAATGGTTTGTACCTCAAAGCACAGGGGGAGCAGCGGGGTGAGGTTGATAAACAACCCCCTTATCAAGGGGAAGGGGATAAAAGGGATAAGAGAGGCTTGACTCCTTCAGCTTTAGAGTGTCCTGGTTTTATCTGCTTTACGCTTTCCACAAACTTCACAAGTGGCTCGTCTTACCGGACTTCTGATTGCGGCTCTCACAGTACGCTTATCATGATGAAGCTCTCTGGCTATCTGCTTAATACCCTTCCCCTCCACGAAGTAGGCATATCTGATGCGCTCATCCCTCTCTGTCTTCTCCATTCTGGGCGCCGGCGGTGGGCCATTCTCAGCAGCAAAATATAGTGGCGTTAGGGGGCGCCCTTTAGCATTTTCTTGCCTTACCTGAAGCACCAGCCCTTTTCCTATCAGCTTGCCCAGGTAATAATTGACTTCGCACCCGGGAATCGCAAAACGCTCAATTAGTTTACGCCTTGATAATCCCTCGGGGTGTTCTTTCAGAAAGGCCAGAATCTGCTCGTGCAGGTGGTCGGTGGCAAAGGGGAATGTGGAGAGAGCAAACTTTCTATCAGGTATGCCGGTATCAAGGTTGTAGAGGCTAAAGAGTGCCTTCTCAAACTTATAATATCCTCTTCGGTAGCGCCGGAAGCCATAGGCTTTCAAGAAGGCATACAGACACCTGGCAGCATACCTGCGAGTCTGGGTATCGTCTAAGCCTTGCTGCCAGCTGATAAAAGCTGCGGCGTACATCTCCTGCATTAAGTCTTCCCACAGCCCCTCCTTCTGTAATATCTCTTTGAATGCTGAGGGAAGCCAGTGGGCTTTGCGGATACACAAATGGCTGTGATGATTGGCGGGACCAAGGTCAAGGTCTTCCATTTTCTTTTTCCTCTTACCAATAAAAAGCCCCCTCTCCTTTGTAAGGAGAGGGGGAGATAAAGAAGAGGGGGCGACGCCCCCTCTTACTTGGTAGCCTTATGGTTAAGTTGTTGTTCCCTGCTTCTTCTTCTTAATAGGCAAGGCTGGCAGAGTATAGAATAGCAACAGTCGGCAGGAATAAAGATAGCCTCTGCTTTTCCAGTGGGGTTTTCTCTCGCTACCAGCCTTACCTCAAGGTCAGGGCAGTCCTGATAGACTGCGACTTTTGAGTTGTCGTTCATTCCAGCTTCCTCCTTTCTGAAACTAAAAAGCCGCCTCGGTATGAGGCGGCTGAAAAAACGGTAGGTAAATAGCAAAAAGACACCCCAGTAATCGGAGTGTCTTTCCGCTTTTGTTTAGCTTCGGTAATGCCTAACCGCTAATCTTATCGCTTGCTCTATCGCTTTTCTTACCTCTTGTGGTAGTGGCTTGCCATATCGGATAGCCTTGCGTCTCTTGCTCTTGCTCACCTTGTGTAAAGTATCACCCAAGTCTATGTAAAGATTGACATAGCTAGACGCTATCCTAACTTTAGCGAAGGGACGAAAGGTTAGTCCCGATATGCCTAGTCCTACCAGATAGTAAATAGGTTGATTGTCTAGGAATATGTCCTTACTAACACCGCTAAATTGACCACGCAAGGGGTAGTGTCTATCGGCAGTTCTGTGTAGT
>Ga0315282_10003727_pt1 | contig 27172 bp, 31 predicted proteins | sample YL17G07_20_MG_FD_203693 | JGI IMG/M metagenome (GOLD analysis project Ga0315282, IMG submission 203693) | Sediment microbial communities from Yellowstone Lake, YNP, Wyoming, USA - YL17G07_20 | ecosystem: Environmental > Aquatic > Freshwater > Lake > Sediment | place: USA: Wyoming | collected...
CAGTTCGGATTGCAGTCTGCAACTCGACTGCATGAAGCTGGAATCGCTAGTAATCGCGTATCAGAACGACGCGGTGAATACGTTCCCGGGCCTTGTACACACCGCCCGTCACATCACGAAAGTGGGCTGTACTAGAAGTCGTAATTCCAACCGCAAGGAGGATAGCGCCCAAGGTATGACCCATGATTGGGGTGAAGTCGTAACAAGGTAGCTGTAGGAGAACCTGTGGCTGGATCACCTCCTTTCTAAGAGAGAACCGGTTCTGGAGTTCGGCTTCGGCCGGACAGGTCCAGAACGGAGGCTCGGCATTCTGAAATCTCAAATTCCAAATTTGAAATTTCAGCAGGGCGTGGCTGCTCAACTCAGTTGTCAAAGAGAAGTTAACAGTCGATAGTCAACAGTTCACACTATAGAACCACAAGGCCGCGAGCAATCGCGGCCTTTGGCTTTTGGGTCGGCTTTGAGTCGAACGACCTTGTGGTATGATTGGTATCGGCTTGGCTGAACATGAGAAGCGTGGTAGCGAGGTTTCTTGATGGCGGAACAAGACAACGGCAACAAGATAGAGTTCATCCTGCAGATGCAAGCCCAGTTTGAGGCTAATCTTGGCCGACTGGAAGCGAATGTCGCACAGTTGACCACCAATATGCTCCGCTGCGAGTCCAATATCGATAAACTCCGCGACTCCCAGGCCGCACTCACCGCCGCCATGCTTCGGATGACAGAGATTATGCAGGAGTCGCAACAACAAGCCGATACACGCTTCAAGCGACTCGACGAACGGCTGAATACCTTAATTAACGTAGTGGAGAAGCACCTCACCGGCCCTAGCCATCCGCCCCAGGCGTAATCATGGTTGCAAGACTTGACTGGGCCGCGGGCCCTCGCGGCCTTTTTTGTTTTCGCGTTCAAAGCTACGGTTTGCTTTCGCCTAAACAGGCACTAGAATCATGCCACATGAAGACCCAGTAACTTCAAGGAGGATCCAGATGGCGAAGGGAAGACCAAATAAATACGCAACCGCGACCGTTTCGGAGGAGATTTACTTAGGCAAAGCCGGGATCGAGGTGGTCATATGGAACAAGTACGCTCGGCGAAACAGGCCGCGCGGCAAGGCTGTAATAAGCGTCGGAGGAATCCGTTGGTACCCCTAGCGGGCCAAGAAACAGAGTCACAAAATCACGTGGGATGAAGTTGAAAGGAAGGAATGAGGGTGGCGGCTCATCGCAGCCTTTTTGCTTTTTCGGCACTCAACCTTTCCAATCGAATGGGCTTTCCCGTGCTTTCCTGTGAAGTTATAATTTAAGGCGAGATTGGGAGGTTTAACGTGGCCCCACGGTATGTTTTGAGCGACTATGTCAATGAGGCATTGGCGCAGGCTACCTTCGAAAAGCTGGAGGATGGAAGCTATGCTGGCCGCATTCCTCCCTGCCCTGGAGTCGTCGCGTTCGGAACTTCCCTCCAGGAGTGTGAGAACGAACTGCGCTCCACGCGCGAGGATTGGGTTCTTTTGGGGCTTCAACTGACACACCCGCTGCCGGTCATTTCAGGAGAGGAGAATATCCATGGCTGAGACGCCCTCGACAATGCTTCCTCTGGGGACGAAAGCTCCCCCCTTTCGCCTTCCTGACCCAGACGGCAACTGGGTATCGTCGGACGACTTCAGCGATGCGCCCGCCTTTCTGGTAGTGTTCATGTGCAATCACTGTCCATATGTAAAGCACATCCGGTCGCGCTTCGCCGAGGTGGCCAAGGAATATCAGGCGCAGGGGGTAGGCGTCGTCGGGATCAACTCCAACGACATCGAGAGCTACCCGGACGACGGTCCGGAGAAAATGGCCGAAGAGATCAAACAGGTCGGCTATACCTTCCCGTATCTGTCCGATGTGAGCCAGGAAGTGGCCAAAGCGTATCGAGCCGCCTGCACGCCCGACTTCTACCTCTTCGATCGGGATCGCTGCCTTGTCTATCGGGGGCAGTTTGATGACAGCCGCCCCGGCAACGAGCGCCCAGTCACCGGCGCCGACCTCCGCGCTGCCCTCGATGCGGTCCTGGCGGGACGCCCCGTCCCCAGCCATCAGAGGCCAAGCTTAGGCTGCAACATCAAGTGGAAGCGCGGAAACGCCCCGGATTATTTTTGATTTTGGCTTTACGGGCTGTGAAAAAACCTCTCCCGCGTGTCATTCCGAGCGCAGACTTCATGATCCTTCGGCTCACCACTCTGCATGAAAATGCGCGAAGCGCCTTGGAGTGCGGTCCCGCCATGCGGGACCGCCTTGAGTTCCGAGCGAAAAGTCCGTCGGCTGACGGATACCGCACTCCAAGGTGCCTTCGGCACAGCCATTTTCATGGCAGCGAGGAATCGCGCCCTGAGAATTTTCAAGGCAGTGCAAGATTCCTCGTCGTCCCGATCAGATCGGGACTCCTCGGAATGACAGGCGCAATCGCTAATCCTTCGCGTGCATCTCCCTAAACAATCGCTGAAACTCTTCTGAGGCCTTGCGCAGTTCCAGCCAGTCGAAAAAGAGATCTGGCGTTTCCAGCCAAATGCGGAACCAAGTGGTGATCTCCGCCTTTTCTGCTCGCTTATCCGGACTCACCCGCGGGTTCGCTGCCAGACTCCCGGCGCGCAATTTTCCCTTCTGAAGCAGGACACGGACAAGGCCTGTCCCGGCGCGGTCCGAAGCCTGTTGGTATTGGCGATAGGCTTCGTCAAGTTTCCTGAGCGAAGCCTCCGCGCTGGCGAAGTCGTGGAATTGAAGCAGATTGCGAAGGCGGCTGGCATAAGGCTCCTCCATAGGCGGGTCGGCGAAGCGGTCGTTGTACTCAACGCTTTTCCCCGCCTCGCGCAAAACCTGGGCAATGTAGGAAGGGGAAGTCTTGAGGTTTGATCCCAGACGGGCGCGTAGCTCATTCTCGAGGGCGCGAATCTCCTCTGGGCCGATTCTTTCCAGGCCCTTCGCCCCGCAGTATTCAAGGATGATTTGCTTCTTGCTGATTGTTCTTGGCACGTTTCTGCGCCTGGGCAGCGCTCTTGCCTGCGTCATGCGCCGGCGGCTTCGAGTTTTTGCCGGCTGTCCCCGCCTCGCTGCGACGCAACGCCGCCAATTCTCTGCGATATCGTGACACGTTGTGTTGATGTTCAGCAAGCGTCCGAGCGAAGACGTGACCGCCGTGATTGTTGGCCACGAAATAGAGCGCGTCCCCCTCGGCAGGGTGGAGCGCCGCTCGGATGGAGGCTTGGCCCGGGTTGGCAATCGGGCCGGGCGGCAGTCCGGGGTGCCGGTAAGTGTTGTAGGGGGAATCAAATTCGAGGTCGCTTTGGGTAATAGGGCCTGCGGGACGATGGTCCAGCCGCGCCGCATAGACCACCGTGGGATCGGACTGCAAGGGCATTCCCCTCTCGAGCCTCCGCTCGAAGACGCCGGCGATGAGTGGCCGTTCCGAAGCCTCCGGCGTCTCCTTTTCAATCAGCGAAGCCAAGGTTATGACATCGTGCCACCCCGTCTTTCCCCCACCCCTTGCTCCCTTCCCAAACTGGGGAGGGGAATCGGGAGGCGTTGCTCCCCTCCCCGGCTGGGGAGGGGAATCGGGGGTGGGGGAAGGCCTTTGGTTCGCAAAACGCGTGGCAAGGATGTGGCGGAAACGCGTCAGCATGGTGATGACCACGGTTGCGGCGCTGACGCCGCGGGGGAACCGGTAGGTATCCGGGAAGAGATAGCCCTCCAGCGAGGGCGCCTTGGAATCGAGATCACGTATCGCCATCGTCTGCTGGGTGACGCGGAGGAACTGCGCGGGGTCGATGCCCAGCCGCTGGTTGAGAATCCACGCGATGTCAAAGCGATCTGAGCCCTCGGGGATGACTATCGAATGAAGGTAAACATCGCCCTGGATCAGTTTTCGACAAACATCGATGGGACGGAGCGGACGGTCGAAGAGGTACTCACCGGCGCGCAGTGTGCGATGGGGGCGAGTGGCCCAGTAACGGACCAGAAACGGCAGGCGATGCTTCAGCACTCCACGCGTCACTAGCAGGGCAGCGGCTTGGGTGGCCCGCGAGCCGGGCTCGATGACGAGGAGCAGGTTTCCGGTGTAACCGCGATAGGGGGAGAGCAGATCGAAGACAATCCAGAGCGCTCCAGCCGCCGGCGCCACTGCCGCCAGAAGGAAAATACGCCGTCTCATGGCGCTGCTCCCGCGCCGCGGCTTCGCTCGTTGGAGAGGAAGTCGAGGTAGCTTTGCAGCAGAAGCGTTGCCGCCACGCGATCCACTGCGCGTTGGCGTTTGCCCAGGCTCAGGCCGGTGGCGCGGAGAGCGCGATTAGCTTCCACGCTAGTCAAGCGTTCGTCCCAGAGATGGACGGGACAGTTCACTCGTCGGCGTAGCTTTTCCGCAAACTCCGCAGCCGCGCGCGACATGTGTGTTTCGCCGCCCCCATGCCCGAGGGGATTTCCCACCACCACCAGCTCGGTCGAGTACTCTTCCGTCAGTTCCTGGATCTTTCGCAGGTCGTCGTCCAAGCGGGTGCGCTCGAGAGTGGGAAGCCCCTGGGCGGTGATGCCCAAGGCATCGGAGACCGCCAGACCTATCCGCCTCGTGCCAAAGTCGATTGCCAAAACACGCACTGCCGTTTCCAATCGTCTCAGTGCTGCTGCGCCAGAGTCCCGGACATTGCACGGCGCACACCCTTCCCGATGATAGACCTTTGGGCGCAGGCCGGCGGGACCGCGGGGCGAGGCGTGCGCGCCGGAAGCGCTGTTGACTGCTGCGCCGGGTCGGGTAACCGCAAAACTTCTCCCGACGCAGAATGCCAGTATACGCCTTTATTAACGTGAGTGACCGCCCACTGCCTTGTGCCTCCCACCTGCTTGAAACCAAACAACCCGTACAGTTCCCCGCGAAGCCGTGGAAAACGGCGCGCTGTGTTGCAGATCAATCAGCTATGGCGGGGATCTGTGGTTGGCCTCAGCCACCGGGGGCGTGGCGCGGCGGATCACCTCTCACCCGGCCTGGAATTGTTCCCCAAGTTCTCGCCCGACGGCAGATGGATTGCCTCCACGGGCCAGTACGACGGCAATTTCAACGTCTACGTTATTCCCTCGGCAAGCGGCGAGCCAAAGCAACTAACGTTCCTGCCGGATGTCGTGAGCCTGCCCGAACGCATGGGTCCGAACAACATGGTCATCACCTGGTTTCCGGACAGCAAGCGTATCCTGTTCCTTTCCCGGCGCGACACTTTTGGCGATTGGTTCGGACGGCTCTTCAGCGTAAGCATCGAGGGTGGCCTGCCGGAGCGGCTGCCTATTGATAAAGGCGGGCTCACCTCCTTTTCACCGGATGGCACCAAGATCGCTTATAACCGCATCTTCCGCAACCTCCGTACCTGGAAACGCTACACGGGCGGCATGGCCCAAGACATCGCCATCCATGACTTCAAGAACAACAGCTACGAGCGCCTGACGGATTATCCGGGCACCGACACTTACCCCATGTGGCACGGCGACACGATTTATTTCGGTTCCGACCGCGGCCTGGAACACCCCAGGAAGCTGCCTCCGCACCCTGCTGATTTACCCGCCTACCCAGCGGGCCCGGGTTAACCGGCAATTGGATCGTCGCTTGGTCCGGGCGCATAGCTTGGCGCAACGGGCGTCCGAATCAATGACACCCCCATCAAAACCATCCCTGCCCAGACCACCAAGGCAGGTCTGGATAGGTCAGCTCGGCACATAATTTTCAAAGATTCGTGCCTCGGGCAGCCAGGATGCGCGCCGAGGTCCGGCAACTTTTCACTCCGCAGCGAAAAACGGGGCAGGGTTTAGGGCGACATTAAGTCCTTTCTTGGGTAGGGCGCTTCCTACTATACTTAGCATGTGCTGGAGATAAAACCACCATATCTTGTGTTTTTTGCTCTTGACAAATCCGGCGCAGCAGGTTAGATTCATTCAAGTCGACTGCGGGAACTCGTTGCGTTCGGAGGGGGCGCGGCCAGCGGAGCCAGACGATTCCGTTGCCCATCGGGATTATGACTGGCCGCGATTCACAGACCAAGCGCCAGTTCTTATTTGAGGAGACCAACCATGGCGGAGAGAGATGCCGTCACTGTGGCAACAAAAACCGCGACTTCAACCGAGGAGAGCGCAAGCAGACGGGGCATCAGTTTGCAACGCCTGTTTACCAAGCCCGGCATTCATCCCTTCGATGACCTCGAGTGGGAGCTGCGGACGGCCTCCATCCAAAATGAGAAAGGGCAAGTGATCTTCGAGCAACGCAACGTGGAAGTGCCAAGCGGCTGGTCACAGACCGCCACCAACATCGTGGCGTCAAAGTACTTCCACGGAAAGCTGGGCACACCGGAGCGAGAGTCGAGCGTGCGGCAGCTCATTAGCCGCGTGGCGGACACCATCGCTCAGTGGGGCGTGGAGGACGGTTACTTCCGCACCGAGGAGGACGCCAAGAACTTCCACGACGAGCTGGTTCACCTCCTGGTTTGTCAAAAGGCTTCATTCAATTCGCCCGTGTGGTTCAACTGCGGCCTGTGGCACAAGTACCATCGGAATTCGCCGGCCAGCGGCTGGTACTGGGATGCGGCCACGGGCGGCGTCAAGAAGGAGACCGAAGCCTATCGTCACCCTCAATGCTCCGCCTGCTTTATTAACTCCGTCCAGGATAACCTCGATAGCATCCTGACTCTGGCCAGAACCGAAGGGATGCTCTTCAAATGGGGTTCGGGCACGGGCACGAACCTCTCCCCGCTCCGGTCCTCAGTGGAGCCGCTGTCGGGCGGCGGTGTGGCCTCCGGTCCCCTTTCGTTCATGAAGGGCTATGACGCGTTTGCAGGGGTTATCAAATCGGGCGGCAAGACGCGCCGCGCGGCCAAGATGGTGATCTTGAATGTTGACCATCCGGATATTATAGACTTCATTAAATGCAAGGCCAAGGAAGAGCGCAAGGCCTGGGCGCTGGTGGACGCCGGTTACGACAGCGGCATCGACGGGGAAGCTTACAGCTCCATCTTTTTCCAGAACGCCAACAACAGCGTGCGGGCGGCCGATGAGTTCATGAAGGCCGTGGTGGAGGATAAGGAATGGACCACCCGCAAGATCTCCACGGGGGAGCCGGTGAAGACCTATCGCGCCCGCGACGTGATGAACAAGATTGCGAAAGCGGCCTGGCAATGCGGCGATCCGGGGATGCAGTTCCACACCACCATTAACAAGTGGCATACCTCGAAGGCCACGGCGCCCATCAATGCCTCCAATCCTTGCAGCGAGTACATGTTTCTGGACGACTCGGCCTGCAACCTCGCCTCGCTGAACCTGATGAAGTTCCTGACCCCTGAGGGCGAGTTCGACGTGGAGGCCTTCCGCCATGCCGTGGACGTGATGATCACCGCCCAAGAAATCATCGTCGATAATGCCAGCTATCCCACGGAGAAGATTGCCCTCAATTCTCATAACTTCCGCCCCCTGGGGCTGGGTTACGCCAACCTGGGCGCGCTGCTCATGGCCAGCGGCCTGCCTTATGATTCGGACCCGGGGCGCGACTTCGCCGCCGCCATCACGGCCTTGATGCACGGCGAGGCGTATCTCCAATCTTCGCGTCTGGCGGCTGAGCTCGGCCCCTGCGCCGGCTACCCGCTGAACCGCGATCCCTTTCTGGGCGTGATCGAGATGCACCGCCAGGCGCTGGGAAAGGTCAATTCCCACCACGTTCCCAACGACTTGTGGGAGAGCGCAAAGAAGACCTGGGACGATTGCCGGGCGAGCGGTATGAAGTACGGTTACCGCAACGCTCAGGTGACGGTCCTGGCGCCCACCGGGACCATCGGGTTCATGATGGACTGCGACACCACCGGCATCGAGCCCGACCTGGCGCTGGTGAAGTACAAGAAGCTGGTGGGTGGCGGGCTTATCAAGATCGTGAACACCGTAGTTCGCACGGCGCTGTTGAAACTCGGCTATGCGGACCTGGTGACCGCCGACATCCTGAGTTACATCGACGAGCACGGCACCATCGAGGGCGCCCCGGGCCTGAAGCCGGAGCACCTGCCGGTCTTCGATTGCTCGCTTAAGCCGGCCAACGGCAAACGTTCCATCCACTTCATGGGGCACGTACGAATGATGGCGGCGGTGCAGCCGTTCCTCTCCGGCGCTATTTCAAAAACGGTTAACATGCCGGCGGAAGCGACGCCCGACGATATCGCCAATGTCTACCTCGAAGGTTGGCGCCTGGGCCTGAAATCCATCGCCATCTATCGTGATGGATCGAAACGTGTGCAGCCGCTCAACACCTCGAAAGGACAGCAGTCAGGAGTCAGGAGTCAGGAGCCAGGAGCCAAGAATAAGAAAGTGGAAGACGGTCAGGAAAAGGTTCCTGGTCCTCAGGCCCCAGCCCCCAGCCCCGAGCCCGCGGCGCCCACGCCCAAGCCCTACCGCCGCAAGCTGCCGGACGAGCGCGCCGCCGTCACTCACAAATTCTCCGTGGGGGCGCACGAAGGTTACCTGACCGTGGGCCTTTACGAAGAGGGCCAACCGGGCGAAATCTTCATCACCATGGCCAAAGAAGGCTCGACCGTCTCCGGCCTGATGGATTCTTTCGCCACCGCTGTTTCACTGGCCCTGCAATACGGCGTGCCGCTCAAAGTCCTCTGCGATAAGTTCAGCCACATGCGTTTCGAGCCCAGCGGCTGGACCAACAACCCCGAGATCCGCTATGCCAAGTCCATCATGGACTACATCTTCCGCTGGCTGGCCAACAAGTTCCTGCCCAAGGAGGCGCGGCCTCAAGAGGACGCCAGCGTCACTTCGCTGAACGGCACGGAAGTCGAGAAAGCCGCCGATTTGGCCACGCAGTTCACCCAGGCGGCGGGCGGAATCGCAGGCTACTCCGTGGGGTCAGTCCAGCCGGGCCCGGCGGGCGTCGCGCACAGTGACGACGCGCCAAGCTGCTCCGATTGCGGCGCCATCATGGTCCGCAACGGTTCCTGCTACCGCTGCACGAATTGCGGCGCCACCAGCGGGTGCTCGTAGGAGGAAAGTAGGCAGAAGGCAGAAAGCAGTAGGCAAGCGCCCGCGAATCCCCGAAGGGGATTCATAAAGTAGCCGGGGGCAACGCCCCCGGAAAGCCGTCGTCCAAGGTGCATTGACCCTGAAAGGGTCACACCGGGCGTTCGCCAGTAACATTTTATGCAGGCATTGAGTTCTTACAGTTCATCTAAGCATGCGGATGTCGCGCGAGCGCTGGCTTCCTTCAGAAGTCCTACCGATGGTCTTAGCACCGACACGTTTGTCACTCCCAAAGGCCATTTCGCACGCTTCATTTGGCCTGATCTTCCCCTTGGAGCTTCAGCGAAACTTGGCGGGTTGATCGAGGCTTTGCACGCCGGGCATCCTGAACTGAATCTCAAGCCCGTGGAAAAGAACTCTCCAGAATGGAATTCAATCTTCCATGGCTGGAGTGAAGACTTAGAATCGGCCGGGGCGATTGAGAGGATATTTTCAGCGCACTTCCCCAAGCGCGTCTGTTGGGTGGAGGCTGAAAGAGATAGGGGGGTAGGATTGCGGCCAAGCTGAGGATTGAAGGGCTTGGGGAGACAACTCCCCCGCCACCCGAAACACCTCCTCCTGTCCGCGCTGGCTGGGGTGCCTCGTTGGGAGAAGTTAGTCTCCACCTCTTCTGGAAAGACTCGATGGCTATTCCACCCGGGCCTCTCTCAGCCGCCGACCTCGGGGCATTCGATGCAAGCGTCAGGGAGATATCTCATTGGGCTGAGCGCCGGATTCGGCCTGTTCTCGACACTCTTCACCAAAGGCTTAAGGCCCTTTATGGAGAGCGCTTCCGCGGGCTTTACGTTTTTGGCTCGTACGCTCGCCCGGACGCCGGAATTGCACTGCCGGAAAGTTCGGACCTCGACTTGGCCCTGGTCTTGTCGGATTTTGAGAACCTTTACGAGGAACGGGCCCGTTTCGGTGACCTCGTTGCCGACCTGTCGCTCGAGCATAGCTTGGTTATTTCCGTCGTGCCGGTTGCCGAGGCGGACTTTCGAGAAGGGCGGAGCAATTTCAGCCGTGTAATCTCTGAATATGCGGTTCCTGTGTAATGAACCCCAACGCTCGCGCTCACTTGCGAAAGGCGCACGAAAGACTCGAGGATGCCAAGGGTTTGCCCTCCCTGTCACGTTATGCGGGGACTGTCAACCGGACGTACTACGTTATGTTCGAGGCCGCGTCAGCCATGCTCTCGGCCGCGGATATGCAAGTCGATACGCACAATGGTGTGAAAATCAAATTCGGTGAATTGTTTGTGAAGGCGGGAAGGGTGGACCCGAAGTTCGGCCGTTACCTTTCGCAAGCTTTGGACCTTCGAGGGGATGCCGACTATGCGCTCGATTCGCGCGCCGACGTGCCGCGCGAGGTCGCAGAAGAACAACTCTGGAAGGCATCCGAATTGCTTGCAATGGCCGAAGAATTCCTGAAGGCTGAAGGAGGGAAGCATGAGCCTGGTCAAAGCGAATAGATTTTCCAACCTTGACGTCAATGCCGCCCTATATGCGATCTGCTCCACGGGCCGAGGCCGCTGTTGGCATTGCGACCGGAAGCTCCCCCCTTCGGATGAAGCCATCCAAGCGGGGTGGGATGTGCAGTCCGTGGAAGGCGAACGCGTGGCCAGCATCATCCTGGTGTGTCCGAAATGCCACCGCAAGCGGGCCAAGGCGGGTCAGAAGCAGTTTCTGCCCAGCCTCTCTCCCTCCGTCTGCGATGCCGTCCAATAATCCCTGCCAATTCTTTACTGGCCCGGGCCGGTTACTTGTTCGTCCCCTCGCACACCCAACCGAGGGATCATGGGTCTTCGGCCCACCACCTTGCATGAAAATGCGCGAAGCGCCTTGGACTGCGGTCCCGCCATGCGGGACCGCCTTGAGTTCCGAGCGAAAGTCCGTCTGCGGACGGATACCGCACTCCAAGGTGCCTTCGGCACAATCATCTTCAGGGCGAGGAATCTTGCTCTGGTTGTTTCTTCCGCAATCCGCCTGACCGCAGAGCGAGATTCCTCTTCCGTCCACTGACGGACTGACGGATCGGAATGACACCCTCACCTGACGGAGTTTCATGCGTCCCACGTGCGGGCGCTACGGATGTTTATAGATCAGAGGGTACAAAGCGGGAGATTATCTGATCCCGCACCTTCCCGGAAAGAGTCTCAACATCGTCGCGCGTCAGCCTACTGGTGGGAATAGGAGGATGAACGATCATCTCCGTTTGGCCGGGCCTGACGTGGTAAGTGTCCGGCTTCAGCACGGCCCGCGTACCGTTCAAAGTTATAGGCACGACGGGGACGCCGGACTGAATGGCGAGGTAAAAGCTGCCGGCCTTGAAGGGCCCAATCTTTCCATCACGGCTCCGGTGGCCTTCAGGAAACAGCATGACAGAGCTTCCAGCGCGGATCTTTTCTGCTGCCTCGTCCAGGCTCCTCAGCGCCTCTCTGGGGCGTTCTCGGTCCACAGGGATATGGCCCGAGCGCTTCAAGTGCCAGCCCAGGAAAGGCAGCTTGAACAAAGAGCGCTTGGCCACAAAGCGGAACTGGACAGGCAAATAGACGAAGAGGATGGGGATGTCCATGGCGCTTTGGTGATTCGCGCAATAGATGGCGGTCTTCTGGGGAAGCAGGTTCTCGACCCCCTCCACGCGAGTCCGGATGCCGCTGGTGGTCAAAATCAGCCACGACCAGAGCCGCGCGAAGGCGTGCTGCCATCGCCCGCGGCTATCGAACAGCGAGGCGAAAAGCGAGAGCGTTCCACAGAGTGCGGTGTAGAAGTAAATCAAGAGACTGGTGAATAGGAGAGAGCGGAGGTAGCTTAAGTAATATGAGATGCGCGGCGCTTTGCGGGGCTTTCCGTTTGGGGCGGTTTGAGCAGTCCCCATGACCTTATCACACGAGCCTTTCGGCAGGGGCCGGCCGGAGGTGGCTCGCAAGCTGAAGTTGACCCTCCAGGAGCGCTTTCTTGACCGCGCCCACCAAAAAGAGCGAACCAACAACCATCACCACATCGGCGCTGGAGCTTGCCCGATAGGCACACTCCACCGCCACCGAGGGCTCGGGCTCGATTACCAGGCGCTTGGGACGAAGCCGAACTGCCGCTAAGATCTCCTCCGGCGTGGCCGCGCGGGCAACGTGGGGGGAGGTCAAATAGACTTCCTCGGCCAGGGGAAACAGGATTTCGCTGATTTCACCTATGGCCTTGTCCCGCATGGATCCATAGACGAGTCGCAAGCGCCGCCCCCCTAACTCTTCTTGGATAAACTCCGCCAGCACGCGGGCCGCCGCGGAATTATGCGCCCCATCGAGTAACACCAGGGGATTTTGCAGGACCCGCTCCAAGCGTCCCGGCCAAGAAGTGTTCTGCAAACCCTTGACAATCGCCGAGCGGGTTATGTGAAAACCATCCCGGCTCAGCCGCCACGCCGCCGTCACCGCCGCCACCGCATTTTTCACCTGAAACCTTCCCAGCAAGGGAGAACTGAGGCTGGCGAAGTTGTCCCTATCCAGAGAAAGATTGAACAAGTAATGCCCCTGCAAACTTTGCAACCCCCAAAGCAAGCCAAACTTGCCCGTTTCGATTAATTCCGCCCCCAATTCCGCGCACTGCTGCCGGATCACCTCGGCGGCATCCCCTTGTTCACAACTGCACACCACGGGGATCCCAGGCTTGATGACCCCTGCCTTCTCGCGCGCGATGGCGGGGAGGGTGGAGCCGAGGAACTCGACGTGGTCGAGCCCGATATTGGTGATCACCGCCAGGCGGGGGTGGGTAACATTGGTGGCGTCCAACCGGCCCCCCATGCCCACCTCCAGCACCACGAAATCTGCTCCTGCCTGAGCAAAACATTGAAAACCGGCGGCCGTCAGGAACTCGAAGAAGCTCGGCAATTGCGCCAGAGCCTTCTCCTCCAACAAGGCTTCAACAACCTGGCGGACTTCTGTGAAGGCCCGAGCGAAATCCTCCTCGCTGACCTCCGCTCCGTTTACCCGAATCCGTTCGTTCACCCTGACCAGATGCGGAGAAGTGTAAAGACCGGTGCGGTAACCAGCCTGGCTCAGGATACTGGCCAGCATGGCCGCCGTGGACCCTTTCCCATTCGTGCCCGCGACAATGGCGGTGGGATACTTTAGGTGGGGATTGCCCAGGCGTGCAAGAACCTTCGTGCTTGTTTCCAGCCCCCATTGCAGGCCATGCACTTCCTGGCCCAGGCTGTCCAAGTATTTCAAGCAATCAGCGTAATTCATGTATGTTAAGGAGTCAGAAGTCACGAGTCAGAGGTCAGAATCAACTACGAAGGTTAAAGTGTAAAGGATATAGTGTAAAGGCCAAGGATTAGGGGGTCGCTTTTATCCTTTACCCTTCACACTTTATTCCGACTCCTGACTCCCGAATCCTGCTAGGTGTCCCACGCGCGTAGCAGGCGGAAGGCTCGCGCCAAGAAGCCTTTCAATTCCTTCCGCGGAACGATCGCGTCCAACATGCCGTGGGCGAGCAGGAACTCGGCGCGCTGGAATCCCTGCGGCAATTTCTGTCGGATCGTCTGCTCGATAACTCGAGGACCGGCGAAGCCGATCAGGGCGCCTGGTTCCGCAATATTCAGGTCGCCCAGCATGGCGAAGCTGGCGGTCACTCCGCCGGTCGTTGGGTCCGTCAGAACTGAGATGTAAGGCTTCCGCACTTCATCCAGCCGAGCCAGTGCCGCGCTGATCTTGGACATCTGCATCAGGCTGATGGCCCCTTCCATCATCCGAGCGCCCCCGGAACATGAAACCACCACCAGCGGCAGTTTCTTCCTGATGCATAGGTCTATGGCTCTCGTCACCTTCTCGCCCACCACCGCGCCCATGCTCCCGCCGATGAACTGAAATTCCATGGCGCAGATGATGGCCGGCTTGCCCTCCAGTTGACCCTCGCCGGTGATGAGGGCATCTTTCAGCCCCGTGTTTTTTTCCGCTTGCGTCAGCCGGTCGCTGTAATTCTTGGTGTCTTTGAATTGAAGAGGGTCCGTGCTTGCGAGGCCCGCATCATGCTCCTTGTACTGCCCGTCGTCGAAGAGCATTTCCAGGCGGGCGCGTGAACCCATTTTGAAATGGTGGTTGCATTTGGGGCAGCAGAGCAGGCTGCTCTCCAAATCCTTCTTCCAGAGAATCTGCTTGCAGTCGTCGCACTTCACCCACAGCCCTTCGGTCTGGATGCGCTTCTCCTTGGGCGGTTCAATCGGCTGCTTCGCTTTGCGAAACCAAACCATGGAATTGATCCATTGAGTCATTGATTCATTGATTCATTGAAAAACAGCGAAATTCGCCGGCGTGGAAATGCTTCAATGACTCAATGGATCAATGAATAAATTTCTTAGTACTCGATTCCCCTTTGGGCCGAGAGCCCCTTCTGGTACGGATGCTTCACTTCCCGCATCTCGGTGACCATGTCAGCCAGTTCCACGATCGAAGGATGCGCGTTGCGCCCCGTCAGGATGACATGGACCATTTCAGGTTTTTTCTTCAGCGCCTCCACCACCTCGCCCGCATCGAGCATTTTGTAGCTGATGACGTAATTGATTTCGTCCAGGATGACCAAATCATATTGACCCCCCAGAAGGTTTTGGCAGGCGAATTCCCATGCCTCGTGCGCCAAGCGGACATCCTCGGGGTGAGGCTTTTCCGCGCCTACCTTGACAAACCCACGACCCATGGGCAGGATCTTGAAACGCTCTTCGCCCAGCAGGCGGGCCGCCTCGAGCTCCCCATAGTGCCAGGAGCCCTTGATGAATTGTACCATCAATACCTTCAGTCCCTGCCCTACGCTGCGTAGCGCGGTCCCCAGGGCCGCTGTGGTCTTTCCCTTGCCGGGGCCGGTATAGACGATAATCAATCCCTTGCGAGTTTCCGGCAATTTCGCCTCCCAACCACCCCCTTCCCCCTCCCTACCCAAGAGGGGAGTTCCCCTGCTCCCTGAGGAGGGGCCAGGGGTGGTGAGCACCCGCGGCCTGTGAAGAGTAAGCGGGACGCTACGCTAGCGCGGGTACGGGTATCCGCGCAGGATAGTAAATCCCCGGTAGATTTGCTCGAGCAAAAGCGCCCGCGCCCAATCGTGGGTCAACGTCATCCGCGAAAGGGCCAGAAGCACATCCGCTTCCTTTCGGAAGGCCGCCGAGAAACCTTCAGGCCCTCCAATCAGAAACACAAGCTCCCGCGTGCCTCGCAAAGCCTGTTGCCCAAGCCATTCGGCGAATTCTGCCGAGGTCCACTCGCGGCCTCGGTCGTCCAAAAAAACCTTGGTGCAGCCACGGGTTTTTTCAAGCAAGTTCTGCTCGCTGGGAGAGAGCCCGGCCTTGTTCCGCCGGCCGGCCTTACGAAGGGGGGGCAATTCCTCCACCGTCAAGCCAGTGAAGTGTTCGATGCGGCTGACCAGCTCAGACTGGAGAGCTCGCAAGTGAGCGTCTTTGGTTTTTCCTTCCCAGAGGATGCGAATTCGCATGTCAGCATCAGTGACAAGTGACGAGTGACAAGTGACAAGCCGGAAAGCGGTTCAGCAGGCAGTGCCAAGTGTTTCGTTGCTCGTCGCTCGTCACTTGTCACTCGTCACTTATGGGTAGCCGTGGGGCGTTCTTCCACAGGCGTTCAAGGTCATAAAAATGCCGAGCACGCTCCAGGAAGATGTGGACGACAAAGTTCAGGTAATCCATCAGTATCCACTCCGCCTGCGTATAGCCTTCGATGTGCGTCGGAGTCAATCCATGCTTCTCGAGTTTTTCCGCAATCGCGTCGCAGATTGCCTGGGTATGCCGGACGGAGGCGCCGGTGCAGATCAGAAAATAGCTCGTGAACGAGCAAGTTCGCTCCAGGTCCAGGACGCTCAGGTCCAGAGCTTTCCGATCTTGAGCGGCGTGGACCGCTTCTTCCAGTTGCGGGGTCATCATTCTGACTACTTCCCGCCACGGCCCGGTTGTAGGGGCGCATGGTCCGTCAGCCGACGGACGCCCCTACCGCAAGGCCAGCCTGCGGGAACGGTAAAGGCCCTCCTTCACAATGTATTCTTCCACAAGCGGGGGAACAAGGCCAGTCACACTCCGCCCCGAGCTGATGGCCTTTCGTATGGCGTGCGAGGCGACAGGCATGTGGATGCCCCGGAGGACGTGCAGGGTGCTACGTCGCAATTGGATGGTGTCAGGCTGCCCCGCACCACCCCTTAATCCCCTCCTCACTGAAGGGGGGGCCAAGGGGTGGTGCAGCGCGCCACCGGATCGAGTCATGGCCTTCGGCACTACTTTCCGAATCTCATTGGCATCAAAACCCGGTCGCGAGACGACAATGAAATCAACCAAATCCAGCAGCCGGCGATACTCTTTCCAATAGGGCAGCTCCAGAAAAGCATCCACCCCGATGAGGAAGTAAAGCCGGTCGCGTTTATGAAGCGAGCGGCGAACCTTGCGGACGGTATCTACCGAGTAGCAAGGTTTCCCTTCCGGGGTCGGCGCTTCCAATAGAGACGGGACCAAACGCGCATCCCCGGCGCACGCCAGGACCACCATGGCAAAGCGCTGCGCGAACGAGGTCAGGCGATCGCCGTGCTTGTGGGGCGGCTTTCCCGTGGGAATAACGAAGACCCGGTCCAACCTGAACTTGCGCGCCGCCGCGCGAGCTGCCTGCACGTGTCCGGAATGAATAGGATCGAAGGTCCCGCCGAAAAGAGCGATATTCAATGTTTTCGCTCCAGCATCGCCCAAGTTTGTCGCTTTAGTTCTTCCAACCCTACGCCAGTTACACTCGAGATTTCAAGCAGCGCCATGCTGCGGGCGCGGCAAAACTCGCGCAATGCCACCAGCCGTTCGCCGGAGCCGGCGGCATCGATCCGCGATGCTACCAGCAACATCGGCTTGCTGGCAAGCGCCGGGCTGAAACTCTTCAGCTCTTCCATGATCACTCGGTAGTCTTCCACGGGGTTACGGCCGGACTGCTCGGCGGCATCAATCAGGTGGAGCAGCAAGCGGGTTCGCTCCACATGCCTGAGGAACCGTGTGCCCAGCCCGCGTCCCAAGTGGGCGCCTGCGATCAGGCCGGGAATGTCTGCCATGACGAAAGAGCGTTCTTCATCTACAGCCACCACCCCAAGGCACGGCTCTAGAGTGGTGAAAGGATAATCAGCAATTCGCGGCCTGGCGGCGCTGAGCCTGGAGATCAAGGTGGACTTGCCCACGTTAGGATAGCCCACCAGTCCAACGTCCGCCAGAAGCTTGAGCTCGAGCTTTAGCTCCCGCTCCTCGCCCGCTGCGCCGGGCTCTGCCTTGCGCGGGGCTTGATGCGTGGAGGTGGCAAATTGGGCGTTTCCCCGGCCGCCCCGCCCTCCTTTTGTCACCAGGAATCGCTGCCCCGCCGCGTCGAAATCCCAGAGTTTCTCCTCCGTGCTGCCGTCGTAGACCACGGTGCCGACGGGCACAACTACGGTAAGATCCTCACCATCCTGCCCGTGCCGGTTGGACCCTTCCCCATGCCTGCCGCGGCCCGCGCGAAAAAGGCGATTGTACCGGAACTTCAGCAGGGTATTCATGTGTTCCGAGCTTTCCAGGGTGACATCGCCGCCCCGGCCACCATCCCCCCCACTGGGCCCACCGCGCGGAACGAACTTTTCCCGGCGGAAGGCTACACAACCATTTCCACCCTGACCGCCGGCAACATGGATCTTGGCTTCGTCAATGAACACGTTGAGTGCACCACCCCTTAATCCCCTCCTCGGTGAGGAGGGGATTAAGGGGTGGTGCGCACAGTCGGCATGACAAATGGGCGAGCCACAGGCGGTACCGCCAATCCCAGAGCGGGTTGGCCGTTTTGCGGGGAGATGGCGCTGGTTAGCTTCTGCAAGAGTGTTCGACGTAGCGCCCCGACTCGTCGGGGCACCTGCCGACCCTTCGCTGCGCTCAGGGCGGGCTCGAAAGGTCGGCGCTACACTTAATTCGTTGAGGGAACCAAAATACTTACAAACCGGCCGGAATGGCCTTTATGCTCAAATCGGACTACGCCGGCAACCTTGGCAAAGAGGGTGTCGTCCTTGCCGACGCCCACGTTGTCCCCGGGCTTCAGCCGAGTCCCGCGCTGGCGAACGAGTATTGACCCACCCGTAACAAATTGGCCGTCAAAGCGCTTCACACCTAGCCGCTGCGCATTCGAGTCGCGCCCGTTGCGCGAAGTTCCTTGTCCCTTTTTGTGTGCCATATTGAATCCTGTCCCCGAAATGTCCCCCACGAGTCATTCCCGCCAGCCGAGGGGAATCTGCACCTCGTGGCCATGCGGACCCCCGCTTGCGTGGGGGTGACGAGTGCTATGACTATTCAGTTGCTTACTATATCCTGGATAAGCACCTCGCTGAAACCTTGCCGGTGGCCGAGGGTGCGGCGGTACTGCTTCTTCCGCTTGTACTTCAATACCCGGATTTTGGGTGCGCGGCCATTCCTCAGGATGGTCCCCCTCACCTTCGCGTTCTCAACCAAAGGCGAGCCTACCACTAAACTCTTTTTTCGCACCGCAAAGACATGGTTGAATTCGATGGTTGAACCCGACTCGCCCTCCACCTGCTCGATCCGGATCACATCACCCGGCGAAACTTTGTACTGTTTCCCACCTGCGCGCAAAATTGCGTACATGATTCTTCCTCTCTTCGGCTGTTCCGAAATTCTTATTGTACGGGCGTGTTCACTTATCTGTCAATCGCCGGTGTGACGTAAAAGGTATTTTTGCCGAAGCGCAAGTCTCTGCCGTAAATGAACATGACTCCGACCCCGAGGACGCGCAATTTCGCTTGCATACCAGTATCCGTGAGCCAGCCTCTCGAGCCAAGCCCCGGCAAAGGGTCGGTGCTCTTGCCGAGATCAAGGAAGGGGCTGAGCTGGAGACTAAGGAAGCCGTTCTTATAAATGTTCTTGTCCATCTCTGAGTTGAAGAGGGAATAGTCACGGCCCAGCGGAGAGCTTCCTTTCTGGCCGGCGCGTGTGCCAATATGGGCCCGCATCCAGAGGTCGTTATCGCGTTCCAGTCCCAGCATGAAGAGTTCGTCAAAGGGAACGCTTCCCAGCGTTTTTCCGGAGCGGACCTGCGCCCGCATGGCGTAGTCGTCCCCGTTCGTTTGGGGGTACCAGTGAGCGGTAACCGACCCTTGCAGCTTCTCAAAAGTATGAGCCGGGGCTGACCAGATCGTTCCGGTTTCGGAGGTGACACTCGCTTGACTCTCGAAGCGTCTTTCCGGCATTCTCAGCCACTCGTAATTCAATCGTCCGAATTGCTTGAGCTGGTAGCCGCTCGAAAGCACCTGCGGCGGCAACCCGGATCCCGCCAGGACGTTGCGATAGTCGCGATCGGAAAGCTCGGCGCCCGTGAGCCAGCTCCAACGCCCGCTGTTCAGGGAAGTAATCGCGCCGCTTGCGGCGTACCTGCGAAGGTTGAGCGCCCCCAGCGCTGGCGCCAGCCCTACGGACGATTGCCGAATGACCCAGTTTTCGTTGCGCAGATCGAGGCCAACCTGGTAGCGGTACTTGGGATTGCGTTGAAGCGGCCCTGCCAAGGAAGCCGCCAGGCGGCGCTTCTGGGCGTCCCAGCGCGCCAGAGAGGTCAAGTTGATCCCCGCGCGTCCCAGGTTGAGGTATTGGGGATAGATCGTCTCCCAAAAGACGCCGCTGAAGGTTGAGAGCAGAGTATCCCACTTGCCGTTTCCCCAGCCGTTTCGCTCCTGAGCCTGGAAGCTGACATCAAATCTTCCATCGTCCAGGGCATCCAGGTGGAAGCTATGGGTGGGAAAGATTCCGAGTGCCTCAACTCGGGCTTGGGTGGTGAGAAAATCGTCGCGGCGCAGCACGCTAGCGGGCGCAAAGGCGAAGGCGCGATCCAGTAAGGCCGGGTCGACTCGTAGCCCCGGCTCGATCCGCACGTTTTCAATCTGGGGCTTGCCAACCCGATTCCAATATTTCAGCGCCGCCTCGATATTGCCCTCGAGGAAGTAGACCGTCGCCAGGAAGTTATTGGCGTAAGAATCTTGCGGATCGAGTTGCAAACCTTTGCGCAGCCAGCGCGCTGCCTCGGAGTAGCGCTTCTGCTTGAAGGCAACCCCGCCTAATTCAATGGGGAATCGCTCATCGCGGGGGCGCAGGCGCTGCCCCGCCAGGAAGGCGGCGCGCGCCTCGTCCCACCGCCCCAGGTGCGCCAGCGCGCTGCCGTAGTAGAAATCAATCTCGGCGCTCCGCACCGAGGTTGACTCCACCTCGCTCACCAGGTTGTCCCAACGCTCTGCTTCGAATAGCTTTTTGATCTTAGCAATATGGTCGGTTTGAGGTGAGGTCTGCGCGAAGCCCTGCGAAGAAGCACAACCAAGCAAGAGGAGCAGGACTACTGAGAAGGTAATCGTTCTCCTTGCTGCGGTACGGCCAGCAAGGTCCAGGAGCCGGCGGCCTTCCATTCTTTTTCAAAGTCGGAACGTTCTTGCTTGAGCAGTTTCCTCTCGGCAGGATCGTTCTTGAGCACCACACCGTTTTGCCAATCCAGCCCCGTCACAACCACGTAGTGCAGGTTGCCGTGCCCGGTGTTCAGGGCGACGATGAGTGGACGTCCCTTCTCCAAATGCTCTCTTAGGTCATTCCACTCGCCTCGAAAGGCAAAGGTGCGGAACCCGTGCTGCTCGAAATAGCGCTCCATGGCGGAAGCATAGGCCCCGTGCGCCTTCCGCGAATATAGCGCCCGCTGTATCTGCTCCGCATCGTCGCTCGGCGCGCTTCCTTGCTGGCGATGCCAGTATTGCATCACCATGGCGATGCTGGCTGCCCCACAGCCGTTCTTCTCCTGCTTCACGAAAGGGACGTCCAGCCACAGACCCGGCTGCTCAGCAGCAAAAAGCACGCCGCAGAAAAAAAAGGACACAACCAGCCGTGTGGGAGAATTAAACATGCAAATGATCTAGCGGACGGCAACGACGATCACAATCAAAGCTACGAGACCTAAGATGATCAGGAGCAAGTCGTGATTCGACATGCCGGCTGCAAAGTCGGCTTGCGCCTTCTCGGCGCGTGCGGCCAATTGCGCGAGCTCCTCATCGCTCAGGCTCGAAACTGCGGTTTTCACCTGTTTCGCATCCAGGTGAGCGGACCGTAGCGCCTTCTTCGCGGTGGGCGAAGACAAGAATTGAGTTACGGTCTCGACATTATGCTGACGCGCACGAGTTCGAGCGACGGCCTCTTTCTGCATTTCGGCAGGGGTGACCACGTGCGTCTGGGCCAACAAGTTGGGATGAACCGCCAGGATCACGCCAAGAACCAAAGCCGGCCCTACCCGAGCAAACTCCCACGCTGATCTCAGCATTTTGCTTGTTCTCCTTAGTTGTAGATTACTGCTTGCCCTGACTCAGTCCTCGCACACCTGCGAGGCGACTCACGAAGCGCCCGCCTCAAAACAACCACATTATACCACATAAAGCTACACGTGCGCCGTGGATGGACTATGGTACTATGCAAGCAGGAGCCAGTTATGAAAACCTTTACCGCTGTTATCGAAAAGTGTCCGGACACACAACTCTTTGTCGGCTATGTTCCTGGCTTTCCAGGCGCCCACACGCAAGCCGCCTCTTTAGATGAACTGCACAAGAACCTTCAGGAGGTCCTGCAACTCCTGCTCGAAGAAGGTGATCCGCGGTTGGAAGGCGAGTTTATTGGGACACAGAGCATCATGGTGCCTTAGCTATGGGGAAACCTCCGATCCTGAAGCCAAGGGAAGTCGCGGTAAGGCTAGAGAATCTGGGTTTTGTCGAGGTTAGACAAAGAGGCTCACATAAGCAATGTCGCCACCCCGATGGACGTTGTACGACGGTACCGTTCCATGCCGCCAGAGGCACCCGAGCTTCCTCCGGAGGTCACGCACGTTTGGGCAGTCGGCCCGCAACGGTCCGGCGATGGGTACGTGGTATGGCGAGCGAGCGTGGCTTCCGGTTGGTACAGCCCGGGGTCGGTTAGGGCTCAAGCCGCCAAGCTCGCCTGATCGCTGCGCCGTGTTACACTGGTCTGCAACCGGCGGCGGCCCGTAAGAAATGAGTCGGCCGCGGTTGAAGCGCGGTCGTTAGGTCTCTCGAGTCTCTGCTTGGATCTGACGGCGCGCACGTCTCGTGCACGGGAGCATCGCCAATGAATGAGAATGGCAAATTCGCTCCTGACGAGAGCTTGCAAGGGAGCCCTTAAGGCGGCTTCCGCCGCCCTCCGGCGGGTTTCAGCCCACCAATGATCCACCGCCTTTCATGACGAACCCTAAACAAGGGGGAATTGCAAGTGGTGTAGCGCCTGAGTAGTGGCGTCATTTGGAGCGCAGTCATTCCCGCGAAAGCGGGAATCCACACGGCGACGATGGCGCTACGGCTTTGTACAAGTCCGTCTGGCGTAGAATTGTTCGGCTCAAATGAGTCTAACCTCCCAGTGGATTCCCGCTTTCGCGGGAATGACCGGGGTTTCGACTCAGTTGTTGACGTTGACCTCACCAAGTTTGCAGTCCCTCCACGCTAGCCGGTTAATGATATCCTTACCAGTGGTGGGCCGCGCGAGCGGCCGCCGCCTGGAATAACTTGTTTCAACCAGTGGAGGTCTCGCGATGAAATTAATGAACCTGGAGTTCAGGCGCATTGCGCACGACACTTTCCGCATCCAAGGCTCGAAGGTCGTTTACACTGACCCCTTCAAGGTAACGAAGGCAGATGAGGCTGACATCGTTTTGATTAGCCACGAGCATTTCGATCACCTCAGCCTGGAAGACCTTCAAAAGGTTGTCTCCGGCAGGAGCACGATTGTGGCAAGCCTGACTTGCAAGAGCGGGCTCAAGCGGGTGAAGGCGAAGGAAACGAAATTTGTCGAGCCCGGGGGCAAGTGCAGTGTCGGGAAGGTCGAAATCGAGGCAGTCCCTGCTTACAACGTGAACAAGTTTCGCCAGCCTGGGCAGGTATTTCACCCCAAGGCTGATAAGCACCTGGGGTACGTGATTCAGATGGACGGGACGCGCGTCTACTTCGCCGGCGATACAGACTTCATCCCGGAAATGAAATCTATCCAGTGTGATATTGCGCTTCTCCCCGTCTCCGGCACCTATGTCATGACGGTTGAAGAGGCGGTGGAAGCTGCCGAGGCGATTAAGCCGAAAATCGCCGTGCCCATGCATTACGCGGCGATCGTGGGCAGCGACTCCGACGCGCAGTTATTCAAATCTCTGGTGAAGAACTGCCAGGTGGAGATTATTTAGGAGGCGGTTTTAAGGCGCCTCCGAACCCTTCAGCAGACGGCTCGTTCCGATCCTGTCGGACCCCCTCACCCCCGGCCCCTCTCCCCCTGGAGTCTGTGTGAAAACCCTAAGTTGCGTGTCATTCCGAGGAGTCCGTCAGTCCGTCGGCTGACGGAGACAACGAGGAATCTCGCATTGCCTTGAAAATACTCAGAGCGAGATTCCTCTCCGTCAGCGGACGGATCGGAATGACATGCTTGACCGCGTTTTCACCCAGACTCCCTGGGGGGAGAGGGGGGAAGTTATCCGAGCCTGCTCATTTACCAGACCCACTCTCCCCTCGCCTCCTTGGGAGAGGGGGGCCGGGGGAGAGGGGGTGGTATCATTGCAAAAAGGTCTTTTGACGCGATCCCACCACAGCTCATGGTTTCTGCGGCGCCCAGGCGAGCCCGTCGGCTTGCGGGCCCGCACTGATCAACTGATCGGCTGTCCAGGTTTTGAGGTTGAGGGCGGCAATCTTGCCGCTGGCCATGCAGGAAACGTAAGCCACTTCACCGTCGGGACGCACCAGGATTTCCTGGGGCAGCTTATCAACCTTGATGGTTTTGGCGATGTTCATGGATTGGAGGTCAAGCACGGCGACTTGGTTGGCGGCGGGAAGTGTGATCAAGAGCCAATGCCCGTCTAGAGTGGGGGCCGTACCGTAGGCTACAGTAGGGAGCTTGACCCAGGTCTGTAGCGTGTTGGTTGCGGTGTCAATCACCGCCAGGCGGGGCGCCGTCTGGTCGGCAGTAAAAGCCCAGCGATCGTCCACGGAAAGTGAAATCCGCTGGGTCTGCGGCGAGATGGGGATTATGGCCAGGTTTTTTTCGCCACGAGGTCAATGGCGGAGACCGTTCCCGGACCCACGTTGGCAGTGTAGCCGCGCTCCCCGTCATGGGTGATGGCCAGCATGTGCGATTCCCGCTGGCCAGTGGGAATGGAGGAGATGATTCGCAAGCTTTTCGGGTCGATCACGGTTATGGAATTGGCAAGCTCCGTAGTCACGTAAAGCAGGCCGTTCTTAGGTCCGAAAACCGCACAGTGAGGACGCAGAGGTCTGTCGAAATCCAGTGTCTTCAGCACGCGACGACTCGCCAGGTCAATCACGGCCAAGGTGCGGCCGTCCGTGCCGGGCTTGCCCACGCCCGAGTTCCCGTAAATCGGGACATAAGCCGTCTGCCCCTCGGGTGAGGCGGCGACCTCATGCCCGGTAATTCCCCCCTCGGGAATCTCCGCCACCTCGCGGCCTGCCGCAGGATCGACAATACCCAGTGTTTGGTTGCCCTTGTTGGCCACCAGCAGCAGGCCATGAGAGGGCGAGGGTCCGGTTTGCGCGACCATCAGCAACGGAATGAGCAGACTGAGGCAGACTAAGGCAAGCGTCCTCAAAATAGGCCATTCCACTGTAACCTCCAGGCTTTCCAAATTCTTTGCAGCCCCTTCGGTAACACCTGCCCATATCCTAACATAGTTTTGCAGTTTGCCTTTTGCGCTTTGCCATTTGATAGCGGATCAGTTTGGTGTAGACGCGGCGGAACCTGTCCCGATCTGATCGGGATGCCGCCATTTGGTCCGTCGGCTGACGGATAAACTCGCCGCTACAACTTGAGAGCAAACCAAAATGCAATAGCAACGGTCACCTTTCCTGTCATCCCGAGCCTTTCGCCTGTCATTCCTCGCTGCCATGAAAATGGTTGTGCCGAAGGCACCTTGGAGTGCGGTATCCGTCAGCCGACGGACTTTTCGCTCGGAACTCAAGGCGGTCCCGTACGGCGGGACCGCACTCCAAGGCGCTTCGCGCATCTTCATGCAGAGTGGTGAGCCGAAGGATCATGAAGTCTACGCTCGGAATGACAGCCCGTAAATGGCCTCATCCATCGGGCGTCCGTGCAGCTTGTCGTGAAGCTTCGCACTGAGGACACGGGCAGAGGCTGCGCAAGTAATCGAAGGAGTATATACCGGAGGAATGGCCATCGTTCCAAAAGAGCTGCAAGGCGTATCGTCCCACCAGTTCTGCGCGCTCAGGTTTCAGTGGTTTGACGCCGAGCATGGGGAGACGATTGGATGCCTGGCGATGTGCCCCGCCTCCTTCATTGCAAGTCGCGCATGGGCAGCGGTCGCGAAGCTGGGGGTACGAATAAACGCTGGCGTGGCCATCCCCCCAGAGGATGCATAAGGTGTCGTTCCCGGCGGCGAGTTTGATTTTGGTAGGGACGGGATGCATAAGAAGGACGTCCGTGGTCCGTCGTCCGTGGTCCATTGTCAGTCGCGCAACCCGCCATCCACTCGCCACGAATCCTCAAGGAGCCAACTGACCACGGACCACTGACAACTGACTACTGACTACTGACTACTGACTACTCAATACTAATCGCCTGCTGGTTTGCCATTCTCACCTGTTCCGCCAGGGCTGCGGCGACCTCCTGAAAGGTTTTTCCGTTCGCTGAATCCCCGTCGAGGGCCACGGGTTTGCCCGCGTCGCTTTGCACGCGAATGGCCGAGTCGAGCGGGATTTCGCCTAGAAATGGTAAGCCAAGCCTCCGGGCCGCTTCGCGAGCGCCGCCATGCCCAAAGATCTCCTCTCGATGCCCGCAGTGGGGGCAGGCGTAATAACTCATGTTCTCAATTATCCCGAGCACAGGCACGTTGAGCTTTTGGAACATAACGATGGCTTTCGAGGCCACTGTCAGAGCCAGATCCTGAGGGGTGGAGACGATTGCGGCCCCGGTGAGGGGGATGGTTTGCGACAGGCTCAACTGTATGTCTCCCGTCCCGGGCGGCAGGTCGATGATGAGGTAATCCAGTTCTCCCCAGCGCACGTCGCCCAGAAATTGCTGAATGGTTTTATGGAGCATGGGGCCGCGCCAGATGACAGCCTCGTCCTTGGGCAGAAAGTAGGCCATCGAGATGAGTTTGACCCCGTAGGCGAGGGGCGGTTCGATTTTGCCCTCCACGACATGCGGTGGCTTGTCACCGCCCATCAGCGCGGGGACGCTCGGGCCGTAAACGTCCGTGTCCATTAGGCCCACGCGAGCCCCCCTGCGCTCGAGCGCGATGGCCAAATTGGCGGCTACCGTCGATTTACCTACCCCGCCCTTGCCGCTCGCCACTGCCACCGTGCTCTTGACCATGGGGATCAGGTTCGGCTTCCCATGTTGCACGGGTGGCGCCGGGTCGGTGACGCGCACTTCAACATCATCCACGCCCAGGCCGTGCACGATTTGTTTTATGTTCGCCACCACTTGGTTCCGAGCAGGGCTGGTGGTCTGCATCAGGATGCTTACCCGGCTATTGCCCACTTCGATATCCTTCACGCATCCGAGCGAAACAATATCCTGTTGCAAGTGAGAGTCTCTTACCGCCTTCAAAGCATTCAACACATCTTGCGGACTAAGTCTGTCGCCCATCTCTGCTCCCTAAAACTCGAACGCCCCTTTATACCCATTCTGAGGGGATGTTGGCGCTTTGTCAAATTCCCCCTGGCCGTGGCATTTGGGACTGCACGCCTTCCGGAGCAGGGGTCATTCCCGTCAGCCGACGGGAATCTAATCCGCAAGCCTTCGGGAACGCGCTGACGACGGCGTGGATTCCCGTCGGCTGAGGGGAATGACTGCGGCCTGGGAGGCGCGTGCCGCTAAAATGGCACTACTACCGAACCCCCAACAATGGTTAGATCGTTGTTGACCGGACCGTGCGACTCCTCTAATGTGTGGCAGGCTGGAGTAGTAGGTAACTAGTATATCGTTTCGTTAAAAGCTGTTCACATAGCCTTCCTTTCCTGGTATGCTTCGCGGTATGGCAGGAAAATCGAAGCGTGCAAAGTTGGTGTTGACCCGAGAGGAAATGGAGCAGCTCGAGC
>Ga0315282_10003728_pt1 | contig 27171 bp, 18 predicted proteins | sample YL17G07_20_MG_FD_203693 | JGI IMG/M metagenome (GOLD analysis project Ga0315282, IMG submission 203693) | Sediment microbial communities from Yellowstone Lake, YNP, Wyoming, USA - YL17G07_20 | ecosystem: Environmental > Aquatic > Freshwater > Lake > Sediment | place: USA: Wyoming | collected...
CGATGCGCGCCGCGGGACCAAGGACTTTCCCCTCAATTCCCAGCAGCTCAACGAGGAATTAGGGCGCTTCGTCCAGGGCTTGTCCGGCGCCGCAGTGCGGATGGAGAATCCCGACCTCACCTGCTACGTCGAGATCGTGGGCCCGCGGGCTTTTCTTTATTTCGCCAAGATTCCAGGCGCGGGCGGCCTTCCTGCACGGACTGGAGGGAAGGTGCTCTGCCTTCTCTCGGGAGGGATCGACTCGCCGGTGGCCGCATTCCGCCTGCTTCGCCGCGGCTGCTGCGTCCAGTTCATCCACTACCACAGCTTTCCTCACACCACGATAGAATCACAGCAAAAAGTGAGAAGAATCATCCGGGTCCTTTCACGATACCAGTTGGAGGGAAAACTCCACCTGGTCCCATTCGCCGAAGTGCAGCGGGAGATCGTGGCCTACGCGCCTCCGCCGCTGCGCGTCGTTCTTTACCGGCGCTTCATGGTCCGCATCGCGGAGGCACTGGCCCTCCAAGAAGGCGCCGGCGCGCTGGCGACCGGGGACAGCCTCGGGCAGGTCGCCAGCCAGACTCTCGGGAACCTGCGGGTGGTTTCGGCGGCAGCGACGGCGCTCCCCATCTTCCGACCCCTCGTGGGCGACGACAAGGAAGACATCATCCGGATCGCGCGCGAGATCGGAACATACGAAATCAGCATCCTGCCGGACCAGGACTGCTGCTCTCTGTTCGTCCCCCGTCACCCCGAGACCAGGGCAAACCTGGAACATGTCGCCGAGGCTGAGAGCCGGCTCGACATCCAGCGTCTGACTTCCGCAGCCCTCGCGGCAGCGACCCGCGAGATCATGCCCGCTGACTTTGCCGAGAGTACGGCCACTGTTCCTTGAACGCGCTTTCATTTTTGAACCACGGAGGTTCCCAGATGAACGACGTGCTCGCCAGGATTGAGATTCTGCAGGGCGATATCACTCAACAGAGTGCCGATGCCATCGTGAACGCTGCCAACACCTCGCTCCTTGGAGGCGGAGGCGTCGATGGCGCCATTCACCGGGCTGCCGGGCCCGGGCTGCTGGAAGAGTGCCGCAAACTCAAAGGCTGCGCAACCGGCGGCGCGAAGCTCACGCACGGACACAACCTCCCGTCGAGCTGGGTAATCCACACCGTCGGACCCATCTGGAGAGGCGGCGGCCACCACGAGGACGAACTGCTCGCCCAGTGCTATCGCAACAGCCTGCAGCTCGCCAGGGACCACCGCCTGAAGACGATCGCATTCCCGTCGATCAGCACCGGCGCCTACGGTTTCCCGGTCGGGCGCGCCTGTAAGATCGCACTGCGCGAAATAAAGAGTTTCCTTCGAACCAATCCGACACCGGAGCGCGTCACGGTCGTCTGCTTCGACAGGCTCACTTACGACACTTACTGCAAGGAGCTCGCTGCATCCTGACCTTGTTGGAGGTCCGGCCTGCGACTCAGACACTGGGCGCGCCCCTTGGAGCGATGTCCTTTCATCCCGAGCACGAACTACGAAGACTCTAACACCACCAAGAACCAAGAGCTCAGCGGGCTTTGGCCGCACCAGAGGCGATTCCGCAGCCGCGCTGCGGAATCCATCGCAATCCTGTGCTGTCCCAGGATCTTTGTGGTCTTGGCGCCTTGATCGTTCCAGAGGCATTCGAATGATTGGCGTACAGAGTCTGAGTCGCTCGTTGTCCGGTTGGCCCGCTGATAGCACGACGAGCAAGACGCGAAGCCGTGAAGCCTTGTTGGAATATTCCCGCTAGGCCGTCGCCTTTTCTGTTTGACATGGAGAAATTCGACGCTATAATTGTTGCGATATTTAGAAACTGATAAACTTGGTGACTGTCGATGAACAAAGACAAACGCACATTGCGCAGGATCCTCGAAAGGCAGTGCGAGATCTGCAAGGCTATAGCGCACCCTGTCCGTCTGGAGATTGTCGAGACTATGCGCCAGGACGAAATGCCCGCATCCGCCCTACTGGAAGCTCTTGAGACTTCCAAGGCAAACCTATCCAAGCATGTTGCCCTGCTGCGTCATGCAGGCATTATCGAGCAGCGACGTGACGGCCGTCAGGTCTATTACCGCCTCACGCATCCAGAAATTCACGAGGCGTGTTCCATCATGCGCTCCATTCTCTACCGGCGGCTGAAAAAAGAAGAGCAACTGGCTTCGGCTATTGCTGCGCCTCGAGCTTGGTAATCAGCGCGACCCGCCGCGCGGCCTCTGGACCGCCCATCACGGGTCGCCTGCCAGCATTCGTTCCCATTGAGAGAGACTATGAAGACTGACAAGAACTACTTGCATGTTGCCCTTTTCGTCCTTTTTCTCGGCACCGCTCCGCTGGCGGCCCAGCAGCAGATTCTCACTCTTGCGGAAGCCGTCAGCCGCGCGCTCGCGCATAATCCGGAACTGGCGATTGACGCGCCAGCCCAGGATGCGGCGCGTTCCGAAATCGCAGCAAGTCGCGCCGGCTATCTGCCGCGAGTCGACTTTGAACAATCCCTGACGGCTGGGAACAATCCCGTTTATGTTTTTGGCACGCTGTTGACCCAACGGCGCTTCACGGAAGCGAATTTCAGCCTTGCCTCCCTCAACACGCCCGATCCGGTCAAGAATCTGCAGTCCCGCGTCACCGGGCAAGAGACGATCTGGGATTTTGGCCGCACTGGCGAACGCGTAGCGGCGGCGCGCCTGGGTCTCGAACTGGCAGACCGCAGTCATGACGAGCACGTCAATCAGGTCCTGCTTGCAGTCTACGATGCCTATTATGCCGTTTCGCTGGCCGGCAGCGCGCTGGAAACGGCACGCACGTCTCTGCAATCAGCCGAATCGATCGTCAAGCAGGCGCAGGCGCGCGTGGACAGCGGGCTTGCAGTGGAAGCGGATCTGCTACGCAGCCAGGTCTACCTGGCTTCGGCACGCCAGCAGGAAATCGAAGCTCGCGGCCGTCTGGAAATCGCCCGCGCTGCCTTGAACCGCATCATGGGATCTCCGCTTGACGCTCCGTTCGGCGAAACCGCCCAGCTTTCCCCAGTATCGCTTCCCCTCCCCGCGGAGGATTCGCTGCTCGCCCGTCAACATGAGCGGCGCCCGGACTATCAGCGCATGTCCACCGAAGTACGCCGCGCCGAACTCGAAGCCCGCTCGCGCAAGGCCGACTTTTTGCCGACGCTGGGAGCTTTCGGCAGTTGGGAAGTGGACAATCCATCTTTGGACAACTATGGCGGCAACAACTGGATCGCAGGCCTGAGCCTGCGCTGGAATATCTTCGCCGGCGGCGCCGACGCCGCTCAACTCCGGGCCGCGCGACAGCGACTGGAACAAAGCGAACGCCGGCTTGCGGCGCTGGAATCCTCGATGGCGTTGGAATTACATCAGGCGCTGATCCAGGTTCGCTCGGCCGAGCAGCAAGTCGAGGCCATGCGCACCGCCGAGACCCAAAGCCAGGAGAGCCTGCGCATTCTGCAGAACCGGTACGAGGCCGGGCTGGCCGCCATGACCGACCTTCTGTCGGCGGAGACAGCACGCGCCGCAGCGCGGACCGCACTGGCAGAGGCGATTTATCGCTACCGCGTCAGCTACGCGCAGCTCGAGTTCGCGGCAGGAACCCTCAGTCCAACATCCACAGCCATGATTCACTAAGAGGTCTGATAACTATGCGTTCTCACATATTGTACGGCCTTTGGCTCCTTGCAGGAGCCTCGCTGCTGGCCGCGTGCAGCGCGTCGCCGCCGTCGGCAACAGCAAAGCACGCTGTCCCGGCCGAAATCATCAGTGCCGCCTATCAGACGGTGCCCAGTGTGATCGAAGCGCCCGGCTCCGTGCAGCCGCGCAATCGAATTGCCCTCTCAGCACAAATCAACGGTTCAGTGCGTGATGTGCATGTACGAGCCGGCGACACGGTAAGCGCCGGACAGCTCCTGGTCACCCTCGACGCGCGCGAAGCCGACAGCCAGAAAGCTGCAGCAGCAGCGGTGATCGACGAAGCCAAGGCCGCGCTGGATGAGGCACGGAAATCGGCTGAGACGGCCGTCAGTATGCGCGATGCCGCCAAGGCCGCGGCGGACCTGGCCGCCAGCACATACGACCGCTACCAGAGACTCTTCGCCGCGCGCTCGGCCAGTCCTCAGGAAATGGATGAGGTGAAGGCGCGTCGTGATTCCTCCGCCGCGGACCTTGCAGCCAAGGAAACCATGGTTGCCGCAGCGCAGGACCGGCTGCGCCAGGCCACCGCGCGCATCGCACAGGCCGACGCCCAGGCGGGCCGAGCCGACGTAGTGCTTGGATGGGCGGTGATCCGAGCACCGGAATCCGGACGGGTTGCCGAAAGGCTCGTGGATCCGGGCAGCGCCATTTTCCCCGGCAGCCCGCTCCTTGTGCTCGAATCCACCGAGAATCCCCAAGTGCTCGCTGACATTCCCACCAACCAGTCCGGGCGTCTGCGCCGCGGTCTTGACGTTCTGGTTCGTGATGCCAGCGAATCCGCTCCGGTCGTCACCGGGCGCATCTCCGAGATTATCCCCCTCTCAAATCCAGCCTCACACACCGTCCAGTTCAAGGTCGACCTGCCCACGGGGTTTTCAGCGCCTGCCGGTCGTTTTGTAGAAGTGGCCGTGCCGGCGGAAAGCCGTGCTGCGATGCTGGTTCCGCGACAAGCCGTGCGCGAAACCGGCCAGCTGACGGGCATTTTTATCGTCGACAGCTCCTCGGCCGCGCGCTTCCGGCTTGTCAAGATCGCTCCTTACGACGGCCGTCGAGTCGAATTACTGTCCGGCGTCGACCCAGGTGAGAAGGTGATCGCAAACCTGGGAAGCGAAATCCTCGATGGCACACCGCTGGAGGTCCGCAAATGAGCAGACCCCAGATTGCCGGCCGACTGGCCAAGGGGTTCATCCACTCCAAGCTCACGCCCTTGATTCTCCTGGCTTCCATCTCCATGGGAATCGCAGCGGTCCTGCTGTTGCCCCGCGAAGAGGAGCCGCAGATCATCGTCCCGATGATCGATGTGTTCGTGGCTGTTCCGGGCGCGACGGCCAAGGAGGTGGAAACGCGCGTGACGAAGCCGATGGAGCGCCTACTGTGGGAGATCCCGGGCGTCGAGTACGTCTACAGCACCTCCAGTCCCGGCGCGGCAACGGCGATCGTGCGGTTCTACGTGGGCGAGGATGAGGAGAAAAGCATCGTCCGGCTCAATCAGAAGATGTTTGCCAACTTCGACCTGATTCCTCCAGGCGCTTCCCAGCCCCTGATCAAGCCACGCTCGATCGATGATGTGCCGTTCCTTGCCCTCACGCTCTGGAGCAACCAGATGGACGGCTACCAGATCCGCCGCGCCGCCGCCGAACTGCGCAACGATCTGCAGAAGATACCCGACATCTCGGCGACGGAGACCATCGGCGGTCAGCGCCGCCAGCTGCGCGTTGAGCTGAATTCGGTCCAGCTCGCGGCCTACGGCGTGAGCGGCGCGCAAATCCGCGGAGCGCTCACGACGGGCAATCGCGCGTCGGACGCGGGAACAATAACGGTCCGGAACCAAGCCATTGCTGTGCGCCTCAACGGCTTTCTCAAAAGCGCCGACGACCTTGCCAACCTGGTGGTAGGCGTGCATGACAACCTGCCGGTCTACCTGCGCGATGTTGCCCGCATCGCCGATGGTCCTGAAGAACCCAAAGACTACGTCTTTTTCTCCCCAGGGCCGGCCGCCGCCGCAAAATCCATTAAGGTCCCTCAAGAGCCTGCAGTCGGCGCTGCCGCGAGAGGCGAGAACGACCTGATGCCGGCGGTGACGATATCGTTGGCAAAACGCAAGGGCAAGAACGCAGTCGCTCTCGCCGAAGAAGCGATCCAGACAGCCACCGAGTTTCGCGCCCGCTACCTCCCTTCGTCTCTGCAGATCACGGTGACACGCAACTACGGCGAGACCGCGGCCGAAAAATCCAACGAGCTGCTTCTGCACATGATGATCGCAGTGCTCGCCGTGACGCTGCTCATCTGGCTTATTCTCGGATTCCGCGAGGCGGGTGTCGTCGCCGTAGCAATTCCGGTAACGCTCGCGCTTACCCTGGTGGTCTTCCTGCTTTACGGGTACACGCTCAACCGGATCACGCTCTTTGCCCTGATCTTCTCCATCGGCATCCTCGTCGACGACGCGATCGTGGTCATAGAGAACATTGTCCGCCACAAGCGCATGCCGCAGAACCAGAACCGCCGCTTCTCCGAGGTTGCCGTTGAAGCGGTCGATGAAGTTGGCAACCCGACCATTCTCGCCACCTTCACTGTGATAGCGGCGATCCTGCCCATGGCCATGGTGCGGGGGCTGATGGGGCCCTACATGCGCCCCATCCCGATCGGCGCCTCGGCGGCGATGATATTCTCGTTGCTGGTGGCATTTGTGATCACGCCCTGGGCGGCCACACGGCTGCTAAGAAACTCGCGTCACCACCAGGACGCCGGAGAAACAGAAGACCGTTCGACACGGCTCTATCGCAAGTTCATGTCGTTCCTGCTGGCGCGCAGGCGGAACCAGCGGGCTTTCCTCGGGCTGGTGTCGCTGCTGCTGGTGCTGGCGCTGAGCATGCTCTACTTCCGCGTTGTAATCGTGAAGATGCTCCCGTTCGACAACAAGAGCGAGTTCCAGGTCATCGTCGATATGCCCGAAGGCACAAGCCTGGAGAGGACTGCGGCTGTCACGCGCGATCTGTCCCTAGTGCTCGGGAAGATGCCCGAAATCACCGATCTGGAAACCTACGTAGGAACCGCTTCCCCATTCAATTTCAACGGGCTCGTGCGCCACTACTATTTGCGCCGCGGGGACAATGTCGCCGACATCCAAGTCAATCTGACCCCGAAGGGAGACCGGCCGGATCAGAGCCACGCCATAGCCCGAAGAGCACGAGACCTATTGGATCCGATCGCTCAGAAGGCCGGCGCGCGCATCAAGGTAGCCGAAGTTCCTCCCGGACCGCCGGTGCTGGAGACCCTGGTGGCGGAGGTCTACGGCCCCGACTACGACCGGCAGATCGAGGTTGCCCGCCAGATTCGCGGCATGCTCGAGAAGACCCCGGGAGTTGTCGACGTCGACTGGTACGTGGAACACGAGCAGCCGGAGCTGCGTTTCAACGTCGACCGGCTCAAGGCCTCGATGGCCGGAGTTTCGTTGAGCGATTTACAGCAGTCGGTAGAAATGGCGCTCGGCGGCACAGACGCGGGCCTGGCACACCTCCCGCAGGAAGCCGAGGATGTTCCTTTGTTCCTGCGTTTTCCGCTGAAATCCCGCACGAGCATCGAGGACCTGAATCAACTGCGGGTGCCGTCCTCCTCAGGAAGGCTGGTTCCCGTCTCCGAACTCGGCACCTGGGAGCAAACGGTGCGCGAGCGCAGCATCTATCATAAGAATCTGATGCCAGTCGTGTATGTCACGGCAGACGTGGCAGGACACGAAGAGAGTCCGGTCTATCCGATTCTCCAGCTCAACAGTGCAATTCACGCCACGACGCTGCCGGAAGGCTATCATGTGGAGACTTATACTTCCCATCAGCCCGAAAACAGCGACCGTCTCGCAATGAAGTGGGACGGCGAGTGGCACATCACCTACGAAGTCTTCCGGGATCTTGGCTTGGCGTTCGCCGCGGTCCTGGTTCTTATTTACATCCTGGTCGTCGCTTGGTTCCAGAGCTTCAAGACCCCGCTGGTGATCATGGCCGCGATCCCGTTCTCTCTGGTCGGGATCCTGCCGGGACATTGGGCTTTGGGAGCCTTTTTCACCGCCACCTCGATGATCGGCTTCATCGCCGGAGCAGGCATCGTAGTGCGGAACTCGATCATCCTGGTCGATTTCATCGAGCTGCGCCTCAGGATGGGCGAGCCCCTGGCAAAGGCCGTCGTCGATGCCGGCGCCGTGCGCTTCCGGCCCATGATGCTCACGGCCGCCGCCGTTGTGGTCGGTTCCGCCGTGATTCTCTTCGATCCGATCTTTCAAGGGCTGGCGCTCTCCCTCATGGCCGGGGAAGTTGCATCGCTGCTGTTGAGCCGTATGACGGTTCCGGTGCTGTTTTACATGATGCGCCGGCGCGAGCTGCGCAAGGCGCCTTTGCCGACGACGCAGGTATTAGAATAACGAGGAGTTCAAAACATGAAACCGCACGTATTTCCACCGCGCAGGATTCTTCTCCCAACCGACCTCGGCGGCGCTTCATCAAGGGCGCTCGCCTTCGGCCGCGTGCTGCGCGACCAGTTCGGCGCCGCCGTTCACGTGCTCCACGCACAATATTTTGAAATGCCGCCCTACTTCTCCAGCGGCCAGCTGGACGTGCTGAAGCGAGAGCTCGAAAGATCGCGGCGCTTGGCCTCTGAGTATTTGCGCAAAGAGACCGATTCGCTTGTCGGGCCTGGCGCGGAAGTGATCATCCTCGAGAAGCCGGCCGTAGAAGCAATTCTGGAGACAGCCGCAGAGCTCGACACCGACGTCATCGTCATGGGGACGCATGGTCGGCGCGGGGCCGAGCGCATGTGGCTCGGCTCCGTGGCGGAGCAGGTGATGCGCACGAGCAACCGCCCAGTCATGGCGGTACGCGAGTCCGCGCGTCCGGCGCCTTTCCGGCATCTGCTCTGCCCCGTCAGTTTCAGTGATGCCGGTCGTGTCGCGTTTGAATACGCCGTACAGATCGCAAGGACCAGCCGGGCGCGGCTGTCTGTGCTCCACGCGGTTGAGCCTGGTGCGCCCCCTATGGACTGTCCGCTCGTGGACGAGGAAAGCCGCCGGCTCTGCGAGATCGAAGAGAGCGTGGCTCACGGCAGCGCGGCAAGAACTATCCTCGAGGCAGCTCAGGCGCACAGGCCTGATCTGGTCGTCCTTGGCGCTGACCGCAAGCCCTCACTCTTCGGAGCACTTTTTAGCAGCACGACCCAACGGGTAATGCAAGCCTCGCCGGCCCCCGTTCTGGTGGTTCCAAGAGTATGACCGGTACAGGCCGCCAGATGCATGAAACAATGAGATGCAAAACGAAAAGAAAATGAGCATGGAACGATGGATCCGATTGATTGCAGGGACTTGTGTCATGGTCAGCCTGGCTCTGGCTCACTGGGTCAATCCCTACTGGCTGTGGTTTACCGCTTTTGTCGGCGCAAACCTGTTCCAATCGTCCCTGACGCGCTGGTGCCTGATGGAAGACATCCTCGACAAGCTAGGCATTGCCAGGAAAACCGCCGCCAGCACCCGCTGATATAGCGACTCGCGCTTCAGCCCATACACTTTGATCAACGAACAGGCTGAGAGAGACCCGGTGCGTGAACCTCGGGCTAAAGCCGCGCTGTGGTCTCCGTGGTTAAGCCTTTGCGGTGTCACCGCTCGAAGTGTATCCTGTCTGGGTTCTGCACGCGGGGAAAGGAAAAATGAAGCACCGCCCGTGTTGGCGCCAATCCCGAGACCGTGAAGCGAGTCGATGAATTGTGCGGCCGGATCTGTTAAGCCCCTTCGACGCAAGGAAAACCAAAAACTGTTGGAGACTCAGATGGGAAGAGATTTGAGAAATCCCGCAGATATGACCGACGCTGAGTTTCGCGCAGCGCTGGCCAAGGTGAGCGCATGGGTGGCTGCTTACCGGGAAAAGGTGGGCACGCTGCCGGTCCTGTCGCGCGTCACGCCCGGTGATGTTGAAAAGGCCTTGCCTCCCATAGCCCCGGCGCGCGGGGAGCCTGTGGAAGCTTGGATCAAGGACTTGGAGGAGACCCTGCTGCCTGGAGTCACCCACTGGAACCATCCCGGTTTCATGGCCTATTTCGGCATCACAGGCTCCGCCCCCGGTATCCTGGGAGAGCTGGTCAGCGGCGCCCTCAACAGCAACGGCATGCTCTGGAAAACGTGCCCTGCATTGACGGAGTTGGAGCGCGTCGTCGCGCGCTGGTACGCGACGGCAATCGGGCTGCCTGTCGATTGGTTCGGAATGATTACCGACTCGGCCTCGACTTCGACCCTCTTGGCGCTGGCCGCAGCGCGCGAAGCGTCGGGCCTTGCCGTCCGCGAAACCGGACTCTCCGGCAAACCTCCGCTGGTGCTCTATTGCTCGGATGAGGCGCACTCTTCCGTCGACAAGGCAGGCCTGCTATTGGGCGTCGGCACCAGCGGCATCCAGCGAATCCCCAGCGACGATGCGTTCCGGATGCGCATCGACGCACTCGAAGAAGCAGTTCGGAAAGATCGCGCAGAAGGGCGTCATCCGTTCGCAGTAGTGGCAACCGTCGGAACGACCTCGTCCACCGCAGTCGATCCCGTCCCAGAGATCGTGGCGCTTTGCCGGCGTTATGGCCTCTGGCTGCACGTAGACGCGGCCTATGCGGGCAGCGCGGCCGTGGCGCCCGAGTTCCGCTGGGTATTGAAGGGCTGCGACCAGGCCGACTCGCTCGTGGTTAACCCGCACAAATGGCTGTTCACTCCGATCGATTGCTCGGTGCTCTTCACCGGCCGTCGGGAGATGTTCCGCAACGCGTTTTCCCTCGTGCCTGAGTATCTGCGCACGGATGTCCGGGGTGCCGTAGACCTCATGGATTATTCTTTCCAGTTGGGAAGACGCTTCCGCGCCATCAAGCTCTGGTTTGTTTTTCGTTACTTCGGGACCGACGGCATCGCAGCCCGAATTCGAGAGCATGTGCGCCTGGCACAGGAGTTTGCTTCCTGGGTCGATGCGAATCCCCGTCTGGAACGGCTTGCCGCCTCGCCCTTCTCGGTGATCTGCTTCCGGTGCCATCCTCCCGGCTTGGAGGACGAGGCAGCGCTGGAACGTTTGAACAGCGGCATCCTCGAGCGGGTAAACGCGAGCGGAGAAGTGTTTATCTCTCACACCAAGCTGAAGGGCCGTTATTGCCTGCGGCTGGCGATCGGGCATTTGCAGACGGGCCTCGAGCACGTGCAGCGTGCCTACCAGTTGATTTGCGAGGCAGCGGGAATTTCCAGCCAGGCTTGACGAGCCCCGCCGCGCGACACTCCTACGCCATCAGGCAGGGATGACCGTCACCACAATGTCGTGTTCGCGCGGGCCGTTTCGCTCCACAAGCAGGACGCTCTGCCACTCTATTTCGCTTTCGTCCACTGATCAATCCAATCGAGAACCGTCTTCCACCAGAGCTGGCTGTTTTGCGGTTTGAGCACCCAGTGGCCCTCATCCGGGAAGTAGAGAAACTTCGACGGCACCTTCATGAGCTGGAGGGCCGTGAAGAGCTGGAACCCTTGGGTCACAGGAACCCTGTAATCCAACTCGCCGTGAACCACCAGCATCGGGGTCTTGAAGCTCTTCACGAAGCTGGACGGTGACCACTGTTGGTAAAGCTTCGGGTTGTCCCACGGAGTGCCCTTCAGATCCCACAGGGGGAACCAAAGCTCTTCGGTCGAGCCGAACATGCTGGCCAGGTCGTAGACGCCGTCATGGCTCACCAGGCATCGGAACCGGTCCGTGTGTCCTTCGATCCAATCAATCATATATCCGCCATAGCTGGCGCCGGCGGCTGAGACATGAGCGGCATCGACATAAGGCATCTTGGCCAGGTAATCCGCGCCGTCCATCAGGTCCTGATACACCATGCCGCCCCAGTCACCGGAGATCTCGTCGGTGAACTGCTGGCCGAACCCTGTGCTCCCGTGCGGATTGGCCGCGAACACGACGTAGCCTCGGCTCGCAAACATCTGCATGTTCCAGCGATAGGAGAAACTGTCTGACCAGGCGCCCTGGGGACCGCCATGAATGAGAAAGATCGCCGGATACTTTCGATTCGGGTCGAACGACGGCGGCTTCACAATCCAAGCCTGGATGCTTGCCCCCCCTGCCCCTTTGTAGCTGACGCTCTCTACTGCGCCGAGCGAGATCCGGTTGAGAGCAGAGTCGTTGACCGACGTCAGCGGCTTCGCGTCGGTTCCGTCCGCGCCGGCACGGTAGACCTCCGCCGGCCGGGAAATACTCTGGCGCGTGAACACCAGGATTTTGCCGTCCGGCGAAACCTGGACCTCATCGTTGTAACTTGGGCCGGTGCGTACGATTGAAACGACCCCGTCCACGCCGACCCGATAGATGCTGGAATATGCCTGATCCTCGGCAGTGAAATAGAGCGACCGGCTGTCCGGCGCCCAGGCCATCCCGCCGACAGAGCGATCGAGGTTCGCGGTGATGGATCTGGATGCTTTTGCGGTGCGATCATAAAGCATCAACTCGAAGCGATCGGCTTCGAATCCAGGACGGCGCTGGGCGCGATAAGCGATGTACTTTCCGTCCGGAGAATAGAGCGGCGAGCCATCATAAGCGGGATTGGTTGTTATCTTCTGGGGCTGACCACCTTCAACCGCCACGGTCCACAGGTCCATGTTGGTGCTGGTCGCTTCGACCTTGTCGGTGTTCCTGGTAAAGCAAAGCTCCTTGCCGTCGGGGGAAAAATCATAGTCTGTGGGCCCGCCTAACGAGAATGGCGGCGCGTCAAAGTCCCCAGGAGTCAGGTCCCGCGGCGTGCCGCCTGTAGCCGCCACGACAAAGATGTGCGTCCTTTTCCCATCCTTCCACGCATTCCAATGCCGGTACAACAAGTGATCGAAAACCTTGGCCTTGACCTTGGATGCCTCGGCCGCCTTGTCTCGCTGCGCATTGCAGGCGTCGTCGCGGCAATCGGGATACACGTCCGAGGTAAAGGCCAAGCGCGTTCCATCCGAAGACCAAATCACGCCGTCGGCGCCGGTCGAGATTGACGTCAGCTTGCGGGCTTCCCCGTTTGCCATATCCAGGATCCAAACCTGGGGACTGCCATCGCGGCTCGATATGAATGCCAGCCTCTTCCCATCCGGCGACCAGCGGGGGTTGTTATCCCGCTTGTCGCTCTGCGTCAACTGCCGGGCCGCGCCTCCCGTGATCGGGACCAGCCAGATATCGCTGTTGCCGGCATTTTTTGCCAGATCCATCCGGTTGACCGCGAACGCGACCGACTTCCCGTCCGGGGAAATCTGCGGATCGCCGACACGGCCGAACGAGATCAGGTCATCGAAGGTGATCGGATGCTTCTGCTGCGCCACACCGCTCCCGGCAAACAGAAGGCCGGACAATATGCTGACAAAAAGCGCTCTGGATAGCTTCATAAGCGAGTCCTCTCAATCCTCATGAATTGCGCAGATAGAAGACGACGAAGGCCAGTATACCAGAGTGAAAAGTGTTCGCGTAATTCGCGCCTTCATGGCAAGCTTTTTATGTGAAAAGGTCAACTCCCGGGAGGATGAAACATGAAGGCGATTCGAGTGCATGAAACGGGCGGCCCCGAGAAGCTCACCTATACGGATGTTCCGGTCCCGACGCCAGGACCAGGCCAGGCACGAGTGAAAGTCCACGTGATCGGCTTGAATTACATCGACGTGTATTACCGGACGGGACTCTACAAGGCTGCTCTTCCATTCACGCCAGGCATGGAGGCGGCCGGAGTCGTAGACGCCGTCGGCGAAAACGTGAGGAGTGTGGCGCCCGGGGAACGCGTCGCCTATGCGATGAACCTCGGCGCCTACGGGGAATATGCGCTGGCCAGCGCCTGGCAGCTCGTAAAACTGCCTGAGGAGGTCGACTTCTCAACGGGAGCTGGAGTCATGCTTCAGGGCATGACAGCCCATTATCTGACCCACTCGACGTTCCCTCTTCAAAGCGGCCAAACGGCATTAGTTCATGCCGCTGCCGGCGGGGTCGGCCTGTTGTTGATCCAGATTGCCAAGCTGATCGGCGCGCGCGTGATCGGCACTGTATCGACCGACGAAAAGGCTGCGCTCGCACGAACGGCGGGAGCCGATCATGTGATCCGCTACGACCGCGCGGATTTTGAAGCAGAGGTAAAGAAGATCACCGACGGCCGAGGTGTGGAAGTTGTCTATGACTCCGTCGGAAGCGCGACTTTCGAGAAGAGCTTGAACTCCCTCACGCGCAGGGGAACGATGGTGTTGTTCGGACAGGCCAGCGGTCCGGTCCCTCCCGTTGACCTGAACATCCTAAGCGCCAAAGGATCGATCTACATCACGCGCCCCAGCCTGACGCACTACACTTCTACTCCCGAAGAGCTCAACTGGCGGGCGGGCGACCTTTTTAAGTGGATTGCGGAAGGGAAATTGAAGCTCCGAATCGACCGCACATTCCCGCTGACCGAGGCTGCAAGGGCGCATCAGGCCCTCGAAGCGCGCGAGACAAAGGGGAAGGTTCTGCTCGTTCCCTAGAGGTGAATCTCAGTGCTGGGGCCCGCCGGCTGTTCGATTCGCATCAATATCGGCGCCGCTTTTGCTTTGCCGCCGCGCGTGCCCTCGACCATATTTTGCTTGCAAGAAAGCAGCGAAATCAGGGATAAGGGATCCGTCATTTTGCTGTGATGTAGTGTTGCTCAAAGTTGCGGCAGGTTCAGAGGTACAGATCGGACTGCCGCAGGCTTCCCATGCGCGAGCGCCGCCTTGGTATTGGCAAGCCCCGGAGGGGGAGCAATTGGCCGGCAGGGGGCAGTCCGCGACGGGCATCCTCGCAAGGCGTTTCCGGGAGACAAGTCCATGAGACGAATGACATATCTTGCAGCAGTGGCGGCAGTGTTTGCAGCGGTCGGCGTCGTCGCGGGCCAGCAGTCGGGCTCCGACCGGCTGACCGCCGACATGTTCTCCGCGATTACCGTTCGGAGCCTCGGTCCGACGCTGGTCACCGGCCGTGTGGCCGACATCGAGATTGACCCGAACGATTCAAACACGTATTACGTGGCGTCAGCGTTCGGCGGCCTGTGGAAGTCGGTCAATCGCGGATTCACGTTCACCCAGATTTTCCCGCGGTCCGGCGAGGTCGAGGCCTTTTCGCTGTGCTGCGTGGCCGTCGATCCTAAGAACTCGAATGTCGTGTGGCTCGGCACGGGGGAGAATGCGAGCCAGCGCAGCGCCCACTTCGGCACAGGGGTCTACAAGTCGACGGACGCAGGCAAAAGCTGGACTCGAGTTGGATTGGAGAAGTCCGAGCATATCGGCAAGATCCTGATTGATCCACGCAACTCGGAGGTGGTGTGGGTTGCGTCCCAGGGTCCGCTGTTTTCGGCGGGGGGCGACCGGGGTCTGTACAAGACGACCGATGGCGGCAAGACGTGGACCCGCTCGCTGTTCATCAATGACGATACCGGCGTGAGCGACATCGCCTTTGATCCGACCAATCCGGATACGGTGTTTGCCGGGACGTACCAGCGGCGGCGGCACGTCGGCCAGATGATCGGCGGCGGTCCGGACGGCGGGGTGTTCCGGACGACCAATGGCGGCAAAAGCTGGGACAAGTTAAGGAACGGGCTGCCTCCGGGCGAGGTCGGCCGCATCTCGCTGGCGACCGATCCCAAGGTTAAGGGACGCGTCTACGCGCTGATCGACGCAAAGATGCCCGGCGGCGCCCGCGGGCGTGGCGAAGAGCCTGCAATGGCGGCTGCGATAGAACCGCAGGCCCGTGGCCGCGGCGCAGCGCCGGCGGAACCGCCTCCCTTGCCGCCTGCGCCCACCGCAGACAACGCGCGAGGGTTTTACCGCTCCAACGACAACGGCAACACATGGACGCGGATGTCGGATTATCGCGGCGGGGGCCCCGCTTACTACAGCGAGATCTTCGTCGATCCCCGTCATCCCGACACAATCTGGTCGGTCAACGTGAACTTCCAGTGGAGCCGCGACGGCGGCCGCACATGGACCAACATCGGCATCGAAAGCAGCACGGCGGACATGGGCGTCAGCGGCGCTTTCAATGTCCACGTCGACCATCACGAGGTCGTCTTCGATCCCAACAATCGCAGACAGCGAACATAGCAACCACCATGAACGTGACCCAGATCGTCAACTTGCCGACCGGAAGCCGCAGCGCCCTGGAAGGCGTCATTTTGAGTCTGCCGGGCGTCAGCATCTCGGGCACCGACACCCGCGAGGCCCGCGTCATGGGATTGCCGGAGAACATGGTGAACATCACGATTGACGGCATCAGCTCGCAGGACAACTACATGAAGTCGACCGACGGCTTTTTCAGCCGCGTGCGTCCGGGTGTCGATGCCATGGAGCAGGTTACGGTTTCCACGGCCACACCTGGCGCCGAAAGCGCCGGTGGGGGTGCAGTGCAGGTCCGTTTCATCACGCGTTCCGGCAACAACGACTACCACGGCAGCCTCTACGACTATATCCAGAACGACGCTTTTAACGCCAACACATGGTTCAAAAACCGCGATGTCACGGCGCCCGCGGGCGCAGACTGGCGGACCTGGAAGTCGCCACCCACAACGGTCAAGTTGAATCAGTTTGGCGGCCGCGTCGGCGGCCCGATTTCGCTGCCGAAGAAGATATTCGGCCCGCTGGGATTCGAGGGCCGGGACAGGGCCTTTTTCTTCTTCAATTACGAGGAATTGCGACAGCCCCTCTCGGTCACTTCAACCAGCCAACTCTTTACTCCCGACGCCGAGCAGGGCAACTTCCTGTATTCCGTAAGCGGCGTCACGCGGAGCGTGAACCTCCTGGACCTGGCAAGAGCCAACGGGTTCGTGTCGACCTGGGACCCGATTGTTAAGCAGATCCTGGCCGACATGCGCACTTCTACTTCCCAGGGGAGCTTGAAACAGCGCAATGATCCCCTCACCCAGGATCTCACCTTTACGCTTCCCACGAGGACCAAGTGGCGTTACATGACGGGCCGGCTGGACTTCAACCTGACGAGCAAGCACCGCCTGGAAGCCACCTGGAACCATAACAAGCTCTTTTGCCTCCAATATGACACCACAAACAGCTACCAGCCGAGGTTCCCGAATTCGCCGAACTATGGAGTCCAGTGCTCGCAGCGCTACAACGGCTCTTTGTCGTTGCGCTCGACCTTGACCCCGCGGCTCGTCAACGAACTCCGCTCCGGCATGTCCGGCGGGCCCAGCATGTTCAACTCGAACATGAATCCCGCCATGTTCAGCGGCTCCGTGTACAACATGGACGGCTACACGGTCAGCGTCAGCGGGCCGGGGATCACCAATCCTTATGTCTCCTCCAGCGGCAGCCGGCGCAATGCGACGAGCAAAGTGATCGAGGATTCGCTGACCTGGAGCAAGGGGGCGCATAGCATCAATTTCGGCGGCGCCTTCTCACGATATGGCGTGTGGTATACGTCGATCCGGATCTTGAAAACACCCAGCGTCACCCTCGGGGTCGACAATACTTATGATCCGGCAAGGGTCATGTTCGACAGCGTTAACGGACCGAAGAACTTCCCGGGCGCAAACTCAACCCAACTCTCAACCGCCCGCAGCATGTATGGGGTTTTGATCGGGAGCGTCACCTCGTTAGGCGGAAGCGCGTACCTGAACGAAGCGGGCGATAAGTACACATTTCAGGGGAACAGCGTGGACCGAGGGCACTATCTGGAATACGGCTTCTTCGTGCAGGATTCCTGGCGCGTCCGCCCTGGCCTGACGCTGAACTATGGTTTGCGTTGGGAAATCCAGCTGCCCTTTGTCCCCGGAAACAGCGTCTTCTCGACAGCCACCATTGCCGACGTCTGGGGCGTATCCGGCATCGGCAACATGTTCAAACCCGGCACAATGACCGGCAAGTTGCCGGAGTTCATCCAGTACAAGAAGGGCACAAAGGCTTACAATCAGCGATGGCGGGACTTCGCGCCGACTTTCGGCTTTGCCTGGACCCCGAAGTCGGAAAACAAATGGCTGAAGCGCGTCCTTGGAGAAACCGGACAGACCGTCCTCCGGGGAGGATATTCCATTGCCTACAGCCGCATGGGAATGAGCACCTACCGCGGCGAATTCACCGGGAATCCAGGCCAATCGCTGACCGCCACGCGCAATGTTTCCCGAGGGAACCTGGTCAGCGGTGTCGGCACCGATCAATGGCCGCTGCTCTTCCGCGAGAGGAGCCGTCTCACCCCGGGCACATTCGTAGATACGCCGGCTTACCCGATTACCTCCGACGTCTATGCGGATACATCCTCGATGACGGTCTTTGATCCCAATCTCAGAACTCCCTATGCCCAATCCTGGACCTTTGGCATTCAGCGTGAACTTGGCAAGAGCATGGCCCTTGAGGTCCGATATGTAGGCACCAAGAGCCTCCAGGGATGGACCACCTACAATTACAACAGCGTCGAGAGCAACATGCTTGAAAACGGAGTCTACAGCGAATTCAAACTGGCGATGGCGAACCTGCAGGCGAACGTTGCCAACGGGAAGGCTTCCTCCGGCTTCAAGTACCTGGGGCCGGGAACCGGCACCTATCCCTTGCCGATCGCCCTGGCCTGGTTCAACGGCTTGCCCGCTTCCAGCGCGTCGGATCCGACGAAGTACACGGGCTCGAACTGGACCAGCAGCACCTATCAGGGCTATCTCAACAAGGTGAATCCCAATCCGCAGTCTTATGCCTCCGCCCTCTACAGCGACGCCACCAAGCGCGCCAATGGCTTGAAGGCAGGCATGCCGGCCAATTTCTTCCTGACCAATCCCAACCTGACCGGCGGCGCCTACGTCCAGGGCAACGGCGGGTGGACGCAGTACGACTCTTTGGTGATTGAGTTGCGGCGGCGCATGTCGAAGGGATTGCTGGTTCAGGCAAACTACACTTTTGCCAAGGCCTTCGAATCATCGCGGATTTCCTTCCGCCGGGATCGGTACAACGATATCAGCACCGGCACTTTGCCCCACACCTTCAAGCTCAACTGGGTGTTGGAACTGCCCGTCGGCAAAGGACGCAGGTTCGGCGCCACCTCAGGGAAGCTGCTCGACAGTGTCATTGGCGGCTGGAACTTGCACGGCGTCTTCCGCGTTCAAAGCGGGGATTGGCAGGATTTCGGCAATATCCGGCTGGTGGGGATGACGGATGCGGATCTTCAGAGCGTCTATAAGCTGCGCTTTGATGATGCAAACCGAATCATCTATCAGCTGCCGGATGATATCATCCAGAACACGATCCTCGCATACAGCTTCAACCCAACCTCCTCGAGCGGATACAGCGGAGCGCTCCCCAGCGGCCGTTACTTCGCTCCGGCAAGGGGGGCGGACTGCGACTCGATATTTGCCGAGGACTGCGCGCCTCGCCATCACTTTGTTCGCGGAGCAAAATGGGACAAGTTGGATGTCAGCCTGGTGAAGATGTTCCGGTTCACCGAGCAGAAGAACTTCGAAATACGCGGCGAGTTCCTGAACGCGTTCAACGAACCCAATTTCGACTACACGAATTCGTGCACCGGCACCAGCCTGAACATGTGCCAGGTGTCCGGAACGCAGGGCGGCCCGCGCACCATGCAGCTCGTCCTGCGCCTCAACTTCTAATCTTCTATTCGCGGAGGAACGCGGTCCGGCCGCGTTCCTCCGAGCCGCTATAAGAAGCAGCCACGGATTGCACGGATTTCACAGATTCAGAACAGCCTCACTGCACGAGCTGTTGAATTGTCCGTGTGATCCGTGGCGTTTTTGCTTTGCGTTGTCTTCAGGGCCGGGGAACGATATAAATACGCTCTCATGGGCGAAGGCAAGAAAGGGCTGTCGCGCTTTTCACGACACTCAAACAGGAACCCGGAAAGACAGGGAAATCGGCCCGCATCTGCCGCCGCAAAGCGGCGCGGCAAACTCTGGCTTCTGTTTCCGGCACTGTTGCTTGCGACCCTCGCCGCCTACCAGCCCGCGTGGCACGGCGGCATGCTCTGGGACGACGACGCGCACATCACACCCGGCGCATTGCGTACATCCGAAGGGTTGTGGCGCATCTGGTTCGACCTGGGCGCGACGCAGCAATACTACCCCGTCGTTCATTCCGTCTTTTGGTTTCTCTTCAAGCTTTGGGGAGAAAACACTCTCGGCTATCACCTGTTCAACATCGCCCTGCACGCCTTGTCGGCGTTCCTGCTGGCGGTGATCCTGCGCCGCCTCGCCGTTCCGGGCGCCTTTCTCGCCGCCGCCATTTTCGCGCTCCACCCCGTCTACGTAGAGTCCGTTGCCTGGATCGCCGAGTTGAAAAACACGCTGTCGTGCGCGCTGGTTCTCGGCTCCGCGCTGGCGTATCTGCGCTTCGACGACTCCCGGCGGAAGCGCTGCTATGCCCTCGCGCTCGTCCTCTTCGTCGCGGCGGCGCTCAGCAAGACCGTTACCGCTACGCTTCCTGCCGCGCTCCTGGTCCTCTTCTGGTGGCGCCGCGGATCGATCGGCCGGCGCCGTGACGCGCTTCCGCTCGCTCCGTTTTTCGCCCTCGGCATCGCGGCGGGACTGCTGACTGCCTGGGTCGAGCGAACGCTGATCGGAGCTTACGGTGCCGAGTTTCAGTTCACTCCCCTCGAACGCACCCTGATCGCAGGTCGCGCCATCTGGTTCTACCTCGCCAAGCTCTTCTGGCCTTCGAATCTCATCTTCATCTATCCGCGCTGGCAAGTCAGCCAGGCAACCTGGTGGCAGTACCTCTACCCATTGGGGATGCTTGCCCTCCTCGCCGGGCTCTGGTTCGCGCGCAAGCGCTCCCGCGCTCCGCTGGCCGCGCTGCTTCTTTTCTGCGGCATGCTGTTCCCCGCGCTCGGCTTTTTCAACGCCTACCCTTTCCGCTTTTCCTTCGTCGCAGACCACTTCCAGTACCTTGCCAGCATCCCGATCATTGCTCTCGTCGCCGCCTGCCTCGCGATCGCGGCCCGTCGGCGGAGGCTTCAGCAACCGCGCGCGGCGGCGGCCACGCTGGCTCTCGCGGCCCCGCTCGCGCTGCTGACATGGTCTCAGAGCCGGCAATACGCGGACGCCGAAACACTCTATCGCACGACAATCAGCCGCAACCATTCTTGCTGGATGGCTCGCAACAACCTGGGCATCCTGAAACTGCCCGGTCATGCGGAAGAAGCCATTGCCCTTTTCAAAGAAGCCCTCTGGCTCAAACCGGACTATGCCGAAGCGCACAACAACCTGGGGCATGCGCTGGAGACGCAGGGCCGCATCGAGGAAGCATTGGCGCAATACAAGGAAGCGCTTCGCGATGATCCCGATTACTTCGAAGCGCACTCAAACATCGGCGTCGCATTGCTGAGGCTCGGCAGGCCCGAGGCGCTGGAGCACCTGGAGGTTGCCGTGAGGCTCAGGCCGGATTCAGCGGGAGCTCATAACAACCTGGGCGACCTCCTGCACAGACTGAGCCGCCTTGAAGAAGCGCGCATGCAATATGAAGAAGCGTTGCGGCTCAAGCCGGATTTCCCTGAAGCTCACAATAGCCTGGGGATCACCTTGCAGGAATTGGGCCGCCCCGGTGCTTTGGCGCACTTCCAGGAAGCAGCGCGCCTCAAGCCGGAGTCTGTCGAGGCTCGAAACAACCTGGGAAACGCCCTTCGGGCCCAAGGCCAAGTCGACCAGGCAATCGCTCAATACCGGGAGGCATTGAATCTCAAGCCCGACAACCCGGAGGCTCACTACAATCTGGGCATTTCCTATCAGGTCGCAGGGCGACCTGAAGAAGCAATAGTCCAATACAAGGAAGCGTTGCGCCTTGACCCGGGGTGCGCCGAAGCTCATCTCAACCTTGGCTATTCGCTGCAGGGCCTGGGCCGTCTCGAGGAGGCTGCGGACGAATACCGCGAGACGCTGCGTCTCAGGCCCGGCGACGCGGACGCGCATTTCAACCTGGGAAACGTCTTACAGGGATCAGGCCGCGTCAACGAGGCGGTGGTGCAGTATAGGGAGGCGATCAAGTTCAGAACGGGAGACGCGGAATTCCACAACAATCTGGGTGTTGCGCTGGAACGATTGGGACGTCTGAAAGAGGCATTGGCGGAATATGAAGAGGCGCTGCGGCTGAATCAGGATTCCCCCGACGCACGGGCGAATTTGACCCGAATCCTCGCGATTCTGAAGAAATCTCAATCGAACTATGCCGTCACACCCCATAAGCAAACCACGAAGTCCCCATCAGCCTATGGCTCATGAGGTCTTGGTGGTTCGTTCTCAGTACGCCACGGCATCGTTCCGAGGCGCGCGCACTGTCTGAATCACCGTGAAGGTAGGGGTCCTTATTGCTCCATCGCCCTGCAGGAGCGCAATCACAGCCTTTACTGCAACACCTTTTCAAAGCGGTCAAACGCCCAGTCTATCTCGTCCCGTTTAATCACCAGCGGGGGCGCGACGCGGATAACGCGGTCGTGGGTTTCCTTGCACAGGATTCCCTCGTCCATAAGCTTCTCACAACAGGGCCTTGCCGGGCCCGTCAATTCAATACCTATCCAGAGCCCGCGCCCGCGGACCTCGACGATATGCGGTCCATGGAGTGTTTTCAGTTTTCCAAGGAAGTAATCCCCAAGTTCTGCGGAACGCTCGACAAGCTTCTCTTCGGTCAGGACCTGCAGCGCAGCCCGTGCTATGGCGCAACCCAGCGGATTGCCGCCGAACGTGCTGCCGTGATCGCCGGGACCGAAGACTCCCAGCACGTCTCGCCTAGATAAAACCGCCGAGACCGGGTAATAGCCTCCTGAAAGCGCCTTGCCGACGATCACCATGTCCGGAACGACATTCTCGTGCATATAGGCGAACAGCTTGCCGGTGCGTCCCAAGCCCGACTGGATTTCATCAAGGACGAGGAGAACGTTGTTCTTCCGGCACAGCTCTTCGCACTTCTTCAAGTAACCCGCGCGCGGCAACAGAATTCCCGCCTCTCCCTGGATAGGCTCCACCAGGAAGGCGCAGGTATTGGGCGTGATCGCACGGTGCAAGGCATCGGCGTCGTCAAAGGGAATGATGTTGAACCCGGGAGTGAACGGGCCGAACCCGTCTCGGTATTGCGCTTCGGTGGAGAAACTGACGATGGTTACCGTGCGCCCGTGAAAGTTGTTGGCGCAGGCAATGATCTCGGCCTTATCCGATGGAATGCCTTTCACCTTGTATCCCCACTTGCGTGCCGTCTTGACCGCAGTCTCGACTGCTTCCGCGCCCGAATTCATCGGCAGCATCATATCCATCCCCGTGAGGGCATGCAGATCTCTGCAAAGGAGCGGGAGTTGGTCGTTGCGGAAAGCGCGCGACGTTAACGTCACGCGGCGGGCCTGGTCGGCGAGCGCCGCCATAATCTTCGGGTGGCAATGGCCCTGATTGACCGCAGAATACGCTGCCAGGCAATCCAGATAGCGTTTCCCATCCACGTCAAAGACCCAGACGCCTTCCGCCCGGTGGATTACAACATCCAGCGGGTGATAGTTGTGAGCCCCGTAACGGTCTTCGAGTTCAATGAATTCTTTGGTGGTCATTTCGCGGTTCATGAAGCCTCCGGTCAAAGCAGCACAGCAAAGTCCTCGCAGTTACTTCGATTCCAGAACCATCGTCAGAAGCGCCATGCGGACATAGAGCCCGTTGGTCGCCTGCTGGAAATAGGACGCGCGCGCATCATCATCCACGGCTTTGTCCAGTTCCAGTGTGCGCGGCAGCGGGTGCATGATCATGGCGTTCGGCCTCGTCTTTTGCAGGACCGACGCGTCCATGAAATACCTTCGAAGGCGCGTCTGCTCGAGCATCCGCCCGGGACGAATTTGCGTGACATAGATGACGTCGACGTCGCCGATCACCCGGTCGAGTTCAGACTCCAGGGAATACCAGATGTTGTGTTCTTCGAGGTGTTGAAGTATGTCCTGTTTCATCTGCATCTCGGGCGGGCTGACGAAGTACATTTTGATCCGGTCGAACTTGCTCAGGAGGTAGGCAAGCGATCGTACCGTGCGCCCGCGATCCAGCTCACCGACCATGGCGATCGCAAGCCCGTCCAGCGTCCGGCGTTCCCGGAAAATCGTATAGAGATCCAACAGCGCCTGCGTGGGATGCTGGCCGCCGCTGCCGTCACCGGCGTTGATCACCGGAACCTTTGACACGGAAGCGGCGCGCGCAGCGCCGCCCAATTCGGAGTGCCGCAGCACAATGACGTCCGCGTAACCCGAGATAATCCGAATCGTGTCTTCCAGTTGCTCTCCCTCAACCTCCGACGAGAAAATCGTGGCGTGTTCCGTGGAGCAAACCCGCCCGCCCAAACGATGCATGGCCGCTTCGAAACAGATGCGCGTGCGCGTCGACGGCTGGTAGAACAGGGTTGCCATGATCTTGTGCTGATAGTCAAGCGTTCCGCCTCTGGCCACAATACGCTCCATAGCCTTCGCGCGGTCAAACAGCTCCATCAGGAGCGGCACCGTAAACTGCTGCGATTCGATCACGTGCCGAAGATTCATGACCGCACCCCCCAATATTAAGGAACTATGTGGGTTCCCGCGTCTCCCGTCACCGCCTCGGCCAGGTTGTCGAGAGAGGTGATGATTGCTTCTTTTCCGCCTGCCTGCAGGAATCGGATGGCAGCCTCGACTTTCGGCCCCATGCTGCCGGGCGGAAATTCCCCGGCCTCGTGGTAACCGGCAAGTTCCCGGACGTCCACGCGTCTGAGAGCGCGCTGTTCGGGTTGCTTGAACTTGAGGTAGACATGATCCGCATCGGTCGAGAAGACCAGGAGGTCGACCGATAACTGCATGGCCAAGAGCACCGAGGCGCGATCCTTGTCGATCACGGCTTCTATGCCTCGGATGAGGCTCCCCTCTCGCACTATCGGAATACCGCCGCCGCCAGCCGCGATCACCAGGACATCCTGGTCCATGATCCCGCGAATGACATCCGCTTCGACGATTTCGATGGGAACTGGCGACGCCACGACGCGCCTGTAACCTCGACTGGCGTCTTCGACCATTTCCCATCCCAACTGGCGCGCCTTCTCCTCGGCGGCTGAACGCGAGTAGAAAGGCCCGATGGGCTTTGTTGGCGTCTGAAAGGCGGAATCGTCCGAGCGGACGACCACCTGGGTCAAGACCGTCGTGACCGGTTTCCTGATCCCCGCAAGCTGAAGCTCCAGCTGAAGGGCTTGTTGAAGGATGTATCCGATCTCGCCCTGGGTTGCCGCGACGCAGACGTCCAGGCCCTGCTCATATACTTGGCCGGCGGCACGCTCCGAACGCAGCAACTGCGCTCCAACCTGGGGGCCGTTCCCGTGCGTGATCACGAGATGAAGCCCGCCTTTTATAAGGGCTACGATCGCTTTGCTGATCCGCCGGGCATTGGCGATCTGTTCGGGAACGGCGCCCTTTTCGCCGGCCCGTATCAGGGCGTTTCCCCCCACCGCGATGACTGCCGATTGCGCCAAGCTTCACCTCTATCGCATCAAGTTCAGCATGATGGCCTTCTGGACGTGCAGCCGGTTTTCCGCCTGCGGAAACACAACGGAGCGCGGCGATTCAATCACGCCATCGGTGACCTCTTCCTCGCGATGGGCGGGCAGGCAGTGCATGAAAACGGCATCCGGGCGCGCAAGCGCGAACAGCGCCTCGTTGACCTGATAGGGGCGGAATATCTTCAGCCGCGCTGCTGACTGAGCTTCCTGACCCATGCTGGTCCATACATCCGTATAGACCGCGTCGGCATCCTTCACTGCTTCCGCCGGGTCGCGCGTCAAGTCGATCTTTCCGCCTGTTTCAGCCCCATGGGCACGCGCCCACTCGACCACTTCGGGATTCGGCTCATAACCGGGCGGTGTTGCCACTGCCAGATGAACGCCCAACCGCGCCGCGCCGTGGATCAGCGATACCGCCACGTTGTTGCCGTCACCCACATAGGCAAGCTTTATCCCGGCGAGCCTCTTTTTGACTTCGAGCAGCGTCAGGTAATCCGCCATCGCCTGGCAGGGGTGATTGTAATCGGTCAGGCCGTTGATAACGGGAATGTGGGCGTGCTCGGCCAGCTCTTCGACAGTGCGGTGGCTGAACGTCCGGGCCATGACTCCCTGGACCATTCGTTCGAGATTCCTTGCCACGTCGGCTACGGATTCCCGCTTGCCCAGACTGATCTCGGCGGGCGACAGGTAGATGGCGAACCCCCCGAGCTGATGAATCCCGACATCGAAAGTCACGCGCGTGCGCAAGGAAGGTTTTTCAAAGATCATGGCAAGGGCCTTGCCCTTGAGAGCACCTGCGTATCTGGCCGGGTGGGCCTTGATGTCGACGGCGTCATCGATCAGTTTTCTGACTTCAGCGGGAGAGAAGCTGCGAATCGTGATAAAGTCCTTTTTCGCCATGTTGCCTCCGATACACCAAAAAAAGCGCCGGCCGGCACCTGTGTATTCATCAACGCTTGTCCGCGTGTTTGCTCCTGCGTACGGCTGCTATTTCAAGTCGGCGAGAAAGCCGTCCAGAATTCGGGCAAGCTCGCTGGTACCCGCCTGATCCAGGTTGTAACTGACGCGAATCATGGGATGCCTGGTTTTGATCAGCCGCGCAAGGTCAAACGGAGTACCCACCAGAACCAGGTCGCAAGGTACCGCATCAATGGTTTCCTTCAGATCGCGAACCTGCCCGTCTCCGTAACCCATCGCCGGAAGCACGTCCGTCAGGTGGCTGTACTTCTGGAACACATCGCGGATCGTGCCCATAGCATATGGGCGAGGATCAACGATGGCAGCGGCGCCGAACTGCCTGGCAGCGACGCGCGCGGCGCCATACGCCATCTCTCCATGGGTGAGCGTGGGTCCATCTTCGACAACCAGCACCCTCTTCCCTTCGATGGCCTTTTCGTCCTCGACGGAAACAACCGATCCGGCGCGGATGACGGCCGCACGGGGGTTGGTCTTGGAGATATTCGCAATCACCTCCTCGACCGCGGCAGGCTCGGCCGTGTTGACCTTGTTCACGACCACCACCTGAGCCATGCGAAGGTTGGTCTCCCCGGGGTAGTAGCGCAGCTCGTGCCCTGCCCGATGGGGATCGGCGACCACGATGTGGAGATTAGTCTGATAGAACGGGATGTCGTTGTTGCCTCCGTCCCACAACACGATGTCCGATTCGCGCTCAGCCCTGCGCAGTATCTCCTCGTAGTCAACCCCGGCATAGACGATATGTCCCTTCTGGATGTGTGCTTCGTACTCTTCCATCTCCTCGATTGTGCAGCGATAGCGCGCCAGGTCCTCCAGCGTTTCGAAGCGCTCGCATCGCTGGGCGCTGAGGTCCCCGTACGGCATCGGATGACGCACGACCACGACAGATTTCCCGCGTTGGCGCAACAGCTCCGTGACGCGCCTTGAAGTCTGACTCTTGCCGCACCCCGTCCGGACAGCGCACACCGAGACGACCGGCTTCGTCGACTTCACCATTGTTGA
>Ga0315282_10003729_pt1 | contig 27160 bp, 18 predicted proteins | sample YL17G07_20_MG_FD_203693 | JGI IMG/M metagenome (GOLD analysis project Ga0315282, IMG submission 203693) | Sediment microbial communities from Yellowstone Lake, YNP, Wyoming, USA - YL17G07_20 | ecosystem: Environmental > Aquatic > Freshwater > Lake > Sediment | place: USA: Wyoming | collected...
AAATTGATGGCCAAGAAATTAAAAGTTCAGACCAGCTGGTTTCAGAGATCAGAAACCGTCAACCAGGTCAGGAAATTAACCTGACGATTGAGAGAAACAGTAAGATTCAGGAGATAAAAGTGAAGCTTGGGACTCTATCTGAAGAAGAAGCCCGCAGAGAACTGGAATTGAGGTTTCCCAATTTATTCGGGAGAATGCCGAGAATTCCAGCCATACCGGAAATCCCATTGCCAAAATTTCCTGAAGGTGAGAAATTCAGGTTTGAGTTTGGCGTAGAAAATTATCGGTTTATTGGTGTATATCTGGAACAGCTCAATTCCGAACTATCAAAGTACTTTGGGGTTCAGGATGGACGCGGACTGTTAATCTCCCGGATTACTCCAGACAGTCCGGCCGAGAAAGCTGGTCTGAAGGTCGGGGATGTTATCGTCGGTGCGGATGGGAGAAGAGTTGAGACACTGGAATCTCTGACCGACCTGATTCAGGATAAGAAAAAGGGTGAAAAAATCACCTTAGAGATAATTAGAGACAGGAAGAGAATTAAGGCTGAGGTGGAAGTGGCTGAAGAAGATAGAAGAACAGGACCGAAGATCGAAAAATTCTCTGAGGAAAGGAAAGAAGAAACAGAAGCCTACCCGTCCATTCTCGATTCCGGGCGGGAGAAATTCCCGCCCTTTTTATTTTTTCTGGATGAAGGACTGGCGGGGTTTTGGATTGCTGAGCCAGAGCTTTAACAGCCGATCGAATTCTTCAGGCTGCAGCCTTGAAATTGAATAGAGACCTTTTTGCTGACGCTGACGAAAGGCTTCATAAAGAATGATGCCGACCGAAACCGAAAGGTTAAGACTCTGAACCATGCCGACCATTGGAATCCTGATAAAATAATCAGCAAATTTTAAAGCTTCAGTTGAAACTCCTTCTGATTCATTCCCAAAGATGATAGTGATTGGCTGGCAGTAATCTATTTCTGTATAGGGGATAGTATTTTCATTTAAAGTGGTTACGGCTATTTTGAAACCCTGATTTTTAAGGAGTAATAGACATTCTTCGGTTGTCCGATGGAAATGAATTTTAAGCCACTTCTCAGCTCTGGTTGAGATGGCTTCATTGAAAACAACTTTTTCTGGTTCCTTAGAAATGATATGGAGATCTAGAATGCCGATGGCTTCACAGGTTCTGGCGATGGCACTGGCGTTGTGAGCAATGGCCACATCTTCCAGGACAACCCTGAGGTCAGCCTGTCGTTTAGAGAGAACGCTGATTATTTTTTCTTTTCTTTTTTCGGTGGGCACACAGAATTTATACCAAAGGCCGTAAGTATTGGCAACTGCGAGAACCTAAAGTGAGCCTAAAGTAAAAAGAATTGAAACTGAATAAGGTTAATAGCAAGACATTGTTCTGAGCCGTTTAGACCGAAAAAAATTATCCAAGATATGATTTAGCTATCTTCTTTTTTCCAATAAGATTTGCCTTTATCTTGAAAAATTTTCAGTCTTTTTTTATAGTTAATAAGCCGTTTTAAGGCCGGAGTGGCGGAATTGGCAGACGCGCTGGACTCAAAATCCAGTCCGAATCACTTCGGGTGTGGGTTCGACTCCCTCCTCCGGCATTTTCTTTTTTTGAGAAAATTTAATTCTTGATTAATTTTGGAAGTTAGTCTGGCTTTTAGGCTGCCGGCATTTTAATTGAAAAGATTGATAAACAAAATCAGAATTATGAAAGTCGGTTTGTTTTATCTTTATAGTTATATCCAGATTACAATTTTTTTCTAATCAAGCTTATCGCTGGGCTGACTCGGCAATAATAGAAAATTTTATTGACATCACTTTTAATGGGCACTAAAATTCTGTTGAATGAAAATGATTTAAGTAAGAGAAAAGATTATGGAGGAAAGGAGGGCTAAAATGCCTAAAAATCTTAAATTTATTTCTTTGGTTTTCCTGTTAATTTTTGTCACCACACTGGGCCTGGCTCAAGAAAGAGGCTCAGTCAGAGGTATCGTTAAAAGTACTGACGGCAGAGCTTTGGAAAATGCTACAGTGGTGATCTCCGGTCAGCCTTTGCCCCTTGGCCGGGAATTTGTCACCGGCAAAGACGGTGGCTTCATGTTCCAGGCTTTACCACCAGGAAAATATACCCTGGTAGTGACCCATCCTGAAATGATTGATTTCGCCGCTGAAGTAATTGTGGCTGTTGACCGGCAGACCTATGTTAATGCGGTGATGCAGCCAATCGGCAAAATAGCCGAAGAAGTGACGGTAACTGCTGCCACTCCTGTGATTGACCTGAAATCAACAGAAGTCTCATCCAATTGGTTGTCTGATACAGTTCAAAAGTTGCCCCTTGGACGTTCCTATGCTTCACTATTTCAGTTAGCTCCAGGTGTCGCCGACAACCGGGACTTTGCCCCTAATGCTGGTGGAAATAAACAGGATAATGTTTATTTTTATGATGGCTCGAACATTACCAATCCATTTTATGGCTATCTTGGAGCTAACTTTTCCGACATGGATATTCAGGAAGTAAATATTAAAAGAGGAGGAATAAGCGCTGAATTTGGTCGGGCAGCGGGAATGGTTACTAATGCCATCACCAGATCCGGTTCCAATCAAATCACCGGCAATTTGAGATTTGTTTTTGAGCCATCAGATTTTACCTGGAAAAGCCATGACCCAAATTTGGTTACCAATTATGACCAATATGTGCCTTCTATCGGCCTTGGTGGTCCTATAATCAAAGACAAACTCTGGTGGTATGTATCTGGCAATCTGCCTTATTCCAGAACCACAGGCAGGATTAACAATCTGGGTCCTGTGCCCGATACTAAAAGTACTTCTAATGAGTTATTTGCCAAGATAACTGCCAACCCCTGGAGAGCTCATCTTTTTTCAGTCAGCTTCAGGAACAATGATTATACCGACAAAAATGCCGGGATAGGGGTTAATGATTATCCGACAGTGGCCATTAATGGTAATGGGTTATCACGGATTTTCTATGCTTCCTGGGTATGGACGATTACCCAATCTACTCTGCTGGAAGCCAAATACGACCACGTCAATGAAAATTATAAAAGTGTGCCCATAACTGACCTTGGTTATCTGCCAACCCCATTTGACTATCTGCACCCGTGGACAATGGGATATTTTAGAACGGCAACCGGCTATATTGGCGGTGGAGCAACTACCTCCGGCCAGTATGTTGGAGCTGCCTCTGAATATAATACCCAGAATTTCTTCCGTGATGAATTTAAATTGGTCTTAACTAAATACCTCGACTTTACCGGCCATTCTCATGTGATTAAAGCTGGATTCAGTTATGACGACGGCGGAGAATATCTGGAAAGACTGACCAATGGCTGGGGGAGTATCATTACCACCACTTACAGTGGTCAACCAGCTTTCAGGGCTCGTTATTATTCCCAGCAGCCCCCACAAGATTCTCGCGGTCGCACTTACGGGCTTTTTATCCAGGACAATATTACCATTGGCGAACGCTTGACCCTGACCGTGGGGGTGCTCGCCAACCGGGACGAATTTATCAGCAAGACGACTCAGGAATACCGGTTCTTGACATTTAACTTTAACAAAGAAATTCAGCCCCGCCTGGGAATTACCTTTACTCCCAGTTTGAAGGTTGGCGATAAGATTTTTGCCAGCTTTGGCCGTTATAACAATATGGATAACCGGTCAATTGCCAGAGCAGCAGCTCCAGTCCGTATTTTCCGAACTGATGCTTATATTTCCCAAACTGATGGCAGCATAATAGCTACTGTCGTTCAGGGAAATGAAACTGGTAAGATTATTCTCCCTGATATTAAACCGACCTGTACTGATGAAATTGTGGCCGGCTACAGCCGCCCACTTAACCACCGGTGGAGTATTGAAATCTGGGGTGACTACCGTTATGTCAGGCACGTCATCGAAGATTTTCCTACCCGGTATCGTGACACCAAGCCTTCCAGTTATGTTTATGGAAATCTTGATGGTCAGTTGATTTCCTGGCAGAACCTCCCGGCCAATCTGCAGGCCCTGATTCCTCAAACCGGTTTTATAGATTTTAATACTGGAAAGGCTAAGAGGATCTATAAGGCCCTGACTTTCGAATTAAAGAGACAGTATGCTGATCGCTGGTCATTTAACCTGTCCTATACGCTCAGCCGCTTGAGTGGCAACTGGGACCTGGACTATGCTCCTGGTACAGCCCTTTTTTATGCTTCTTCTTACATTGAAGATGCCCCCGGTCTTTACCTGAGCGATCCCAACCGGAATGGAATTATGCTGGGTGACCGGACCCACGTCTTAAAGCTGTTCGGCACCTGGGAATTTACCCGGAGATTTACCCTTGGGGGTTATCTGAGAGTTCAGAGCGGCGTTCCCTGGGAAAAACGCGGGCTGGATTATTACGGTAATTATTACCGCTACCTGGAAGCAGCCGGTTCCCATCGCCTGAAAACCTGGGTTAACTGTGATCTGCAGATCAGCTATGAAATCCCACTTGGCCGGTTCAGGGGAGTGGTAGAGGCTCGGATGATGAATGTCTTCAACAGCCAAACTGCTCTGAGGATTGATGTTCGCGGCAATCAACCAACCTACATGATGCCCACTTCTTATGCACCGCCGAGAACTTTTGCTCTGACCTTCTACCTGAATTATTAAGGAAAAAATAGGCGCTGAAGATATTGTTCAGCGAGGTTAATTGAGAATTAAGAGAGAGCCCCGGAAAGGGTTCTCTCTTTTTTCGAGGGACTTGAGTGCTGGCTCTTCTCTTTGACTCGAGTTTAGAAGCTTCTTTATTTATTTTATTTCTTTCAGAAGCCAGAACTCCAGCCATCATATATTCGTCCTGGGGAAATTCCTGTATCCAGACTCTGATTGTTTCCAGCGGGGCATTAATGGATTCATGCACAGCCCGGCTCACGGCTTCCAGAAAAGCTTTCTTCTGGTCTTTTGTTCGACCTTCAAGTAAAGAGTAAGGATCCCGGTTTTCTTGCGGACTGGTGGAGGCGAGTTTCAGCTTCATTCTCCTCTCAAGATGTCCAGAAGCTCAGCCAGAATCATGGCCGTAGCCCCCCAGATTTTATGCCGATCATAATCGAAAAAAGGAACAAGTGTTTGACGGCCGCGAAGAGACCAGATTTCAAAACACACATTTTTCCGGTCAAGCAGGTGATCCAGAGGAACTTCGATTATTTCGGCCACTTCCTGGGGGCAGGGTTCAAAATCGGGTCGGTTCTCAGTTATAGCGACCACCGGATAGAGACAATAATTACTCGGCTGAACATAAAGCGGAGTCAGCTGGCCCAGAATTCTTAAGTTCTCTGGCCATATCCTGAGTTCTTCCCGCGCTTCTCTCAGGGCTGCTTCTATGATGTTTTCATCATCATTTTTCTGTCCTCCGGGAAAAGAGATCTGATTCTGATGATGACTGACAGTTGCTGTCCTCTGGATAAAAACTAAATGAATAATTCCATTCTCTGGATAAAGGAGTATCAGCACGCCGGCTTTAACACAGGAATCGCCAGCTTCCTTAATAGTCAGAGCGGAAGGGGACGGGTCCGGGCTCATCTTCAGCTGCGACTTTAGGCCCGGCTTTTCTCCTTTTAACCGGATTTCCAGAAATCTGCTGAGTTCTTCAATTGAGCTGAATCTATTTTTGCAGTTTTTGGCCTTCATCTTTTCTTAGTTATCTGTGTTATCTTTGTTCTTTAACTTTTTTAACAATCGACTCATTTCAGAAAGCGCAGAGTTTTGAGCAACTGTTCACCCGTGCCGATGTGGTAGCCTTCTGAGTACATGATAATCTGGCCACCGCGGTTACAGGCTAAAACTACTGGCAGATTGGCTGGAGATATCTTCATAGCCTGGCTGATGGCTCTGGCGACTTCAGCCTGACTATCATAAGTCACTACCGTCTTCCCAGGCAGTTTTTTGTAGGCTTCAGGGCTGAATCCAGCTGGAATTCTATCCTTAGCCACCACCATTACCAGACTGCCTGTCCAGGCCGAGAACTGATTCTGAAGAGCCTGCACTTCTTCCATCAGGTGTTTGCTGGGCTCTTTGTCTGGTTCGATGAGCAAAAGAATGAAGCCCTCTCCTTTCCTGAATGAAGAAAGATTTAAACTGGTTTTGCTTTGAAGATCGGTGAAGGTAGCTTCAGCTATAAGCTTTCCCAGAACCTCAGGCATCTTTAGCTGATTTCTTAAAGTGAGGTGCATGTCTTTCCTGCCGCCGGCCGGAACTGCAAAAAATTTCAGCCGGCAGAGAACACTTCCATCAGATTGTCGGTTGCCGCTGACCAGGAGATAATAGCCGGGGTCAACCTGAAGCTGGCAGGGGAAAGAATTCAGGCTCGGATCATTTTCATAATCCAGAGTTTTGAAGCGTCCATTTTCCAATCTGGCCAGAGTGAAATGGGTGTAATAGGCCGGTTTAGTCACACCGTCTATGGGCTGATAAAACAGCCACAGGGTTGATTTTTCCGGAATGGAGGGAATAGCTTCATCTTTCTCCAAAAAGATCTCCACCCATTTTCCATCTTTTAAATAGGAGGGACGACCATTGACCTGATTGATCCTGGCCGGAATACCCACGGTTCGAGCAATAGCTACCAACAGGATTTTCATTGAGTAGGTATCGGCCAGACCAAGCTGCAGCACTCCCTGGGGAAAAAGAGGAACATTGTAATAATTACTATCGTCCTTCTTGATATTAGCCATTAGCCAATCGGCAATTCGGGATGGCTCTTGCCGGAAGGTCTCTTTCTCGTTTTCGGTGAACTTTTGCTGGATGAAGCCCCGCCAGGCTGTCAGCAATTCTCGGCCTATTCTGGGGGAAAGAACATAGCGGATATAAGTGTCATCATCAAGGCCTTCTGCCCTGGGTGGTGCCTGATGCAAATGGGCAAGAAGAATTTCAGCCGGAGTATCCCGTAGGTCTTTTTCGGTGATGCTGCTTAGAAGGCCGAGGCCGTATTTAATTTCTTCAGGCTTCAAGGCAGAAAGAAAAGTCAGCAATTCTTTCCAGTTACCGCGGCTGGCCTGAAGAAACTTCCAGGTCAGGGCGCAAGGCAGACCTTTTTCTCTGGCCAGAGCTTCAGCTTTTTCCTGACTAATAAAGGTGGCTTCATAAGTTTGCCGAATAGCATCTTCCTGACGGAGGCGACGATTGTTTTCTTCCACCTGGCCCGGCGCAGCGGGTTCAATACTTCTGGCGACGGGCGGAATAATATCCAGATCGATTTCTCTTTCAGATAAATCAGGTTCTTTGAGAATTAAAGTTAATCTATCAGTATTTCCGACGTTAATTTTATCGAAGGCGTACTTACCATTCTTATTAGCCCAGACCACCATATCACCCAGGCCAGTGATCACCGAAGCTTCGCCATTATTATCTGTGGTCTTGGTCACTGCCGGATAAAACTCAGCATAATTATAAATACAAAAATCAACTTCGGCTCCAGGAACAGGTTTACCCTCCTTATCTTTAACAGTCACGGTCAATCTGGAGGTTGGAGCATAGATGGGCAGCTGGTTAATTCTGGTGTAAAGGTCAGTTTTCAGTAGAATTTCTTCCGGTCCATGATACAGGCCAAAAACTGTGGTATGGACCATCATCGCCCTGTTGGCCGGGCCAGTAAACCAGGCCATATTTAATTCTGGTTCAGGTTCACAGGCTCCAAGATAATACCAGCGGCCATCAACCCACACTTCAACCCAGGCGTGATTATCATCAGTATGGGCCCAGCGGGGAGTATAGACCTGGCGGGCAGGAATGCTTACTGCCCGCAGGGCAGCCACAGTAAAATTAGATTCCTCCCCACAACGGCCAAAGGCTGTTTTAACTGTGGCCAGCGGGGCTGATGTCCGTTCATCGGTTGCCCTGTAGGTGACCTTCTCATGACACCAGTGGTTAACTTCCAGGGCCGCCCGATACATATTAAGATTTTTAATCCGGTCTTTAAGCTCATTTAAAAATACCAGGCGAGCCTGATCGGGATTTTCATTGTTAACCCGATAGGGAAGAACAAAGTGCCTGAAGATATCTTCGGGAATATTTTTACTCCAGCTAAAAAAACTCCGGGCTTTAAGCGCCGTTCTGACCTGACCCAGAAAATATTGGCTATCAAGGTTAGCCAGATCGCTTAAAGGCATAAAAGCATACAGGAATTCCAGGGCTTCTTTCTCTTCTAAAGTCAAGGGCTGCTTCATCACTTCAGACAGCTCCTGGCTGCGCCCCTTAGCCAGCTCCATCCTTTTCAGGTATTGCTGATGAACCAGGGGACGGTAGGCCGGGTCGCTTATAAAGTGCTTTGACTGGCGACAGGCAGGAAATAAGAAAATTATGATGAGAAGTGAAAGAAATAAAAGTGGCAGTTTGTTCTGTCTCCTGCTATATTTTTTCCCAAGCATATTAATTACCTCGTTTAAAATCTGTTTTTTCTGATTTTATTCTCAGCTGCTGATAATATCAAGGAGTTGATCCGGGCCTGAAGGGGAGTAATTATTATTTTATTGATATCGGCACTATCAGTCTTCGGAGCCATAGTTTATTAAGATTTATTTTATTAAGATTAATTTGAAGGATGAACTTCTCAGAACTTCCATTTTTTATTGGCCTAGAAATCTGAAGAGCCCAAAAATAATAAGAGCCAATAATAAGAGCAACAGCCAAATAACTTCAGACCGGCTCCGGCTTCTGTATCCTGACCGGGTAATGATCATCTTGGGTTACACTTCGGTTTATAGAAAAAATGATTCCTAGGGCAATCAAATCCAGTTAAGACGAACCTTATATCAAGGAATTATTTTTTCCTGCAGGGGCTGAAATATTTTATAATTAAATGAGGTATAGAAATTGGACCTTTATTTTCAGTATTAACTCAGGGAGTGAAGTTACCAGAAAACGGCCCGGGAGATATAAAATGAAAAGAAAAAACTGGGTTATTAATTTTATCTGTAACTTTTTTCTTCTGATTATTGTCTTTATCCCGATTTCCTGCCAGAAGAATGTTATTTCTGAAAAGCAACCGGCTTCAGTATCGACCGTCAAACCCGGGGTGGAAGTTTTTCTGGAAAAGCATCTTAATCTGGTTCGGGAAAAAAGAGTCGGGCTCATAACCAATCCCTCGGGCCTTGATCGGCAGTTTCGATCAACCGCCTGGCTGTTTAAAGAGAATCCAGAGATTAATTTAGTAGCTCTTTATGGCCCGGAACACGGAGTGAGAGGAAATGCCCAAGCCGGTGAGTATGTGCCCTTTTATGTTGATGATAAATTCCAACTGCCGGTCTTCAGCCTTTACGGCCAGTCCTTTCGGCCAGATCCGGGAATGCTTAAAAACATAGACGAATACATGAGGTCTTTTGATACCCGGCATACGGGTAAAATTCCGGAAAAGGATATGATTAAAGAGATAGATGTCCTGGTTTTTGACATTCAGGATGTCGGCACCAGGGTCTATACCTATTTGGCTACTATGACTTATGCTCTGGAAGCTTGTGCTGAGATGGGGATAGATTTCATAGTGCTGGACAGGCCCAATCCAATCAATGGAATTACTCTGGAAGGTGCTGTTCTCAAATATCCAGAATATAGCTCTTTTGTCGGGGTTTATCCAATTCCTTTGCGTCATGGAATGACTGTCGGGGAACTGGCCAGATTGTTCAATGATAGATTTCTAAAGAAAAAAGCAAAGCTGACAGTTATTCCGGCTGAAGGCTGGAGGAGAGAAATGTGGTTTGATCAAACTGGACTTCCCTGGGTTATGCCTTCCCCCAATATGCCGACTCTGGAAACGGCCACGGTTTATCCGGGGCAGGTTTTTCTGGAAGGAACAAATATTTCTGAAGGCCGGGGAACGACCAGACCCTTTGAACTTTTTGGTGCCCCCTGGATTGATGGTTATAAACTGACCAGAAAGCTTAACCAATTGAGGCTTCCCGGCATTATCTTCCGGGAAGCCTGGTTTACTCCGAGCTTTTCCAAATATCAGGGGCAGCTCTGCGGTGGTTGCCAGCTTCATATTATTGATCGCCAATCTTTCCGACCCTTTCTGACCACCATCTGGATAATCAGAACGGTTATGGATAGTTACCCGGAACAATTCAAATTTTATCCTGATTATTTTGATAAAATTATGGGCAATTCAGAAATCAGGCAGGCTCTTCAGAATGGACGACAACCCTCTGAGATTATTAAGGATCTGGAGTCAGGCCTGCAGGAGTTTGAAAGGCTCAGGAAAAATTATCTGCTCTATTGATTATGAGCCGGAGGCAATTTTTAAAAAAAATTTATCCGGACTTGTCAAAAGAGCTTGATTTTCAATAAAATAACAACTCTTTTCGATATTTAAAATGAGGGAGGCTTTAATTTATGCTAAATAAAATGATCTTCAGTTTGAGCAATCCGGTGGCCGTAATTCTCAATAAAGAACCGCGGGATTTCAGGAGAAAGGATTTTCTGAAGGTGATTGAAGAAAGGCAGCTGGAGAAAATAACTTTTCACTATATAGCTCTTGATGGGAAGTTAAAAGAGCTGAAAATTCCGGTGGCCAATCCCCATCAGGCAGAAGCTGTTCTGGCTGAAGGAGAAAGAGCTGACGGCTCATCTCTGTATAAAGGGCTGGTAGATATGGGATTATCTGACCTCTATGTGGTACCGGTTTACCGGACAGCTTTTTTCAATCCTTTTGATGATAAAAGCCTGGATTTTATTTGCCGCTATCTGGACAAAGATGGTCAGTCAGTCCGTTTTGCTCTGGATAATATTCTGGCCAGAGCCCATCAACTGTTCAAACAGCATTCTGGCCTGGAGGTGAGGGCCCTGGGCGAATTAGAGTTTTTCCTGCTCAGTGAGAACCATCAGAAAATTTATCAGGCTCCCAAGCAGCGGGGCTATCATTCATCTTCACCCTTTCTCAAGAGCGGTCAGGTTCTGAATGAAATGGTCCGCTATATCACCCAGATTACGGGAGCAGTTAAATATGCCCATGCCGAAGTCGGTTATGTAGAAAATGTCCACAGCGACCTGGAGGAAATCAGCGGCAGAAGAGCCGAACAGCTGGAAATAGAGTTTCTGCCTTGCCCGGTGGAAGAGATGGCTGATGATCTGGTCCTGGCCCGCTGGCTGATCCGCAATGTGGCTTATAAATACGGAATGGTGGCCACCTTCACCCCAAAAATCGAAGAAGGAGTGGCGGGCAACGGGCTCCACATCCATCTGGAATTAATTAAGAATGGCCAGAACATTATGGTCGGTCCGGATGGGCGGTTGAGCGAAGAAGCCTTAAGACTCATTGGTGGTTTATGTGAATATGCCGATTCTCTGACCGCTTTTGGCAACACGGTCTCTTCAGCTTATCTCAGGCTGGTGCCCAACCTGGAAGCTCCCACCAGAATCTGCTGGAGTGACCTGAACCGCAGTGCCATGATCAGGGTTCCTCTGGGCTGGACAAGTCTGCAAAACCTAGCCCGGCTGGTTAATCCAGGAGAAGAGGAAGAATTGCTCAGGTTGGAAGGAAGGCAAACAGTTGAACTTCGTTCTCCCGATGGCAGCGCTTTAGTCCATTTACTTTTGGCCGGGATTACTATGGCCGCCGATTGGGCCTTCAGAGAGGACTTATCCATCTTTCAGGGAAGACAGCCCCTGGAACTGACTCAAAGGCTTTATGTCAGGGGAAATATCTTTAAGGATAAAACTCTTCTGGATGCTTTGCCCAGGCTTCCAGGCAGCTGCGTGGAATCTGCCAGAATTCTCAGAGAGAAAAGAGAATTGTATGAGCGAGATGGAGTCTTCCCCTCCAGCATCATTGATTATGTAATTAAAATGCTGGAAGAGGAAAATGATGAATTTATGAACAATCATCTGGCTGATTTACCGGCTGATGACCGGCTTCATGAAACCAGAAGAATTATGCATAAAGATTTACACAAGCACTGAGTTTACGGCCGGCTCCGAATAATCAGTCGAGAAGCATCATTGACTGCCTCTGGTTGACAGAAGTAAGCCCTCTGTGATTTGAAAGCTCAGAATTTAGATTTTATCGATTGATTCTGATAAGCGAACCGGTTTTTTTATCTTTCTGGAAACAGCCTGGAATTGACAAATTTTCTGTGCTCGATGAATTCTGTCGAAAGACTCTGCCAGAGAGAGTTGAACCGCTCCTGGAGTTCCTGGTAAAAAGCACCTTTATCCCTGTCAGGAAACGCAGCCAGCGTGTCTTTTTTGACCAGGTTGCTGACTAAATCGAAGAGATTGATTTTCTCACCTTTTTCCAGCTTATAACACCAGATGGCCTGCAGGGCAGCTCCATAGGCGGCTGATTCCGGCTCTTTGAGCGTGACCACGGGTATCTGGAATATATCGGCCACCACCTGCAGCCAGGTCTCGCTTCTGGCACCACCGCCCGTTGCCCGAATTTCTTCAGTCTTAAGTCCGAGTGATTGCATTCTGGAAAAGCCGTAGCCGAGGTTAAAAACTGTGCCTTCGATTATGGCTCGAGCCAAGTTGCTCCGGTTGAAATTCTGGCGGTTTAGACCGAAGAAAACAGCGGAAGCCTGAGGCAAGACCGGAACTCTTTCGCCATCGATAAAAGGTAAAAAGACAAGGCCGGCTGCTCCGGGTTCTGCCGACCTGACCAGATTTTCTAAGTCCTCATTGTCCAGGCCGAGAAGTTCTTTAAACAGCTCTGTGGTATTGGTTACATTCATCGTGCAGAGAAGGGGAAGCCAGCCACCGGTACTATCACAGAAGGCCGCGATTTCACCTTCAGGATCTATGAAGGGGCGGTCTGAATAGGAAAAGACAGTTCCGGAAGTTCCCAAACTCAGGGTGCAGATGCCTTCAACCACGTTTCCCGTGCCGATAGCGGCCATCATGTTATCACCTCCACCGCTGGAGACCAGAACCTTTTTGAAACCGAATTTTTCAGCTATTTCTTTTCTTACATAGCCAGCAGCTTGTCTGGGGTGGGAGAGAGGGGGTAATTTCTTTTCCAGCTCAGGGTCAATGACAGCCAGAGCTTCTGGATGCCAGCAAAGTTTTCTGATGTCCATCAGTCCGGTACCTGAAGCGTCTCCGTACTCCATATGAGGCTGGTTGGTCAGATAGAGATTAAGATAATTGTGGGGGAGAAGAATCAGATGAAGACGCCGGTAATTTTGTAACTCATGCTTTTTCAGCCAGAGAATTTTGGAGGCGGTATAGCCCACGGCCAGGCTGATTCCCAGTTTATCAATAAAAACTTTTTTCCCACCAAGAGCCTGGATGATTTCTTCTGTTTCTTCGACTGTTGAGGTGTCATTCCAGAGCTTGGCCGGTCGGATTGGCTGGAAATCTTCATCCAGGGGAACGAATCCATGCTGCTGACCTGAGATGCCCAGGCAGACTATTTCAGAAGGTTCGATTCCGGCTGATTTGAGGGCTTCAGTTATGGCTTCTTCCATAGCCCTGGCCCAGGTCTCCGGGTGCTGTTCGGATTCACCGGGTTTAAGCGCCTGGACCATTTCATGGCGGCTGTAACCGCGACCGAGCACCTGGCCTGACTTCAGCTCAACTAGCAGAGCTTTTGTTCCCTGAGTTCCGGAGTCTATTCCCAGTGAATACATTCAGACCTCCTGTTGGCAAGGTTAATCCGGGTAAAATTCAAGCGACCTGCCTTTTAGCCCCGGACCAGATTTTTCCCATTATTTTTATCAGGGCAATGGTGCTCAAAACAAACAAAATACTCCAGAAGAGGCCTAGAGAGATTCTTCCATAGATGTAGGCTCCGGCTCCAAAAAGGGCTGAATAGACAAATAAACAGCCGGATATCCAGCCGGCAAAGGACAGGGTCAGACTATCCGGAGATGTTTCCAGCCCGGTTTCCTCTCTGATTTTTTTCCAGCCGGGGCCAGCTGGCTTTACCAGTTGGTAAAAAGAAATTAGTTTTTCTCTAGCGACCGGTCTGGTGAGATAAGTAACTATTAACCAGACCGCTGTGGTAAAGGCAATGGTCACCAGAAGAGAAATATACTGGGGAACGGGATGACCGGTTTTACCCCTGATGAAGAAATACACGGCCACACTGAACGAGCTGGCCATAGCGGCGATTTCCGACCAGGCATTGATTCGCCACCAGAACCAGCGTAACAGGTAGATCAGGCCGGTGCCGGCCCCAATAGACAGCATCAGGTCAAAGCTGGCTTTAGCTGATTCCAGCACAAAGGTCAGCAGGCTGGCCAGAATCATCAGGATGACAGTCATAACTCTTCCGGCGGCCACGTAATGTTTTTCGGTGGCGACTGGATTGATAAACCGACGATAAAAATCGTGAATTAAATAGGAACTCCCCCAGTTGAGATGGGTCACCAGAGTGGAGACATAGGCTGCCAGAAGGCCAGCTACCATTATTCCCAGGAAGCCAGGAGGCAGAAATCTGAGCATAGCCGGATAAGCCATGTCATTGCCGATAAGTCTCGGGTCAACATTGGGAAAAGCTTTCTGGATATCTGAAAAGTTGGGATAAATGATAAAAGAACAGAGCGCCACCAGAATCCAGGGCCAGGGTCTGAGAGCATAATGGGCGGCGTTGAAAAACAGCGTTCCGGATAGAGCATCTTTTTCGCTTTTAGCCGCTAACATTCGCTGGGCGATGTAACTTCCACCACCTGGTTCAGCGCCAGGATACCAGACAGACCACCACTGGACAGCGATAGGTATAATGAAAATCGACAGAGCCGTCGTCCAGTTGCCAAAATCAGGCAGAAGACCAATGGTTTTAGGATCTAGTTTTTGAAACAGTCCGGATAAGCCGCCGATTTCGGGCTGCTTCAGGGCGAAGATAGCGGCGGCAAAAGCTCCGCTCATAGCAATACCGAATTGAATCAGGTCGACCACCAGCACTCCCCAGAGACCGGCGGTGGCAGCAAAAATAATATTAATAAGGCTGCAGATGATCAGAGTCCTGGTCATCGGCCAGCCGAGGATAACATTGGCAATCTTGGCTGCAGCCAGATTGACTGAAGCCATAATGACACAGTTGAAAAACAACCCAAGATAGATGGCCCGGAAACCACGGACAAAAGAAGCTGGTTTGCCTGAGTATCGCAGTTCATAGAATTCCAGGTCAGTCAGCACCCGAGATCTTCTCCACAGCCGGGCATAGAAGAAGACAGTCATCATTCCGGTCAGCAGGAAAGCCCACCAGACCCAGTTGCCGGCAACTCCGTTATTTCTGACAATGTTGGTCACCAGGTTAGGAGTATCGGTGCTGAAGGTAGTGGCCACCATGGAGACACCAATCAACCACCAGGGTGCAGCCCGGCCAGAAGTAAAAAACTCAGCTGTGTTCTTGCCGGCTCGGCGGCTGAGGATCAAAGGGGGTAAAAAGCAGATGCTGATGGAAACGATGACTATGATCCAGTCAACTGAGGTCAGATGCATTTTCTGTTCCTCTTAAATAAATTTCGGTTGAATTCTTATACCACAGGCAGGAAAATCAAGTCAAAAAGTGGGTTTGATAAATCAGCCAAAAGGCTCAGAACTTCTGCCACTCGGGCTTGTGCTCATAAACCCACTGATAATAATCAACATTTTTGAGCTCAGAAGCGGCATCACGATCAAGCAAAATTATACCTCTCGGATGAAGTTGCAAAGCCGAAGCTGGAACCATAGAAGTCACCGGTCCTTCCACAGCCATGGCAATGGCTCTGGCCTTTTTCTTACCGAAAGCCAGGAGCAAACAGCTTCGAGCATCAAGAATCGTGCCGATGCCCATGGTGATGGCATGATAGGGGACATTCTCTTCACTACCAAAGAATACTGCATTATCTTTTCTGGTCTGGTCAGTCAGGGTCTTGATTCTGGTTCGGGAAGAAAGTGAGGAAGAAGGTTCGTTGAAGCCAATATGCCCGTCCGTGCCCAGTCCCAGAATCTGAACATCAATTCCGCCGGCCGCTCTTATTTCCTGTTCATATTTTTCGCAATAAGCAGGAATATTTTCAGCCAATCCATCGGGAATATGAACATTTTCCGGTTTGATGTTGACCTGACTGAACAGGTTTTTCCACATGTATTGATGAAAAGAAGCTGGATGATCTGGAGAAAGGCCCACATATTCGTCCAGGCTAAAAGCTACCACCTGATTGAAATTCAGTCCTTCTTCCCGGTGCATTTTGACCAAGATTTTGTAGAGCAATAAGGGCGTGTTGCCCGTGGCCAAACCGATCACCGGCCGGGACTTTTCTAAAATTACTTTTTTGATGATTCTGGCTGCCAGCCAGCTGGCTTTTTCGCTATCAGACTGAATGATGACTTCCATTTTTATCCCTCATATTTTATCTATTTTTATCAGAATAATCTCAAGCTATCTCTTGATTTCGGGCAAAGTGGCCGCAGCCACAGCCTGGCCCACTCTCCGGCTTTTTTCGTCAAGAAGATGGATTTTGATTTTTTGACTCAACTCCGGAAATTCTCTTTGGAGAACTTTTTCCGCTTCCTGTTTAATCAACTCGCCACCCTGACCCGAAGTTACCCGGCCAAGTATCATCAAATTGTGGTAACCGTAGAAGATTGAATAGAGGTGAGCAGTGTAGCCAAGATACAGGCCGATGTCTTTAAAAATCTGAAGCACTCGGTCATCACCTTTTTCGGCCAGAGATTGAATCTCTTTTAGCCTATCCGGAAGTCTTTTTTCTTCAGGAAAGCTGAATCCGGCGGAAAGGGCTAACTTGTTGACAGCTTGCTGAGAAAAATACATCGCCCCGACTCCGCGGTCGCCAGACCATTCATCAATAGCTGCTTCCGGGTTGAGGTCAACGGGAGCAAAAGCCAATTCATCCAGCCAGCCGGGTAAATGTCCAGAAGGATTGAGATAGCCACCAGCTTCGCTCGAACCCATGGCTATTCCCAACACTGCCGTCTGCTTGAGGCTGAGGTAACCGGCTAAAGCGGTAACTTCGCCATCGTTGATAACTTCAAAAGGTACTCCCCAGTCTTTCTGCATTTCCCAAAAAAGATTCTTCGCCTCCTTCTCAAAAACCTCTCTCGGTATGGCCCGGAAAAGAGAAGCAATTCTGACCTGATTGTTGATGTAAATTCCGGCTGCACTCCCACCAATGGCCTCAACTTTTGGCAGGAAAGAAGCGGCTTTCTGCAGACCGGCCTGGATATGCTCATAATGATAGTTAGGGTCAGATTGTTCCTGGGGATTCCAGGGGATTTCTTCGCTGAAGACCACCTCGCCATTCTTTAAGGCGGCCACCTTAAAATCGCTGGCTCCCAGATCGAAGCCCAGCCGGCAGCCGTCAAAATGGCCACCGAGAATCAACTGGCTTTCCTTTTCTTCAGGAAATTTAGAGGCCTTAACCAAAACCACCTTAAATTCTTTTTCATAAACTGTGCTCATCAAATTAACATCAAACTTTCTTTCACCCTGAAGAGAATATTGATTCTTAAGATGCTGATAGATAACTTCCGGTCCCTTAAAGTAGATTTTCCAGCCACCTTTTTGCCATAGTAAAAATTTGACCAGCCGCTCAACATAGGTCAAGGTCAGGGGCAAGGTGAAATCAGTCACCGGCAGAATTTTTGTTTTCCAGGTGGAAATCAGGTGGTTTTCTCGTTCGATGCCAATTCTTATTTCATCGCTTTCCGGCTGAGCTTTTGCCTGATACCAAGAAAGGAAAAGCCCGAGTGGCAAAAAGTGTGGGTCAAAAACTGGTTTGAAGCCTGGACTTATTTCGTTTCTCAGGTTATTAATAATTTCTCTATCCATTCTGGCTACCTCACCAGAAAAAATTATAGCAATTATCAGGCGAGCTGACGACATTTTTTTTCTGAAAATAGGGTAAATTAATTTAAGTTTGTTGCAGAAAGTGCGGGGAAAAAGTTCAATTGGTATTTATTCAGCTGAACACTTGATGAGCAACTTTAACTGAAGTCGATTTTATAATACTCTTGATGGTGTCAAGTTTTGCTTTGTTCTTGAAGATTGACAAGCTAGAGCTTCTAAAATAGTATTAGAGAGGATTAATATTAAATGAAATTTTCAGGAAGATAATAAAATGAAAAGAATCGGGATAAAGACAATTCTGCTGGCCGGGGTGGTTATTCTTGGCATTTTATTTATTACCCCTGAGGTTTTGAGACCCGAGAAGAAAACAGCCAGGCCTTTAAGAGCCGGAGAGGAGTCCAGAGGCACCTGGTGGATGAAACAAACCGCTACTTCGGTTGATGGACAACTGGCCAGCCTCAAATCAAAGAAATGGTGGAAAAAAGCTGCCGCCCTCAAACCAGGGGAAAGTTTTATCGTGGAAGAAAAAGGAGAAGCCCAGGATAGAATGGCGGTCAGAGCAGAAAGCTATACCGGTGAAAACGGAGATAAACTTGAGGCGCTAGTCTGGGTGCTTGATGACGATGGAGATGAAAGCCTAAAATCAGGTGGTGATTTTCACGATGATTGCTATGTTTATGATTTTAACCGCGATGGTTTGGTCGATGTTCTGGTTGACTATGCCGATGAGAATGAAGACGGTCAGGCAGATTTTATGGAGATCAGGCTGTTTGAAAAAGGTCAGCTGGTCAGAGCCTGGTTCGGCTATGATTTTGAAAATCTGGGAGAGATCTTTAAATTCAGGACACCCTTAGATTTGATTACAGAGAAGTTCAGTCAGAATCTTTCCGGAAACAAACTCTATTTTAAAAATATTTTTAATCCGCTGTCGGGTAGCTGGTCACCGGCAGAAATCTGTCCTGTAGCCAGCTTTGACCTGAACCAGGATGGTTTAAGTGATCTGGTAGTCCGGTTTAATCTTCAACCATCGTCTTCAGACCCAACTAAAAAACTGCTGCCTGAGTCTTTTAACAGCTGGTCAAAAGACTTAGAGGATTTAGTGATTCACAGCGTTGAACTCGGCTTTGATATTGACAGAGGCAATAGCCAGGAAAATCCTTTCCACTATGAGCTGGGATTAAATCTTGAAGGTAAAATAGGTTATGATCTTAATTCATTTAAGAATTATTCTTCAAAAAGAAGACCACCGCAGGAAGTCTATAGCGTTCCTTATGAAAAAGTTCTAGAAATCCTGAACGGCTACCAGTCTAATACCATCGGTTTTTCCTGGAAAGAATTTTCCGATCAGTCAACCACTGGCAATTCTATCTCCCAGGAAAAAGGGGGAGAGGGGATTGGCTGGATCTGGGAGCGAAGACCTATCTCTACATCTTCTCAAAACATCCAAAAATGGAACATCAGGCGTGAAGTGGCCGAGGGACTATCCGGTCAACTTGAGCTTTATTACAGCGATTTAGACCAGAGAATCCACCTTTTTGGAGCTAAGGAAGGCTGGCTTCAGATCGGTAATTTTGCCGGGTTACCGCGACTCGGGGAGATTCGTTATTTTGATACTGACGGCAATGGCTTTTTTGATCGCCGGGAGATTTGGCTAACAAATAGCTCAAGACCGGTTCTGATTATGACCACCAAAGATGAAAAGGCTAAAAAGATCAGCTTTGATCTTAAATACCTCTCTGATTTTTATCTCGACGAAATCCTGCCAGAAGCTCTATCCCGCCAGGGTAGGCTTCTCCAGGCGATGAAAGAAGTTTATCTTTTCCAGCCGCCGGCCGGGCTTAAGGAAGCAATGGAAAAAGCTTCTTTCAGTGAACGAAGATACCTCCAGGACGTTTACTGCCTACTTTATTTTATCGATCTCAGGGACCATTTTCTGACCCTGGCTAACCAGACACTTTTCCAGGAGACGATTAAAGACAGCAACGGAAGATTTTTTGGCGACCTGTATCCCGGTCTCATTAAATCTCCTAGAGAAGTGACTTCTTCTCTCAAATCAGATGAGGCCTGGAAACTCGCCTGCTTGCTGGCTGAACTGGAGCTGGCCTTCAGTCAGGCTGAGGTAGAGCAGGCAATAATTATTTTGAAGAAAATTAAAGATTTAAAAATTTAGAAGTAAAGTTCGATTCAGAGGCTATCCCGAATTTTGAGTCTGCTTTTTTAAAACTTCAGCTATTTCTTCAACCAGTTCTTTTGAGCCTAAATAAAGAGCGGTTCGCTGGTGATGGTGATGAGGTTTAATTGAAAGAACAGGCTGTCCTTTTTCATTCACGGCCGAGCCACCGGCCTCTCGGGACATAAAGCTGACCACGGCAGCTTCATACATCAGTCTCAGTTTGCCATGAGGATAATTTTTTTTTGGATCGGGATGGTTGACAATACCGGGATAAAGGAAAAGGCCACCGTTGGTCAATATTCGGTGAAAATCGCCGGCTAAAGCACCCAGGTAGCGAAATTGATATTTTTTTTCGTTTTTTGTGATCCAGTCTCTGACACCTTCGGAAAAATAATCACGGTGGGCAGAATTAAAAGACAGCTCCCAGCTTTTGCGGTCAGCCGGCAGTTCCAGTCTGGTGGGCTTGACATAGTTCATGGTTTCATCTATGTGGAATCGCCAGCAGCCAGCTTCTTTGAGGGCGATGGTAAAGGTTCCGGTAGGAATGACAAACATCCCGGCGGCAATGTATTCTTCACCGGCCCTGAGATGTCCGTCTTCTCGTCCTTCTATGTTTCTTTTAGCAATTCCAAAAAGAAAACCCACCGGAAGATTATGCGGGATATTGGAGGAGCCATCCATCGGGTCAAAATAGACAAAATAACGACCGTTATCCGGGTTCATTGGCACCAGGTCTTCCTCTTCTTCGCTTACAGCGTAAATCACCCGGCCTGAACGGGAAAGATAATACTTGACCACTTCATTAGCTATCTGGTCAAGCTTCATAGTATTTTCACCCTGGACATTAACGCCACCGGCCAGTCCGAGATTTCCTCTCAGAGCGCCTGTAAGATAATAGTGCTGAATCCTTTTAGCTGCATTCAGAAGTGAATTCATCAGAATCAAAAAGTGGTAAGTTCGGCCATGTCTTTCCTGATGTTCAAGAAGAAAATCCATGAAGGTCAGTTCAAAATTGAGCATCAATTCCTCCCGGTTATTCTATTGACTGAAGATTCTCACTATCACAAGATAAAAAGAATTTCAAGGAAAAACAGATCACCTCTCTTGTCAGACATTGAGGTAAATCTAATCTGATCGGAAATGTTGAAATTATAAAATTTGAGCTGGTCGGTAATAGAAAATCAAACCATTCAGCTGGAATGAATCGGCTTGAAACCCTTGCCCAGGACTTCATAGGTATCGTTGATGATGACAAAGGCCTGGGGGTCAGCTTTTTTGATAAAAGCCTTGAGTTCGGCCAGTTGCTTGCGGTGGATTACCGTAATTATAATTTCCCTTTCTCGATTGAGAAATAAAGACCGCGATTTCAAAGCGCTGCCGCTCCGGTCAAGTTTGTTAAGAATAAAATCAGCGATCTCGTCAGTTTTAGAGGAAGTAATGATGACCAGTTTGGAAAAACTCCAGCCCTCCAGGATGAGGTCGATCACTCTGGAAGAAATAAAAAGAACGATGTAGCCATAGAGAGGAGCTTCCAGGTTTTTAAAAACAAATCCGGAAGCTGAGATGATTACAAAATCGGTCAGCATTATTCCGATTCCGACAGAAACGCCAGTGTATTTATTCAGAATCATACCGATAACGTCAGAACCTCCGGTGGAAGCTTCACCCCTGAAGACCAATCCGAGACCCAGACCGAGGAGTAAACCACCGTAAATTGAAGCCAGAATCGGATTTTGAGTACCCTTCGGGAGTTTGATGATTTCGTTGAAGAAGTCTATCAACAGAGAAGACAGCAACATGCCAATGAGAGTGCTGATAAGATATTTTTTGCCCAGAAACTTATAGCTCAAAAGAAAAATAGGAATGTTCAGAAAGATTGTGATCAAACCTACTGGAAGATGGAACAAATAATTGATGATGATGGCAATTCCTGAGACGCCACCTGGAACCAGGTGATAGGGAATAAGGAATAAAGAATAACCTACACCCATAACCGTACAGCCAGCCAGAACCAGAATGAAGTTCCGGACGAATCTTTTCAGACTTGCTGGCTCAGAAGGTAAGCTAATTTTCATGGTTTCTGCCCTTTAAAAATTATTCAGAAAATTTCTGATTTTCTAACACAAACCAAGCAAGATGTCAATGATAGCCGGCCGGGGGCACCGATCATAAACATCATGAGTTATTGGGCTGCTCAAAATTGAAGTTGTTTTTTAATTAACATTTGATAGAATTATTTTAAACTCTGTTTAGCTGGCTGGGCAGAGTCGGGTGATACCCTCCTTCAGTTATCCCCTTAACTATTAGATTTTCCCCAAACATCAACAGCCAGCATTCTGTTTACAAAGTCCAGGTTTTAAGCTATTTTTTAACTTCAGTTTGATGGTATGGTTGAGTAATGTTGAATTCAAACTCAGACGATAATTTTTCTAAACTCTGGACAAGAGATTTTGTTCTGGGATTGTCAGCCTATTTTTTCCTCTTTTTATCCATAAGTCTCCTTTTCCTTTTGCCTTTATTCTTGAAACAATTCGGTCCGCGAGGCAGTCAGGTCGGTCTGATTATGGGTATTCACAGCCTTACCGCGATATTAATCCGACCATTCTTTGGCCGATTGATTGACCGACAAGGTGGCAAAAAGATTTCACTTCTGGGAATAGTCATTCTGATTCTGGTGGTGCCTTTTTTTCATCTGGTCAGAACCGCCGGCGTTTTCCCCATATTTCTTAGAGCCCTGACCGGAATTGGCTGGGGAATAAGTATGACCGCCACCATCACCATGTGCACTGACTTGGCGCCCGTTCAGAGCATGGCCAGATCTATAGGTATTGTGGGTGTGGCCGGTCTAGTAGCCAATGCGGTGGGACCTTCGCTCGGTGAAGAAGTTATCCAGAGGTTTGGTTTTTCTGGTCTGTTCAACTTTAGCTTGATTTTCCTGGTGCTTTCTCTTGGGCTGGTGATAATGACTAAAGAATTACCTCGAGAGGATCGTAGCGAAAAATCTTCTTCCGCATCCACGGCCAGGCTCTGGAGGAACACTTCTTGGCTCCTTCTCATTATCATTGGTTCTATGCCGATTATCCACGGTTCTGTTCGCGGCGCCATTATCTATTTTATGCCATTACTGATTAAAGCTCTAAATCTTGGAAGAGTTGGTCCGTTTTTTGTCATTTTTTCAGCTGCCGCTATTCTCTCCAGATTCAAACTGGGAAGTCTTTCTGATTGTTATGGACGAAAGAAAATAGTTTTTTTGTCGGCTTTGATCATCAGTCTCAATCTGCTTTTGATTTCCAGGGTTGGTAGCGTTGGTCTTCTTCTGGTCACCGGATTTATCGGCGGTCTGGGTCAGGGGTTGATTTTTCCGGCTCTTAGCACCTATCTTATAGATTTTATGGGCAGGGAAAACAAGGGCCTGGCCATAAGCCTCTATAATTCTCTTTTTGATGTCGGCATGGGAATCGGCTCGATGTTTTATGGCTGGATTTCTGAACTTGTAGGATTAAAGCAAATGTATCTCGTAGCCGGACTGCTGCTATTTATGGCTAACCTGATTTTCAGCCTGAAGGCTCCCGAGCCCCCAAAGCCGACTGCTGATAATTGCCACGGAGGGTAAAATGAAAAATTTTCTGGAATTAATCAAGAAAAGAAGAACCATTCGTCAGTTTAAACCGCAGCTTATTCCTGCAGAGATTTTAATCAACCTGGCCGACCTCGGCCGCCTGGCCCCTTCTGCAGCTAATCTTCAACTCTTAGAGCTTGTGGTTGTTTCCGACCCTGAAATCAGAAAAGAGGTTTTTTCTTGCCTGCGCTGGGCGGCTTATATCAATCCGGCTGGTGACCCTAAACCCGGTCAGGAACCTGCTGCTTACATCCTCATTCTGGTCAACACTGAAATCAGGGAGAAGGGCTATGAGTATGATGTTGGAGCGACAGCTGAGAATATCATCCTGGGAGCCATGGCTCATGGCCTAGGCAGTTGCTGGTTGATTTCGATCAACCGCGAACGCCTGAAAGAAATTTTATCCATTCCAGAAAAATACAGGATTGATTCGGTCATTGCCCTGGGCTATCCAGCAGAAAGCCCGGTGGTTGAAGATTTCAGCGGTTCAGTCAAGTACTGGAAAGATGAGGCAGGCATTCTTCACGTGCCCAAAAGAAAGCTCAAAGATGTTGTCCACCTCAATCACTTTGGCCAGAGGCTTTCGGAATAGCTATAAATCTTAAATCCCGGCCACTGTCATTTCAGCTACCTTTATCGTTGGGCCACAGATGGAACTTTCAAACTCTAAATCATTACCAACCATTTCCACCTTCTTCAGTATTTCTCCCAGATTTCCGGCAATGGTAATTTCGCAGACTGGATAAGCTATTTCTCCGTCTTCGATCCATAAACCGAAAGCTCCACGAGAGATATCACCGGTTACCGGATTCAGCCCGTGTCCGATCGTCCTGGTCAGCAACAGACCTTTTCTGGTTGATTTAATGATTTCTTCAGGGGTGGCTGTTCCGGCTTCAAGGTAAAAGTTATTGGGGATGACAGCATTCCCGTCGCCGTTTCCGGTTGAAACCAGATTTAATTTCCGGGCAGCATAGGTATTGCAGAGATAATTTTTCAAAACCCCTTTTTCGATGACCACGGTTCTCTGGCTAGGAACGCCTTCCGAATCGAACGGCCTTGAGCCAGGTTTGGCTGGTAGAAGTCCGTCGTTAATCACGGAAATCAAATCGTTGCCGATTTTTTCTCCCAGGCGGTCAGCCAGAAAAGTTGTCTTTTGATAAACAGCCATTCCAGAGACGCAGGAGAAAAGGAAAGTTAGCAGCCAGGAAGTCATGGTCGGTTCAAAGATAACCGGAACATTCTGTGTCTTAATTTTCCTCGGATTTAGCTGGCGAACTGTCCTTTCCACCGCTTTTCTGGCGACTTCTTCCGGAGGAGCCAGGTCTTTAAGATATCTTTTCGAAGAAAACCAGTAATCTTCGACCAGGTTATCATCCTGTCCGGCCTGCAGCCCGAGATGCAGACTGCAATAAGTTTGAAGATATTCACCGGTAAAACCATTGGAATTTGAAAGAACAGTCCTGAGCTCGTGACTGATAAAGCTGGCGCCAAAGGAGTTGTTTATCCTTTTATCCTGAAGAGAAATTTTTTCTGTGGTCAGAGCCAGCTTAATTTTTTCCTGCGGTTTCATCCTGGAGACCGCCGGGTCATACAGTTTCAGAGAAGCCTCGTCCACTTTAAAGAGAGCAGGAACTGGTAACCCGGCATATTCATCCGAATGAGTCAGCAAGGCTCTTTTTATGGCGTTTCTGATGAGCAACTGCAACGTCGATATTGATAAGTCAGAAGAGCTGGCCGAAGCTGCTCTCTTATCCTTGAAAACTCTTATGGCGAAAAACTTTGAGCCAGCTTCAACCAGGTTTTCAATTTTACCCAGTCTGACATCGACGTTAAATTCAAGACCATCATAAAGCGTAACTTCGATTTCATCTGCGCCCTGTTTTTTCCCATATTGAACCAGTCTTTCAGCTAACTGTCTCAGGTTGTTACTGTTCTTGTCAGGATTCATCTGAGTCCCCCGATAGTCATTCTGGAAATTTTCATGGTCGGACAGCCATCTGAGACAGGAACATCCTGTCCTTCCTTACTGCAGGTGCCGGTTTGCAGCCCGAATTCTAAGTCCGAGCCAAGCATCTCAACTTTTTGCAGAATATCAAGGTTTGTCCCGATCAGGGTAGCCTGTTTAACTGGCCTGGTCAGCTGACCGTCTTCAATCATAAAGCCCAGAGTGACAGAAAAAGTAAACTTACCTGAATCTTCCACTTGACCACCTGAGAGTCGACTGACATAGAATCCTTGGCTGACTGAACGAATTATTTCTTCGGGAGAATATTCACCGCGGTCGATGTAAGTATTACTCATTCTGGGAACAGGCCAGTTAGTGAAATCCTGACGCCGACCGTGGCCGTTTAGAGATTTTTTCATCAGCCTGGCTGACAGACGGTCCTGCAGAAAACCCTTCACTCGGCCTTTTTCTATGAGCAAAGTTCTGGTGGGCTGGGTTCCTTCATCATCAACTCGGTAAGAACCACGGAATCCAGGGATGGTTGGGTCATCATAAATGGTAATCTGTTCTGAACCAATTTTTTTTCCCAGTTTATTCCAGAAAATAGAAGTTTTTTTCCGGATAAAGTCGGCTTCCAGGAGATGGCCGACCGCTTCATGAACCAGGACCCCGCTGTGTCCGGGAGCCAGAATGACTGGATACTCTCCGGCCGGCGGCTCAGCCGCTTCTAAAAGAAGAGAGGCTTCTTTGGCTGCTTCCCGGCCGATTTCTTCAGCGGTTAATTTTCGGAAAAAGAATTCCAGCCCGACTCGACCACCCCCGCCATAAAAACCTGACTCCCGGCGACCATTTTTTTCAGCTATCGCCTGGGCTACCAGTTTGACCATCGGCCTGGTGTCTTTTATTGACAGTCCTTGAGAATTGACTATCCAGACATACTGAGTGGATTCACCGTAAGCCACCTGGACTTTTTTAATTGTCTGGTTGAAGTTGAGGGCTGAATGATAGGCTTTTTGCACCAGGTCGATTTTTTTCTGAAGTGGGGAAGTGGTAGCCAGTGACCTGACCACCGCTATTTCTTTTCCGGGCTTTATCTGTTTTAAATGAATCTGCTGAGGGCTTGCTCCCGGTAAGCTGGCAATGGCTGCGGCGGTCAAAGCAGCAATTCTTATTTTTTCTTCTGACAAGTCATTAGTGTAGGCATAACCGGTTCTGTCTTTTTTGATTACTCTTACCCCAAGCCCCAGAGTAATACTTTCCTCAGTTTCTTTGATAATATCTTCTTCCATCAGGATCGAGCGGGAAATTCTGTACTCCAGAAAGATGTCAGCGAAATCGCCACCACGAGAAAGAGCCAGGGTCAGAACCTTTTTCAAGTCTAAAGTTTTCAGATGGAAGTGATCTTCATAGGGAAGAACCATTCTGGTTTTTTCTTCCATTTGTCTATTCCTTGCCCGGTGGGGTTAAAAATTAGGATGAATTTTGACACAAAATTTGTTGATTAGCAATAGGTTAATCCAACTTTTTTGATTGTTGGTTAGATAGTTTCTCAAGTTGACGCTGTCAGAGTAAACCCTTATAATCATTTATCATGGACTGGGAAAGAATTGACCATCTGATTGACTTGGCCCTGGAAGAAGACCTGCCAGCTGGCGAC
>Ga0315282_10003730_pt1 | contig 27151 bp, 17 predicted proteins | sample YL17G07_20_MG_FD_203693 | JGI IMG/M metagenome (GOLD analysis project Ga0315282, IMG submission 203693) | Sediment microbial communities from Yellowstone Lake, YNP, Wyoming, USA - YL17G07_20 | ecosystem: Environmental > Aquatic > Freshwater > Lake > Sediment | place: USA: Wyoming | collected...
CTCCCCTGACTGATGCCCAAGAAAGAACCTACCTGAAGCGCCGGTTCCCGCTCAGGAGGTGGACCCTGCGCTGGAAGGCGCAGGACATAATCAGGAAAATTCCCGACCTAGTCGCGAGACCCATGATCCTGGCACACGTTCAAGACCTCGTCGCTACGGACCGGAAGCTCGCCTACCGCTTCCAAGTCTATGAAGAGATGGTGGATGCATGGTTGGAGCGGGAAAAAGGGCTGGTGCAAAACAAGGGGGCATTACGCGAATTTTCAGAGCGGTTGGCGGTAGACCTCTTTGTGAATCGTAGTGCCCGGGGGATGGAACGAATCCCGGAGGCCGATCTCAAACCGCTGGCCGACCAGTACGGCATACGGCTCGAGGTCTGGCAACTTCGAGGCCGATCCCTACTGAACCGCGACGCCGTCGGGAACTACAAATTCGCCCACCGCTCGATCATGGAGTACCTGTTCATCAAGCGTTTCGTAAGCGGCGAGAGGCCTAAACAAGGGGAGCCTTGGACCGACCTGATGAAGACTTTCCTCATAGAGATGGTGCGGTGTGACATGCGGCTCCTGTCTGCCCTTGCAGAGGCGAACCTGAGCGGAGCGGACCTCATCGGCGCGGACCTCATCGGGGCGCACCCGAGGGAGGCAGACCTCATTGAGGTGATCTTCGGCCGGGCGGACATGAGACGGGCGAACCTGCGCGGAGCGAACCTGCACGGGGCGAACCTCAGAGAGGCGCACCTGAGGGAGGCAGACCTCAGAGAGGCGCACCTCAGTTGGGCAGACCTCCGCGGGACGCACCTGAGCGGGGCAGACCTCCGCGGGGCGCACCTCCGCAGGGCGAACCTCCGCGGGGCGGAGCTCATCGCGGCGCACCTGAGAGAGGCGGACCTCAGAGACACGAATCTCGTCGGGGCGGACCTGAGCGGGGCGGATCTCCGCGGGGCGGACTTGGAGGAGACGGACCTCCGGGGAGCGAATCTTGTCGGGGCGGACCTCCGCGGGGGAAACCTCAGAGAGGCGAACTTCCGCGGGGCAGACCTCCGCAGGGCGGAGATCAGTGGGGTGGACCTGCGCGCAACTCTAGGTCTCACCACGGAGCAAATCAGCCTCGCCATTACCGACCACCGCACGGAGCTAGACAACAATTTGCGCTCTTGATGCTTCGCCAGCTCTGTTGCGTGTCGCTGCAGCTTCGTCAGATAGTCAAAGGGATTGGATAGCCGGTAGCCAGTGACTGAGCAGCCCTGAGCGTGGTTGCCCGGTTTCGCAAAAAGATTCACAGGACAACAACCATGAAAAAATATCATCCGAAACATTTCCTGACGCGCGATTTGGGAAAAAACGCTCGGCGCGCGCGGCCGGAACTGAAGCCGCATTGGAAATTCGCGCTCGCACTTTTTGTTGGGCTGGCTTGGGTGGCGGCCGGGCCCGTCCGGGCCGCGGAGGCATTCCAGCCGCGGGCTGTGCCGCTCGTGACCACTGACCCCTACTTCAGCATCTGGTCATTCGCGGACCACCTCACCGACGACCTTACCCGCCACTGGACGGGCACGCCGCAGTCGCTTGAAAGCATGGTAAGGATTGATGGCGTCGCTTACCGGATCATGGGGAAGACCCCGGGGGAGGAGGCTTTACCACAAGTGGGACTGGCCGTGTTTCCCACCCGCACGGTTTATGAGTTCGAGGGAGCGGGAGTCCACGTCACTCTCACGTTTTTCACTCCGCTTGTGCCGCGTAACTTGGACGTGTATTCCCGCGCGGTCACCTATCTGATTTGGGAAGCCCACGCGGTGGACGGCCGTGCGCACGCCGTTTCCGTCTACTACGCCAACACCGCGCAGCTCGTGGTGAACACCGAGGACCAGGCGGTAGTCTGGTCGCGCGACAAGATCGGCGACCTCACGGTGCTGCGCATGGGATCGGAGGCGCAACCGGTTCTTGCCAAATCCGGAGACAATCTCCGCATCGATTGGGGTTACCTTTATGTTGCCGCGCCCATGAGCGCGGTGGCCGCAAGCGCCATCGCGAGTCCTTCCTCCCAGCACCAGGCGTTTTTGGAGCGTGGAGGACTGCCCGGCGAGGACGAACGCGACATGCCCCGCCCCGCCAACAATCGCGCGCCGCTGATGGCTTTTGTGTTCGATCTGGGCCACGTGGGCGCGCAGCCCGTGGCCCGTCACCTCCTCCTGGCGTACGATGATCTCTATTCCATCGAGTATTTTCACCAGCGCCTGCGCCCGTATTGGCGGCGTAACGGCGCTCAGGCTGCCGATCTCCTCACCACGGCCGAGCGCGATTACGACTCACTGCGGGCGGAAAGCGAGAAGTTCGATCGCGAACTCATGGCAGACCTCACCCGTGTGGGCGGGGCCAAGTACGCGCGTCTCGCCGCGCTGGCTTACCGGCAAAGTCTGGCCGCGCACAAGCTGGTGGCGGCGCCCGACGGCCAGACACCGTACTACTTTCCCAAAGAGAATTTCAGTTGTGGTTGCATCTCCACCGTGGACGTCATCTACCCGGCGGCGCCGGTGCTGCTGCTCTTGAACCCGCACCTTGTGGAAGCATCGCTCGCGCCCGTGATGGACTATGTCAAGTCCGGCAAGTGGCCTTCTTCCTATGCGCCGCACGACCTGGGCATGTATCCGCTCGCCAATGGACGCGACCCCGCCAAAATCGAAACCATGCCCGTGGAAGAATCGGGCAACATGCTGATCCTCTTCGCCGCTATCGCCAAAGCCGAGGGCAACGCGGCATTCGCCGAAAAGTACGCGCCAATTCTCCAGCAATGGGCCGATTACCTGGTGGAGAAAGGGCTTGATCCCGAAAACCAACTTTGCACCGATGACTTCGCGGGACACTTGGCGCACAACACGAATCTCTCCGTCAAAGCTATTCTCGGCCTGGGCTCCTACGCGCAGATCGTGGAAATGCAGGGGAAGAAAGATCCCGCCAGCCACTACCGAACGAAAGCGCAAGAATTTGCCAAGCGCTGGGTGGAGATGGCGAGCGACGGCGACCATTATCGGCTGGCCTTTGATAAGCCCGGCACCTGGAGCCAGAAGTACAATCTGGTGTGGGACAAGATTCTGGGCCTGAATCTCTTTCCCGCCGAGGTCGCGCGCAAGGAGATCGCCTTTTACGAGCATCACCTCAACCGCTACGGCTTGCCCCTGGACAACCGCAAAACTTATACGAAACTCGATTGGGAGCTTTGGACCGCCACCCTGGCAAAGTCGCCGGCAGACTGGGAAAAGCTTATTTCGCCGATCTACGATTGGGTGAACCAATCGCCCACCCGGGTTCCTCTCACCGACTGGTACTGGACTCGCGACGGCACGCAGGTGGGATTCCAAGCGCGTTCCGTGGTGGGCGGGATCTTCATCAAGATGCTGGCAGACACCGCTGTTTGGAAATCCTGGGTCAGCCGGGTGAGCAACTGAGAAGAGCTGCCTCTCAACCCTGAAAGGGTTGAAATTGAGTAGCCGTCGGCAAGGGCACGCTTTTTGTGCCCGCCGCCCACGGTGAGAATCCACCTGATATTAGCGACCCGGAGGGGTCGAATGTCCGGCCCTTCAGGGCCGGGAGGCTCTTAAAGGGAACGCTCACTTGATCCCCGCTGCGGATCGATGAAATAGCCAGGGGCAGCGCCTCATAGGCGCTAACCCAAGCGCATAGGTTACGTCCGGAGCCGCATCGGCACAGGAGATCACAGCCCTCTCCCTTGGGGAGAGGGTGCCTGACGGAGGAGGGCGGGTGAGGGGTCTCTTGTCTCCCATGCCGCTCCTTGCGTCCTTGCCGCTTCGCGCTGCGGAGTTCCCCCAACTCGCTGGGCAGGGATACGCGGGACGAAGTAACCCCTCACCCGTCGGCTCAAGGCCGCCACCCTCTCCCCAAGGGAGAGGGCTGGTTTCCCTGGTCCGCGTCCCATCCAGGGGCCGCGACCTCGCCCGGGATTATGGCGACTTTCATAATTTCGCGCCGCCTTTCGCCGTGCGCCACATTATGCCCCCGGAAGCGCTTGCGTATTTGATGGACGCATAGGTTAGTGCTTATGCGGCAGTGCCCCCCGGAAGAGTGCTGGGACGGCAAGGCGCCCCCAATCTGTTGATAACGGCGGGCGACCTTTGTAGGGGCGCATGGCCATGCGCCCCTACGCCCCGCCGGGGTGCACCCAAGGGGTGCTGGCTGTATGGGGGACGCGGTGCGTCGCCCTGACTCGCCGCGGGGGTGGTTGAACATTATCGGCGGATTGGGGGGCGTCATTGCCACTTGACAGATTGCCTTTTGTCATTCTATATTTAATTTCGATATCGAAACAGGGCATCGACAATCGATATGGATGACAAAAGTCTTTACTCGGGGCTGATCCGCCTGCACATCCTCCATCACGCGGCCGAAGAGCCTCTTTACGGAATTTGGATCGCCGAGGAACTGGCGCGCCATGGGTACAAATTGAGTGCAGGAACCCTATATCCCATCTTGCACGGTCTGGAGAACAAGGGCTATCTGCGCTCTCACTCGGAGCGCAACGGGAAATCCGCGCGGCGCATGTACAGGATAACCCCGTTGGGCCGGAAGGCGCTGCGTGCGGCGCGCCGGCGCGTGCAAGAACTTTTCGGGGAAATGTTTGGGATGGAGCATCACCACTAACGGCTGCGGGCCAGTGGGGCGGCCAACTTTCTTGGTATTCCCAGGCCCGCCTTCGCCTCCCTCCACTGGGGAGGGGAGCATGGCAATTCTTTGGCAGGAATAGAAACGGCATGATACGGAAAATCCAAGCGGGATTACTCAGCCTTCTCCTGATTTTTGTTTCGGGGCGGAACCTGCCGGCGCAGGCGCAAGCGCTCCCCGCACATCCCTTGACGCTCAGTGAGGCGATCGACTACGCCCTGGCCCACTATCCCGCGGTCCGCGCGGCGCTGGAGCAAGTGGAAAGTGCGCGGAACGGTGTGGCATTGGCCCGGACGTCTTACCTGCCGCAAGTAAATCCCATCTATCAGGCCAATCGCGCCACGCAGAACCAGGTTGCCGGCGTTTTCTTGCCGGCGTCAATAACCCCTTCAATAGAAGGCCCGGTTCAGCCCTATTCGGGGGCAAGCTTTTGGAACACCCAAGCCGGCGCGCTGCTTTCCTGGGAGCCTGTGGACTTCGGATTGCGGCGTGCCACGGTGGACCAAGCCCGGTCCGCCGAACATAAATCGGATGCCGACGTCGAACTGACTCGCTTGCAGGTTGCTTCCGCCACCGGGGGATATTTCCTCAACCTCGTAACCGTGCAGCAGGCAGTGACCGCGGCGAAAGCTGACGTGGAGCGCTGGCAGGTCTTCGACAAGACCGTGCAAGTTTTGGTCCAGCAGGAACTCCGCCCGGGCGCGGACGGGTCGCGCGCCGACGCGGAGTTGGCCATGGCGCGCACGCGGCTTTTTCAGGCGCAGGCGGCGGAGCAACAGGCGCAGGCCATCCTCGCCTCCCTCATGGGAGCGGCAGGCGCTGCCATTCAAGTTGAACCCCGCCCGCTCCTCGCCTCGCCACCCGCGGACTCCTTACCGCCTTCCCCGCCCGCGGCTCATCCTTTGGCTCTTGACCAGCAGGCGAGAGTGGAAGAATTGCGCGCAAAAGAGCGCGTCATAAACCATACCGATTATCCCCATCTCTTCGTGGAATCGGAGGTATTTGCGCGGGGCAGTGGAGCGAATCCCGACGGCACTGATGCCGGAGGCCTCAAGGGACTGGGCCTTGCGCGCGCAAACTGGGTGGCCGGCATCTCCGTGGTGTTTCCCAATTTGTTCGATTTCTCAGCTCGGCGCGATGAAAAGCGCATGGCGGAAGCGCAGGAGCGCAGCCAACAGGCCAGGTACCAGCAAACCTTGCAAGACCTGACAGGCCAGATCGCTGCCGCGCAAGCCGCTTACCAAGCGGCTGTGCAAATTGCCCAAAACACTCCCATCGCGTTGGCCGCCGCCCGCCAGGCGGAGACCCAGGCGCGCGTCCGCTATCAGTCCGGCCTCACCAATCTCGTCGAGGTGGCGGAAGCAGAAAGTTTGCTGGCCCAGGCGGAAAGGGATGATGCGGTGGCGCGCATCAGCGCGTGGCGCGGGCTGTTCGGCGTCGCCGTGGCGCAAGGCAATCTGGACCCTTTCCTCGCCGTACTGCGGGCTATTCATTAGGAGGGAGCTGTCAGCTTTCAGCTATCAGCGGGCAGCTAAAGCTGTAATGCAGGTTGGCAGATCGCTGAAAGCTGATAGCTGATAGCTGAAAGCTAAAAACCATGTGGCTAATCCGAACCGCCTTGCGGCGGCCCATCACGGTGATCGTGCTCGTTCTAGCCGTAGCGCTCTGCTCGATTCTGGCCATCCTTCGGATGCGTACGGACATCTTCCCCAATCTGGACCTGCCGGTGATCTACGTGGCTCAACCCTACGGGGGCATGAGCCCGGCGCAGATGGAAGGTTACCTGGTCTTTTACTACGAATACCATTTCCTCTACATCAATGGGATCGAGAGCGTGGAGGACAAGTCGATTCAGGGTAACGGCCTGCTGAAGCTGACCTTCCATCCCGGCACCGACATGAGCCAGGCCCTCGCCCAAACCATCTCCTACGTGAATCGCGCCCACGCCTTCATGCCCTATGGGACCGTGAATCCCTTCGTCATTCGATTTGACGCGGGCACGGTCCCGGTGGGCTATTTAGTGTTCTCCAGCAAAACCCGCACCATCGGAGAAATCCAGGACCAGGCGCTCAATCGCATCCGTCCGGTGTTTGCCACGCTTCCGGGCGTGTCGGCGCCGCCGCCGTTTGGCGGCAACCAGCGAACCATCGTGGTCACGGTCAATCCCGACCGGCTGCGTTCCTACAACTTATCTCCCGACGCGGTCGTGCAGGCGATCAACTCCGGCAACATCCTCATGCCAGCCGGCAACGTGCGGACAGGCAGGTTGTTGCGCATCGTCGGCAGCGATTCCGTTACCCCGGACATCCACGCCCTGCTCGATGTGCCCATTCGCACTGGAGCCGGCCCCGCGGTGTATCTGCGCGATATCGGCGCCGTGGCGGACAGCACCGACATCCCCACGGGATACGCCCTCGTGAACGGCCGCCGCGCCGTGTACATCCCGGTCACCAAGCGGCCCGACGCTTCCACCCTCACCGTAGTGGATGAGGTCAAACAGAATCTCTCGCGTTTCCGCTCCCTGGTTCCTTCCGACATCGACATCAGTTATCAATTCGATCAGTCAGGCTACGTGAAGAGTGCTCTGCTGTCGGTCGTGCGCGAAGGATTACTGGGAGCTCTCCTGACAGGTCTCATGGTCCTGCTCTTCTTGGGCGACTGGCGAAGCTCCCTGGTCGTGCTGACCACCATTCCGTTCGCCCTGCTGACCTCGGTGGTCGCTCTATGGTTGACCGGCCAGACCATCAACATCATGACGCTCGGCGGACTCGCGCTGGCGGTGGGCATCCTGGTAGACGAGGGCATCGTAGAAATTGAGAACATCGACAGCACGCTCCTCGAAGAACCTGGTATCCAGCCGGCGCGCGGCGTGCTGCAAGCAACTCAAAGAACCGTGGCGGCCCGCTTCCTGTCGATGCTGGCGATTGTGGCCGTGTTCGTACCGTCGTTTCTCATGACCGGGGTGACGAAAAATCTGTTCGTGCCGCTTTCGCTGGCAGTGGCATTTGCCATGGTGGCCTCCTTCCTGCTTTCGAGCTCCCTGTTGCCTGTCCTCTTCCTGTGGACGCACCGAAAGAGCGACGCGCACCCGAAAGCGCCTCAGACCGGCTGGCTAAACTTCGACAGGGTGCGAAACCGCTGGGCAGCGATCCTCCAACGTCTTGCTCCGCTTCGCTGGCCCATGATCGGGATTTACATCGTCGTCGTGCTGGCGATCCTGGGCCTTCTGGCACCGCTCGTAGGTAAGGAACTGTTTCCCAACGTTACGGGGCATCAATTCCGGCTACGTTTTGACGCTCCCACCGGAACCCGCGCCGAAGAAACCGCGCGTTTGGTGACCAACGTTCTCGAGGAGATCCAAACCACCGCCGGGCCGGGCAACGTCGCCATCAGTCTGGGTTATGCCGGCACGCAAGGGGCGAGTTATCCCATCAACACCGTGTTCCTCTGGACAAGCGGGCCGCACGAGGCGGTGATGAACGTGGCTCTGCGGCCCGAGGCGCGCATTGACGTGGCGGTCTTGGAAGAAAAACTCCGCTCCATCCTGCCACCCAAATTCGCGGGCTGCACGTTCTCGTTCGAGCCGGGCGACATCGTCAGCCAGATCATGAATTTCGGGGCGCCGACTCCTGTCGAGTTGGCGGTCACGGGCCCGGACTTCGCCGGCGTCCGTGCTTACACGGAGAAACTGCGCGATGAAATGAGCAAGGTGCCGGCCTTGCGCGATCTCAGGATTGAGCAGCCGCTTAACTATCCCAGCGTTGACGTGCAGGTGAACCGCGAGTTGGCGGGTCAACTCGGTGTGACGGCCGAGCAAGTGGGCCGCTCCCTCTCGGAAGCCACGGCATCCAGCCGCTTCACAACGCCCAACTACTGGGCCGACCCGAAGACTGGAGTCGGTTACCAGGTCCAGGTCCAGTATCCCCAGCCGAGAATGACCTCCATCGAGGACGTTCAGAACACCCCCGTGATGCCAGGCGACGCCCAGCACCCGCTCGTCGGAGACCTTGCCAGGGTCACGGAGGGCACGATGGTCGGCGAGTACGATCGCATCAACGGCCTGTGGCTGCTATCCCTCTCGGCCAACACCGCAGGCGAAGACCTGGGTCGCGTAACGAATAGCATTGATGCGGCTATCCGGCAGGCCGGCACACCGCCACGCGGCGTGACAGTGCAAGTACGCGGGCAAGTTGCTCCCATGCGCGAGACGCTCACCAACCTCGGGATCGGCCTGCTGCTGGCGATCGCGGTGATCTTCCTGTTGCTCGCAGCCAACTTTGAATCCATTCGTCTTTCCTTCGTGATCTTCACGACGGCGCCAGCGGCTATCTGTGGGGTCATCCTGATGTTGCTGGTCACTCATACGACTCTGAACATTCAATCCTTTATGGGAGCGATCATGGCCATCGGGGTAGGGACGGCGAACGCCATCCTGCTCGTCACCTTTGCGGACGAGCGCCGGCGGGCGGGCGGTTCTTCGCTCGCCGCCGGCATTGAGGGAGCGCGCGCCCGCATGCGTCCGATTGTAATGACCAGCGCCGCCATGATTGCCGGCATGATTCCCATGGCCCTGGCTCTGGGAGAAGGAGCGGAGGCGGCCGCGCCCCTGGGCCGCGCCGTCATCGGTGGGCTGGTGGCCGCAACCTTGGCCAACCTCACCGTGCTGCCTTTCGTATTCGCACTGGTGCAGGCGCGCGCCAGCACCGCGTCGGCATCGCTCGACCCGGATGATGCGGAGAGCCGGTATGCGGGGTAGCACCCGACAACAACGAGGGCAAAGGATCTGCCCGAAGGAACATTTATGAAGCTCAAGCGAACAGCGACTCTTCCGGCGCTTATAGGTGCATGCCTTCTATTTGCCGGTTGCAGTCAGGGCCCCAGCGGCGCAGCGCCCGTGGCCGATTCATCGTCTCAAGCCGCAACCGAGGTGGAAGTCACGCGTGTCGTCGCGCAGAAGCTTAACACCACCGTCAGACTCCCGGCGCAGCTCACGGCGTATGAAATCGTCGACGTCTATGCCAAAGTAACGGGCTTTGTGAAGTGGATTAAGGTAGACCGCGGTTCCCGGGTGAGAACGGGTGAAGCGATTGCACAACTCGAAGCCCCGGAATTGTTGGCACAGCGGGCCGAGGCGGAATCCAAATTCCAAAGCGCCGAATCGCAACTCTCCGCCGCACAAGCCAAGTTCACTGCGGACCAAGCGACATACCAACGGATGAGCGCCGCAGCCAAGACTCCCGGCGTGGTGGCGCAAAACGATTTGGAGGTCGCGCAGAAGACGTCCCAAGCGGACCAAGCCAACGTTGAGGCGCTTGCGAAGAGCGCCAAGGCAGCGCAAGAAGCGCTCCGTGCGGTTTCGCAATTGGAAGCGTATCTCAGCATCACGGCGCCGTTTGATGGCCAGGTCACAAACCGCTACGTTCATCCCGGAGCGCTGGTGGGGCCGGGCGGCGGGCCCGGCGCCATGACGCCGATCGTGCAGATTCAAACCCTCACCCGGCATCGCTTGGTGGTGCCCGTCCCGGAATACGATGCCGCCGGAATCCCGCAAGGGACGGAAGTGAGCTTCACGGTGCCGTCGTTTCCAGGGAGAACTTTCCAGGCGCCCATCGCCAGGATTTCCGGTGCCGTCGACGTGAAGACGCGCACCATGCCGGTGGAATTGGACGTCAAGGACCCCAAAGCCGAGCTTGACCCCGGCACCTTTTGCGAAGTCTCGTGGCCGGTGCGCCGCGCCTACCCCACCCTGTTCGTTCCCATCACGGCGGTGGGAAGTGACTTGGAGCGAGCGTTTGTGATTCGCGTGCGCAATAATCGCGCGGAGTGGGTGGACGTGAAAACGGGAGTAACCTCCGCGAACCTCATTGAGATCTTCGGCGACCTGTCCGAGGGTGACACGGTCACCACGCGCGGCACCGACCAAATCCGCCCCGGCGCCACCGTCAGGCCTCAGTTCGTCACTCCGCACTAGTGCCTGATGACGCAGCAGTCCTTGTCTCTGTCGCAGCGGCATGGCGAGATTAGGTCGAGTTCACCACTCCCAACGCAGCCAGAGTTATTGCGCTCGAAGCAGAAACGCGAGAAGATGCGTGAGGCGACGGACTCGTCGCGAATGATCAAAATGAAACGGGGGCGGGGAATGCCACTCTTTCGAAACGCCATCAACGCTGTGCTGACATGCTTATTGTTCATGGCTGTACCCAATCTCGCCGAAGATCACGCCATCTTCTATGGAAAGCAGATTAGCGCGGAGAGGTACACCGTGGTCGAGGGCGGGGGCTATTTCCCCGTGCTGATTCAACTCGACAACAAAGACCTGGTGGCCGCAGTGCGAGGTGGAGATCGCCACATTGGAGTGAACGGCCGCCTCGACTGGGTTCGGTCCACGGACGGCGGAAAGACTTGGACGTTAAAACCCCTGGTGGACGGCCCCATGGACCACCGCAATCCCGCGGTGGGCCAGCTAAAAGATGGTTCCGTCCTGGTGACGTATGAAATCGACCGGGGTTATGGCCCTAACGGAGAAAGATTGAAAGGTTGCGCGACCGATGGCCTTTATACCATGCGCTCCAATGATAGGGGTTACACCTGGAAAGGGCCCATCAAATCCCCTCTCCCGCTGGATTACTGTGTCTCGCCTTTCGGGAAGATCGCACAACTGTCCGACGGCACCGCATTGTTGAATGTTTATTATGGGAAAGGCCCGCACCCCGCTTCTCTGGTCTATCGCTCCAAGGACAGCGGTGAGACGTGGGGCGACCCATCGGTGATTGCGGAAGACTACAATGAGACTTCCCTGTTGGTTTTGCCGGACGAGAGAATTTTGGCCATACTCCGTTCCTATGCGGGGGAGCATCTGGCGGTTTCGTTTTCGTCGGACAAAGGCCGCACTTGGAGCCCACCGCGCCAAGTCACCCACGATCGAGAGCACCCTGCGGACGTGATCCTGCTGAAGGATGGACGCCTGCTCCTCGCCTACGGCGAGCGCAATCGCCCCTTCGGGGTGCGCGCCATGCTCAGCCGGGATCTGGGTCAAACTTGGGGCCCGAACATCATCATCCTTGCCGACGACGCCCAGCGGCCCGACTGCGGCTATCCCAGCTCCGCAGAGATTGCGCCGGGGAAGATCGTAACCCTGTACTACGGCACCGATGAACTCAAGGACACAATCTCCGGGGTAAGAGATCTACGCGGCATTTACGCTCGTGCCATCGTGTGGAGGATCTCCGACCAATGAAACACCATATAACTCGCCGTCACTTCTTAGCCTCCGCATCTTTACTGATTCCACCCATCGCCCCGGCCGGCGCTCTTGCATCACCCCAGCCTCAGGTTCGTGCATCCGCTCCGGCCCATGCCACAAAATGGTGGGAGCAGGAGCCGCTTCGCATTCTTGACCTCGTCACGGTCTTTGGACAGATTGACTGGCGGCCGGCCACCGAACTCGCGCGGGAAAAGGCCGCTTTCGGTTGCAATGCCGAGCACCTGCATGTGATGCAGTTTGCCGGCGCCGGCCTCGACGACCAGGGGCTCTTCTTTCAAACCAAACTGGCGGGCAAGCAAAACCCGGATTTCCTCGGCCGGTACCTCCCCGAAGCGCACAAGCAGGGCCTGCGCGTTTTAATTTACTTCAACGTGCACTCGTACGCGATGCCTTTTGGCGAAGCCCATTCCGACTGGCGCCAGATCCGCGAAGACGGCACTCCGCTAACGGGTGTCTACGAAACAGCCACCAGTTTTTGCGTCAACAGTCCTTACCGCGAATGGGTCTTTCAGATTGACCGCGACCTGTGCGCCTACCCGATTGACGGGATCTTTTACGATGGGCCGATTTTCTTTCCCGAGACGTGCTACTGCCATTATTGCCAGGAAAAATTCCGCCGGCGTTATGGCGCGGAGTTGCCCTCCAAAAAAGAACGGAAGGGAAAGCGCTTCGCACAGCTCCTCGATTTTCAATCCGCCAGTCTCGCGGATTTCCTCCGCGACAGCCAGACGGTGATCAAAGCCATCAATCCAAACATTGCGCTCTACATGAACGGCAGCGTGCTGGGCGGCAACTACGCCACCGGGCGGCTGCCGCGCGTGATTAATCCGCAAGAAGACCTGGTGATTAACGAAGGCGGATTCCTTTACGGCGACCTGACGCGCATGCCCCTGTGGCGGCCGGGCGTAATGGCGCGGCTTCAGGAATCGCAGGCGGCTGGTAAGCCCTACGTGGTCGCCTGCGCGGCGGCGCTCAAGAGTTGGAATGTGTCGCTCCTTCCCGACCCGGAGTTGCGCCTGCTTTACGCGGACTCGATCGCCAACGGCGCCGGCGTTTACTTCGGCCTGTTCCCTTCGGAATGGGATCAGCCTGAAATGCAGACGCTTGCCGCTATGAATCGGTTTTTCGCCAAACACTCCGCTTATTACAAGAACACGCGGTCTGAGGCACGGATAGCTCTGGTCTGGTCCGACACGACCGCCAACTTCTACGCGGGCTCGGCGGCGCAACTGATCGACGTGACCCGCGTTCCCGCGCGCAGCAACGTGGGCAACCTGGAGCAGGAATTCTGGGGCCTGACCGAAGCGTTGGTGCGCGCCCACGCCCCCTTCGACGTCATCGACGACGACACGCTCGAGCACGCCGCCCTCGACCGCTATCAGGCAATCTTCCTGCCCAACGTCGCCTGCATGAGCGACTCTGTCGCAGCGTGCCTGCGCAATTACGTGGAGCGGGGCGGCAACCTGTTCACTACCTTCGAAACATCCCGCTACGACGCTGTGGGTATGCTCCGGCCGGACTTCGCCTTGGCCGAGCTGATGGGGGTCAGCGCCACGGGAAAGGTTGCGGGCCCACGGCCCTGGGATTACATGGCGAAGCAATCTTCCAGCCCCCTGCTGGACCGCATCCCGCGACAGTGGATTCCCTCTTCCACCTACTATCTCCAGGTGAAAGCCGCCGGCGCCCAAGTGGCGCTGCGTTTCACCAAGCCTCTGGCCGGCTCCTACGAACTGCCCCCCCAGCTTTCAGACGACCCCGCCCTTACGATCCATAAAACCGGCAAGGGAACGGTGGTCTACTGCGCGGGGGATCTCGGCAACATGATCCACGCTTGGCATATGCCCGAGCCGCTTATACTGATCGAGAATGCCGTCCGCATGCTGGCGCCTGTCGGGATCGAACTCGAAAACATGCCCTCGGCCGTGGAACTGGTCCACCGTTCGCAGAACACGGGCAGGCGCCACCTGTTCCATTTTGTAAATTTCAATGGCGAGATGACGCGCCCCATCCGCCAGATCACACCTGTCCGCGACGCACGCGTCACGCTCCCGAAGGACGTCGACGCAAAGAAAATCTTCACGCTGATGCGCCCTCAATCCCTGACCCCGCAAAGAGATGCCCAGGGACGGACGCGGTTCGTTATCCCCGTGATCGAAGAATATGAAGTTGTCGTTGTCGAATGATATCCGCAGGATAGAACCTGTTAAGTCGCTCAAAATTGGGTTGCGCAGCAGCTCTGCGTTCCCATTTTCGCCGGCCGCAGAGCTGCGCTCTGCGCAATCCATTACCGCAATCCATCACCGCAGAGCTGCGCGCTGGGCAATCCATCATCGCTCTGCGCAAACCATCAGACAATTCCTCTGTGGACCTTTCGGGTGCGGCACAGGTCAGCTTCGGCAAAATGTGGATTGCGCCGGGGGCCGGTAGGCCACCTTGAGATGGGGTGTTTCCAGCCGCTGATGATCCTGCATTTTCGACGTCAGGCAGCTTTCCAGGATGCCGCTGACCAGGAGAGTACGTTCGATCGGGTAGGGCGCCACGCGGGTTTGAAACATCTGTTCGATTCCGTGCACCAGGCACGCCGAATAGGTCACGTTCGGGTTGGGGGTTAAGAGGAACTGCGTCGCCTGGATTGCAGGCGCCCCTTTCAAGCGTGCGGCAAAGTTGAAATCCTTCAAGGCGCCGTTGAGCATCAGCAGGGTAGCTTTCAGGCCGTCACGGTACTCGATGAAGTAAGCGGCGGGATTGGCAACGAGCTTCGGCAACTGGCCTGACGACACCAGGTCCTCCGGCTTGCCCTCCGCCTCGTCCGTGCCCAAAGGCGTGTCGCTGCGCGAGAGCGCGGAGGTAAGCAGATCCTTCGACCAGCGGCCTTCTTCGCCCGCCTTCCACACCGCGTCGCCCTCGATCAGTTGCACGGCTTTAACACCCGTCTCACCGCGTCCGCGTCTTTCCACCATGCATTGCAAGCCTTCGAGCGCGTGAAAATCCATCGGATCGGATCCGCCCTCGCCGACCATCAACGCCTCCTCGATCTCGCATCCGAGGGGCAGTTCGAGTTCGGGCAAACGAAAAGTGACGGGGAGGGACGAACCGCCGAGCATGGGAAAGCGCAGGCGGCGCGAGGTCTCAACCATGTCCTTCGCTTTCGTGAAGCTATAGGAAAGATGCTTGTCATTATAGACCGGCACAGACCGGCCGCTGCGCTTGAACACCTCCGCGCATTGCTGGAAAAACTCGTACCGGGGATAAAGAATCTGGCCCTTGTCGTTGCGGGGATAGTCGCCATGCTCAGCGACGATCAGGACCGCGTCGACTGCCAGCTCCTTGCCCCCACAACACAGGGCATCGGCGATGGTGGGATAAACCTGGAAGCCGAATTCGCGGGCGCGCTCGCCGCTCAGGTCGCCATCGGGTTTCTGGTCCACGTAAAGCGAGACTACCTTGATGGCGGGTTTGTGCCAGGCGCCGGCGTAGGGATAACCGATAAGAAATCGATCGCCAATGTGCTGCGCGTGGGAGAGGTACTTGTAAATGGTCGCGATGATGGCCAGGCGCTGGGGCGGGGCGTCCGCGCCCCTCAGCAGAAGCCCGGCAGCCGCCGCGCCGGTCTGGAGGAATTCCCTTCGAGTCAGCATTGGTTAAGCCCTCATAAATGTCGATTTCCGAGTCGGTTGATAGGTGATCGCCAAATGGGGCGTTTCGTAGCGCTCCTGCTGGCGATATAAACTCTCAACGCCGGCGGCCACCAAGCCCGTGGTGAGCAACGTGCGCTCGACGGGATACGTGGGCTTGCCCGTGAGAAACATTTTTTCCATGTTGTTCACTAGCGGGTTAAAGAAATCAGCCAGCGTGGTGCGCCCGTCGGGCATAGGCAGATACATTTGCGTTGAGAAGGGCTCGCGCCGTCCCTCGATCTCGGCGGCGAAGTTGAAGTCCTTCACCAGCCCATTGAACAGAATCATGGTGCAAATCAAACCGTCAGCATGTTCATAGTGGTAAGCGATGGGGTCCTTCACCAAGCGGCGCAAATCGTCATCGGTCGGAAGGATATCGTTGAAACCCTCGCGCGCGGGAGTGAGTGTGTGGCTGCGGCACAAAGCTGCCTCCATCAGGCGGCGCGACCACCGGCCCTCGCGCAAGGCATCCCAAAACTTGTCGCCGCGATAAGCCTGGAGCCATTTCACTCCTGTTTCGCCTCCGCGCCGCCGCTCCACCATGCATTGGATGGTTTCGAGCGCGTGGAAATCGTAGCTGTCCACGCCCCCGTAGCCCACGCACAGCCCTTCGCGGATGCGCGTCCCCAGCGGCATTTCCACCGAGGGAATCCGCCACGTCACCGGCAGGCTCGATCCCGCCATGTAGGCGAAACCCATTTCGCGCGACGTGTCGACCATCCGCTTCGCCCAGTCCCAGTTCCACGACAGGTGCTTGTCATTGAACATCGGGACCGACCGTTGACTATCTTTGAATACCTCGATGATTTTTTGGAAGAACTCCCAGCGGGGGTATTGGGTCTGACCCTTCTCATTGCGCGGGTAGTCGCCGTGCTCGCCCACCACGACCACACCATCCACCGCCAGCTTGCTGCCCCCCAGCGCCAGCGCCTCAGCAATGGTGGGGTAAATCCGCAGGTACGGGAATTGCTCGGGACGGCTGTGGCTCAGGTCCCCTTTCCCTACTTGGTCGACATAGAGTGAGACCACGTCCATCGGCGGCCGATAGTGCGCGCCCATCCATCCATAACCGTAGAGGAATCGGTCGATAATGTTCTCGGCGTGCGAGTACTTGAAATAGGTGGTGACAACAGCAGCAAGCTTGGGGCGATCAATGCTCATAAGTTAGGGCCATTTTCTGGTCTTTCTGCGTGCGCCTCCTGGCCGGAGGATAACCTACACCGGACTGCGTCAGGATGCAATGGTGGAGGTTCTCCTCCGTGCGGAAAGCTGTGGTGGTGCGACATTTAGTTACGCAGGAAATCGCCACGATAACGGCCACTTGACAAATTGTTTCTATATATGTAGACTTATGGGTATGAAGACGCCAAGAATATCTCCCGAGACCCTGCTGGTTCTGGAAAAGTTTGTTGAGAGCCCCACGGCCTGGCGATACGGTTACGAGTTGAGCCGCGAAACCGGACTCCCTTCCGGCACGCTCTACCCCATTCTGATGCGCCTGGAAAAGCACAAGCTGCTGGTGGCTCGCTGGGTGGTTACGGAACAAGGTGTACCTCCGCGGCACACCTACATGCTGACACCCGACGGATTGGAATTGGCTCGCGCCAAATTGGCCGAGGCTCGCCCGCCCTTAGTGACGCGGCGGCCCGCCTTGGGCAGAGGATGATAGCCATGCTGGAAACTCATCTGCATCGCGCCGCCACGCTGCTCCTCGAAGCCGCGATTCGCATTACCCCCGTCGACACGCGTGACTGGGGCCAAGCGATGCTCGGGGAACTGATCTACATTGAAGGCCCGTGGGCAGCGCTCGTTTGGGCGCTGGGCGGCGCCGGCGTCCTCGCCAAACACGCCCTTGTATCCCTATTCATCCCCGGCCGCTCCGGACTGGCCGCCACACCCAACGGAGGGCTTTTCGCCAAGGAGGTTTCCATGCGCAAGGCTACCTTGATCACCACCGGCGGTTGCATTCTGGCCGCGCTGCTTTTATTCGCTGCCCCGGCATTTCGCCAAGCGTTTCAACTTTCGCTCGCGCCGTGGCACTGGGTGTTCAAGTTGAGTCCACCGGATGACCAGTCCAGCTTGCGCGATCTCGCCCGGCGGGCTGAGGACAAGCGCGACGCCGAGGGGGTAGCCTTCTGCGCCGTTCGGATTCGGGATGACCGCGAGAGCGCTCGCCTGGCGGAGGAAGCCGTCCGCCTGGACTCGAACTTTCTTTGGGTCTACGCGGTTGTCGCGGTGCGCCACCCCACGCTTGCCGAGATCAGCCAGTGGGTTCCCAAGCTGGAGCAGTGGGATCCGCAGAATGCCCTTTTCCCCATGATTACGGCGGAAAGTGTTGACATCCTTCACGTGGATCGCGAAGACGTCATGTCGCGCGGACATGCCAAAGACCCGGCGTGGCAGAACGCCATGGCGGCCGCGTTCCAATCTCCGAAATTCGACGATTATCTGGACCGCGCCGAGGCATTGGACCGCAAGGTGGTATCCACGTACGGTCTGAACGATCCGGATCAAGTACTGTGGGGATTGGGATTCTGGAGGGGCTTACCTACATACACCTTCGAGGATTCCCATCTGCACGCGAAGTCCCTTCTTCAATCCGGGAAAGATTTGGAATCCAAAGGCGACAAAAAGGGCGCGATTGAAGAGTATTGGAGCGTGGCGCGCTACGGCCAGATGATCGATTCCGGGGCACATACCCATGACGAACATTGGCTGGGCACATCCCTTCAAAGCACGGCTTACCAGCAGCTTCAGGCAGTTTCCGACAAGGACGGGAATCATCCCGAGGCCGCGCATTTCGCTTACCTCGTAGCAATGTTCAACCCACGCCGGGTACAGCAAGAATGGCTGCTCCGGGATGTGGGCGGGCAGGATGTTTCCCGATGGAACGCTTTGGTGGTGACGGTTTCAGGGCTGATGATGCTCATCTTCGCGGGGTGGGTGGTGGTTGCCGCATTGATCCTCATCCTGCGGCGCCGGGGCACGGCGCCAAATGATCTCCGCGCCAAGCGTATGGCTGCGAAGCTCAGCTTGACGGGCGCCGTGGGTTTGTTTCTCTCCTCAGCGATGCTCTATGTGACCTACCACCCCTACGCTGAGATTTTCGATCGCATCCTCAAGGGCGATAGGAGCCGCATCAGCGACCTCCAGTTCTTTCTTGGTTACACTCACGAGCTACCGTTCACTTCAGCGGGCACTGCCTGGCCTAACCCGTTTCACAACTCCCTGAACTTCGTCCTTTATTTCTGGCTAGCCGTCATCGTATTCGGTCTGATGGGGCTGCTCATCGTGGCGATACGACATTTCCGAAGCCACCCGCGAGCCCGCGTTCCGGCATAGTCCGGGTTGCTCTTTCCCACAAGGAGGATCAATGCGCTTCTCGACGAAGAGTTTTTAAGTGGGTCTCGCGGTAGGGGTGGCGGTGGCGCTGCTCGTTCTGGATGTCTGGGGCAGGCATTACACGAATGAATATTTCCTGAGCGCCCAGCCGCGCCTGCTTCGGCCTTTCGTCCAGCAACATTTGGACGACATCGTGAATTCACAAGCATCTGCGCGCCTGCCGGAGCCCTGGTTGCCCGGACTCAGCAGCGAGCCGCACCAAGGCTGGCAGTTGAAGAGCCTTGCCGGAAAGAGCGTGGCGCTCAGTGACTTCAAGGGGAAGTATTTTCAATCCGTCGGCAGGGGTGTACACTTTGCAAACACATATTGTGGTTTTGGAGTCTCCATCAAGATAGTGCCCTGCCACTATCAGGAAGCGCATTGCCGGCTGGAGGGTACACGACGGTGTCACGTTCACAAATCATCTCTACAGCTCTCTTATCTGTTTCTCTGGTCTTGTCCTCGCTCACTTCCCTGGCACAAAGCCGCGCAGTTCGCGCTCGAGTGACGCAACCGGTGGACGTGCATGACCTTGTCACTCTGCATGGAAACGTCCACCCGTTGGCGCGGCCGGAATTTGACCAGGGCGTAGCGCCCGACGACCTGCCCATGGAGCGGATGCTGATGGTCTTGCAGCACGGGGGCAGACCAGGAATCTGCCCTGCGGCAACTGCTCGATGACCAGCAGGTGAAGTCCTCTCCTCTGTTTCACCAATGGCTCACCCCCGAGCAGTTCGGGCAGCAATTTGGCCCCGCCGATTCCGACCTTCAGGCGGTCACCGATTGGCTGAGGTCGCAGGGCTTCGAGGTGACGAAGATTTCGGCAGGCCGCACGGTCATCGAGCTTTCCGGCACGGCGGGGTTAGTGCGGCAAGTCCTGGGTACGGAGATTCACAGATTTCGCGTGAACAACGAGGACCACTGGGCCAACACGAGCGACCCGCAAATCCCTGCCGCGCTGGCGCCCGTCGTGGCGGGCTTCGCCTCGCTGAACAACTTCCCCAGAAAACCCTTGTACCAGAGCCTCGGCACCTTTTTGCGGTCAAAGGCCACCGGCGAGGTGCAGCCGCTATTTACCTACCCTTACCAAAGTGGGTACGTCCCTGCTGTTGGTCCCACGGATTTCGCCACGATTTATAACGTGCTACCGCTTTGGAATGCCACCCCCCCCCACGGATGGCACCGGGCAGACCATTGCGGTGGTGGGTGAGACCAATATCAATATTCAGGACGTGCGGGACTTCCGCAGCATGTTCGGCTTGCCGGCCAAAGACCCGAACATCATCCTGAACGGTCCCGACCCTGGGATCAACGACGACGAAAGGGAAGCTGACCTCGACGTTCAGTGGTCCGGAGCGGTCGCCAAGGGTGCGACGATTGATCTTGTGGTCTCGGAATCCACCGAGACGACCCCCGGAGTTGATCTCTCCGCGCTCTACATCATTGATAACAATCTGGCGCCCATCATGAGCGAAAGCTATGGGGCGTGCGAGGCGGACTTGGGTGCGAGCGGCAATCAATTCTACAGCACCCTTTGGGAACAGGCTGCCGCTCAGGGCATCACCGTCCTGATGGCGGCGGGAGATTCTGGTTCCGCGGGATGCGACAGCGCGAACCTCGGTGAAATAGCCGCCCAATACGGCTTAGCTGTGAGCGGCCTCGCTTCCACGCCCTTCAACGTGGCGGTGGGTGGAACGGACTTTAACCTCAACGCGACCAACGTCGGCACATATTGGTCCCAGACGAACACTTCCGGGTCGCAAGCCTCCGCCAAATCCTACATTCCCGAGAGCACGTGGAACGATTACTGCGCGGCCGGCGCCAGTTGCCCCCCAACAAGTATCTCCACGACTTATCTCAATGAGGGCCTCTATCTGTTTGCCGGCGGCGGAGGGCGCAGCAGTTGCATCAATCCCACAGGCACGTTTCCAAGCGTCACGTGTGGCGGAAACTACGCCAAGCCTTCCTGGCAGAGCGGAACGAGCGTGCCCAATGACAGCGCGCGCGACATCCCGGACCTGTCACTGTTCGCGGGTGGCCACAGCTTCTATGTAATTTGCCAGATGGACGCCAACGCCGCTGGCGGGGGCAGTTCGACCTCCTGCGATCTGAACTCACCCTATTTGGACTTTCAATCCGCGGGTGGAACCTCGGCGGCAGTACAATCGTTCGCGGGCATCATGGCGCTGGTGAACCAACGCTATGGCCGCCAGGGCAATGCGAATTACGTCCTGTACCCGATGGCGGCCAAGAGCGGTGCGAGCTGTAATTCCAGCACGGCGCCTGTAACGAATTCCACTTGCATCTTCTATGACGTGACGGTGGGGAACAACTCGGTGATCTGCCATGGGGGCTCGCCGAACTGTAGTAATACCAGTACCACTTCCGGCCAATACGGAATTATGGTTTCCGGCGGCTCGGCAGCGTATCCCACGGCCACAGGCTATGACCTCGCCACGGGCTTGGGTTCCGTTAATGTGGCCAATTTGGTCAACAACTGGACTTCGACTTTTACGCCCTCGACGACCACCCTGTCCCTATCCACCAGCCCCGTTACCAATCCAATCACGCTGACGCACGGGCAACCGATCAACTTTACCGTCAACGTGGCTTCTGGCAGCGGAACGCCCGGCGGCGATGTTTCGCTCATCGCCCAAACCGGCAACAGCTCGAGCAATGTTACCGGCATCGGTCCCTTTACGCTGAGCGGCGGCAGCGTTTCCAGTTCCACCAACATGCTCCCCGGCGGCAGCTACACCGTCACGGCGCATTACGCGGGGAATGGAACCTTTGCCGCGAGCGATTCCTCCCCGGGAATCCCCGTCACGGTTGGAAAGGAAAGCAGCCTCACAGAATTACGTTTCGTAACACTTAGTGCCACTGCCCCTCCCGTTTATACCGTGACCAGTGTCCCCTACGGGTCCCCCTACGTGCTGCGCATGGATGTGACCAACAGCACTGGCCAGTCCTGCGCCGATCAGATTACGGGATTGATCTCTTACCCATGTCCAACCGGAACCTTAACCGTGTCTCCGGCGCCCACCGACCAAAGCCCCCACCGGGCACCGTTGCCGGGAGTTATACCTTGAACGGCCAGGGTTACGCGGAGGATCAGCCCATCCAGCAGACTCCGGGGTTGTACAATTTCGTGGCTACCTATGCAGGAGACAATAGCTACACCGGGAGCACGTCTCCCCCGCTTCCTATTACGATCACCAAAGCACCGACTACCACCACAAGTTGCACTCCCGCAGCCACCATGACTCTTGGATCAAGCTTTAACTGCGGGGTGACAATATCTACGGAAAGCAACGGTGTCGCCCCCACTGGGACAGTGCAGATGCTGGGCAACGGCACACCAATGGGTCAACCATGGTCAGTCACGGGGAGTGGCTTCTCCAGTTCCACCGGGGCTTACGCCACAGCGCAGGTGACCGTCAACGAGACCTTGCCAGGAGGAACGTGGAATGTCACGTTCCAGTACAGTGGTGACACTAACTACGCCGGCTCGACCTCGTTGCTAGCAGCTACCATCAGCGTTTCCGGCTTCACTCTGTCCGCGAATCCCTCGCCGGTCACCATCTCAGCGCCGGGGCAGTCTGGAACGTCGACGCTCACCGTGACTCCTGTAGCCGGTTTCACTGGGACAGTCAACCTTAGCATTGGGAGTGGCTGTCCGACGGGGGCGACTTGCACAATCTCGCCCGCATCCGTCACGGTGAGCAGCGCTTCTGCCGTAACCAGCACGCTGACCATTACCACAACGGCTCCAACCAGCGCACCGCCCGCTCTGCACAGGAAATCCCCCCCGAGTCTTCGCTTGCCGGTCGGATTGCTTTGGCTGCTGGCGGGGTCGCTGGCCCTAACCATGCTCCTTGGTTCCACCGCAGTGCGACGGCGCCCTGCAATTCTATTGTCTGGGACGGCCCTGCTGGTGGTGGGAGTGTGGGCTGCCTGCGGAGGAGGTGGGGGTGGAGGCACGCCGGCTCCAACGCCCACGCCTGCCGTCAGCCTGTCGCCGTCCAGTCTCACGTTCAGTTCGCAGAATATGGGTTCCACCAGCGCCGCCCAGAGCGTGACGCTCACCGACACCGGAACCGCGGCACTAAACGTAACCAGCATCGGGCTGACCGGCACAAACGCCGGGGACTTCTCGCAGACGAATACCTGCGCCAGCGGCGTGGCAGCGGGGGCCAACTGCACGATCGGCGTGAAATTCACTCCCACGGCGACCGGGACGCGCAGCGCGGCAGTCAGCGTCACCGACAACGCCAGCGGTAGTCCCCACACGGTCGCTGTGAGCGGCACGGGCGCCCAACCGGCAACGCCGGCGGGCACCTACCCAATTGTAGTGAATGCGGTAAGCGGAAGCGATTCGCATTCCATCACGGTTAATGTGACCGTGCAGTGAATCCGCAGATTACGCCGATGGCGCAGATTTTCTATCTGCGAAATCGACGCAATCTGTGGATGTTTGGCCGCCCTCCAACACTTCGCGTCCGAGCCCTTGAAGCGTTCGGCCACCGGGTATGCGGCCACCGGGTATGCTTGACAGGCGCGGGGCTGAATGGCAAGATGAAAAATTGCGACAGGCGCGATGCTGCACACTGTACGCGCCCGTTTGCGAAATCACGACAAGCAGTCCATGTGCCGAAGTGGCGGAATTGGCAGACGCGCTACATTCAGGGTGTAGTTCCCGTCAGGGAGTGGAGGTTCGAGTCCTCTCTTCGGCACCATCTGTCAAGAAATTTCTCATAAAATATGGCAAATCTAAGTCCCGCAAGTAGTTGCGGGACTTTTTGGTTTTAGTCTCCTTTCTCACCTGTCTCTCTTGGGGATTTTCATGGATATCCCTGCAAGCTAAAGCATAGCTATGGGTTACGGAGTTTCCCGCCAAAAACCCTCTTTGAAGCGGGATGGCCCCCGCATAGCTAAAGCCTAGCAAAGCTCTCGCCTGATAACATCGACTCGCCATGTGCAAGAGAATTATTTCACTGGCGTGGTGCGTGACGTACCGCTCAAGCGCAAGGTAGAATTCATCAGCCTGGGAAATGGAATCGAACGGACATGCCACAACCCGCAAAGCCAAACGTGGTCTATCACGCTGATTGGGGCCGCAAGGACGCGAAGCAGTGGTGCGCCAGGGCAGGGGTGAACAAACCCGCACGGCTGCGGGTTATTTCATTGCTGAACGACCACTGATCTATTTGCCATTAAAGGCCGCATGAGCGGGACGACAGCAAAACACAGTCCTTCGGGACTCCTACAACTAATCGCTTTCTGGCTGACCCAACGCACGTTAGCGCCGGTCGCGGTAAACGCCGATGAAACTTCCGCATGTTGCTTGGAATCTCAACCTTGTTGCTAGATTTTCACCTGGCAGCGTTTTGTGCCGTTGGGACTTACATCATTCATTCTGAAGAAGGGTTCCTCCTGACTTCCGGTTTTGAATGCTCCGGCAGGCGCCCTGGCGATTTACCAGCGCGGGTTTGCGGTTTTCTCCGCCGCAATGCATCTTTAGCCCTATTCACAGGATACCATGCATTTTCCGGTGGGGTTGTAAGCTTTGCAGGTCTGAGTCTATTCGACTTTTAAGACCCAAAGCGCCGCTTTGCTGAACAACCGCCGGGTAGCCGGCTTCAGGAAGAGCCAGGCAAGTGCCTTGTTGATGCCGTGCGTGGCGGCAGAAAGCAAGGAAGCGCTTCCAACGGTTTCTCCCGCACATAATCGGCCGTGCAGCCGTGATCGCCGGCGGATCTTGCACTTCAACGTCACGAAGCACCCGACGAGCACTTGGATCATCCAGCAGCTGCGGGAAGCATTTCCCTTCGGGTCGGTGCCCAGATTTCTAATCTTCGACCGGGATGCGAAATACGGGTTGGAGGTCCTAGTGGCCGTTCGATCCCTGAAGATGAACCCGGTCCGGAGCTCCTTCGAAAGTCCCTGGCAAATTGGTGTGGCGGAGCGTTGGGTCGAAAGCTGCCGACAAGATTTGCTGAATCATATTATCGCGTTGAATGAGCGCCATCTGAAACGGCTGCTCTCTGAATACGTCCACTACTACCATGAGGATCGCACGCATCTCGGACTCGGGAAGGGAACGCCGAACTGTAGAACTCGTTCCAGACCCTCAGGTCGCGTCCTGTCTCAGGAGCGACTCGGCGGGTTGCATCATCGCTACGATCGGGCTGCCGCCTGACCCGGACCAACTTTTCACCCGTCCTAAATAGCATATACACGCCGCAGGCGCGCCCATACTGGTTCCCACCCCGAGAGAACTTCGCTCTACTCAAAGCAAACCTTGACCGAATTCAGGCTTTCTTTTCAGGCTGATGAGAGGACGAATCGCCCCAGGTTTCGTCGCGGATGAGATTTTGGCAAACCACACCTCAAAACCAAGTTCTAATCCCTATTCCTCAGCTTGGTCGCCAGTCCCACAGGTCGGTCACCCGTCGGAACCTCTCTGCCGCTCCTAACCTACGGTAGAGCTCTTGCGCCCAGTCATACGTAGACGGGCACTCTCCGATGAACACCAATTCGGCGGGATAGAGCAACCCCGCCACCTGTGCCAGATCTGTGACGCGCAGGCACCCGAGCATTTCCAAGGCAGGTCCCTGCCCGTCGGGTTGGCTCGCCACATTTTGCGTTGTCGGGGGATCTGCCAGAAACAATGTCTCCACATTACCATCTAGTAATGCGGCATACAAAGCCACGACAGTCATCTCGCCCCGCGCGGCCAGGGCTATTCGCTGGCCGTCCACCTGCGGGAGTTGGCGCACGCAAGCCAACGCGCGCAACGTATCGTAGACCCACATGCTCGCCAACGTTCTTCCCGTCCATGCAGCGGCACGTCGGAGATGCCATTGGAGGTCTTCACCCCATACACTTTCGCCTGTGCCGCGTAACTCGATGGCAATCTTCGCCCAGGGAGGTTGGATAGGTCTTAAAAACTCTTGCGTCGCTCCTCCCAGCCTGTCTTCCCTGGCAAACTTATCCCTGGGGGAACGGAGCCCAACTACAACTGGGACCGGCTTTGATATCGAATTCGCAACGTGCAAAACGCCACGGAGCCTCCAGCCTTCTTCCGGTGTAAAAAGGAAGAGTGTCGCCTTCGTGCTATCTGATTCGAATTCATGTTCGAGGTGTACATTGAGAGGCGGCGGCGTGGATCGGAAAGCCGCAAAACTCTTCTTGCGCAATCTCGCGATCACGGCTTCCCGTACCTTCTTCAGTCCGTCGATGCCCGCAATATGTGGTGGCTCGGGCAGCTTAATGAAATTGTCCTGGATGATCGGCACTCGGTTTCCTACGGGAGGGCCGTTTCTATACACCCGTAAAGTCTCCTCGGTTTCTTGGGCCTCCGGACGGTCATCGATATCGCCCACCTTCTCCGGCGGAATGTTCTTCCCCTGAAGGTGCTTCAAGAACCATGAGAATACGGCAGTTCGGGAAAGGGGATGATAACCATGCGGACCAGACGCCACGACCTGACCCAGATTTTCCGGAGCGCCCAGCTTGGTATAGAGCTGTTTCAACTGCCGATAGACCTCTCGGGTGGAGGCGAGGGTAAAGAATTCATCGAGATTTGAGGAAGCGATCAGCAATGGGCGAGGTGCAATGAGCGCGCCTACATCCGCCAAGTCCCATTGGTAGCTATTAACCCACCACATGCAATCGCAGTGGCTGTCGATAGTGCGGTCATAGACATGGGATGCCAGTGTTGCTGTTCCGCACACGGGGGATGAGACTTTCACCCGCTCATCTCCCGCCGGAATCCACCAACTGTATGCGCCACCTCCTGATACCCCTGTTATCCCGAGCCTCTTCGGATCAACTTCCGGGCGTTGCACAAGGAGGTCAAGCCCGCGAATACCGTTCAGCATTTCGACCCCCGCAGGTGTGTAACCTCGGCTATACCAGTGGAACCAGCCTTTTCTATAGGGACCGTGGTGGTAACCCTGCATCTCCTCTCCCTCAAGTGTCTCGATAAGAAGACATATGAACCCTAACTCCGCGAAGCGACGCGGCTCACCCTGGTAATCAACCTTTTGTTTTTCGGTATGGCCACACACATAAAGAATGCCGGGCGCAGGAGAGGTCAAAGAGTTGGGTATATATAAATTTCCTGTCACGAAGAGCTTGGGCACGCTTTCGTA
>Ga0315282_10003731_pt1 | contig 27141 bp, 29 predicted proteins | sample YL17G07_20_MG_FD_203693 | JGI IMG/M metagenome (GOLD analysis project Ga0315282, IMG submission 203693) | Sediment microbial communities from Yellowstone Lake, YNP, Wyoming, USA - YL17G07_20 | ecosystem: Environmental > Aquatic > Freshwater > Lake > Sediment | place: USA: Wyoming | collected...
CATTCCCCGCATCTGCTTCTACCACATGGTTTACGCCGGGCGGGGCACCAAGCTGGTGGAGGAGGCCCTGAGCCACCAGCAGACCCGGGAGCTGGTGGACCTGATCTGCGTCCGCACCCGCCGGCTCTTCAACCAGGGCCAGGCCGTGGAGGTGCTCACGGTGGACAACCACGCCGACGGCCCTTACCTCTATCTCAAGCTGCTCCAGGAAGACCCGGCCCGGGCCGCCGAGGTATTGTCGCTCTTGCAGATGAATGAAGGCAACAGCTCCGGCCGCGGCATCGGCTGCGTCAGTTGGGACGGCGAGGTCCATGCCGACCAGTTCTGGCGCCACCACTCCTTCGGCAACGTCCGCCGCCGGCCCTTCAGCAAGATCTGGTCCGATATGACCGACGAACTGATGGCCCGCCTCAAGGACAAAAAGCATTACGTCACCGGCCGTTGCGCCGATTGCCGCTGGCTGGACGTCTGCGCCGGCAACTTCCGGGTCCGGGCCGAAGCCCTCACCGGCGACCTCTGGGCCCCGGACCCCGCCTGCTACCTGACGGATAAAGAGATTGGGGTGAGTTGAGGTAATTTTTGTGGGAGGGGGCTAAGGGCCGAGGGCCCTTACCCCCTCCCCCAACCCCCACCCCCAATCCTTTTTGGTAGCACAGGCGTCCCGCCTGTGCTTGAAAAGAATGTAGGGTGGGCATTGCCCACCAAAACGTAGGGGCGACCCGCTGGGTCGCCCCGGTTTTTTTCATCCCATCAATCTTCTTATGAAAATATGAAAGGGGAGCAAGGCCACCGCTTAGGTCGTCCTTGCTCCCCTGGGCAACGCCGGCTGCAGCCGGTTTAGATTTTGGTGACCTTGACCGCCTGCAGTCCCTTGGGACCTTCGTTCACCTCGAATTCGACCTTGTCTTCTTCCTTCAAGGTGCGAAAGCCGCTGCCCACAATGTTGGTATAGTGCACAAACAGGTCGGGGCCGTCCTCGCGTTTGATGAAGCCGTAGCCTTTGGCTTCGTTGAACCACTTCACCGTGCCGGAATAGATCATCGATTCGTCCACTACCTTTGCTCCTTTTAACCTTGGTTCCTTTGCCGGGCTAACAGCTTAGGGGGCGCAGGCCCAAAAAAAAACGGCCGGCTCCCGCCTTACCGTTCATTGTCTTAACTTTGTCGCCCCGAGCACTGCATATACGCCTGACAAAAGGTCTAAAAATAGAGATAAAAATTTCGTTAGCACAACCACGGGGTGACTGTCAAGAATTTTCTTTACATAACGCGGCTGCCCGCCAAGACTTACCCTGATCGGCCCTCTGCCATAACCTCCAAGTTATTGTCTCCAAGCTTGTGACCACAACTCTATGTTAAAAGTGGTCGAAAGGGATGTCCAGCAGCAGCCTTACATGGTCCTCGATGCACTCCTCCAAGACTTCCAGGTTATAGCCCCCTTCCAGCACGGTAATCAGCCGGCCCCCGGCGGTTTCCAGGGCCAGGTCCAGAACCAGCCGCCCCATTTCCCGGAAGCCTTCCCGGGTGAGGTTCATGTGCGCCAGGGGGTCCTTGGTGTGGGCGTCAAAACCCGCGGAAATGAAGACTAATTGCGGCGCAAATTCCCGCAAGCGCGGCAGGGCTTCTTTTCTTAAAGCCTCCAGGTAATCGCTGTCTTCGCTGCGGGGCGGAAAGGGCAGGTTTAGGTTGAAGCCCTTCCCCGGACCCTTGCCTTCCTCCCGGCGGTAACCGGTGCCGGGGTAACAGTATTGCGGGTCTTCGTGGAGCGACACATAAAACACTCGGGGGTCAGACTCGAAGAGGTGCTGGGTGCCGTTGCCGTGATGCACGTCCCAATCGACGATGGCCACCCGCTCCAGCCCGTAATTCTCCAGGGCATAGACCGCGCCTAAGGCCACGTTATTGAAAAAGCAGAAGCCCATGGCCCGATCCCGTTCGGCGTGATGCCCCGGCGGGCGCACGGCGCAGAAGGCGTTGTCCACTTCGCCTTTCATGACCGCGTCTACCGCCAGCATTACCCCGCCAACGGCCAGCAAGGCAGTAATGTATGAATCTTTGGAGATGCCGCAGTCCTGCGTATCCAAGATCTGCCGGCCCTGCTCGCAGGCCTCCTTAAACCGCCGGATATAATCGGGATCATGCAGGCGCTCAACCCATTCCAGAGGGGCGTAGTCGGGTCTGAGGCGCACCAGCAACTCATAGACCTCGCTGTCCTCGAGAGCGCTCTGGATGGCCTTCAGGCGGTCTGGCCTTTCCGGATGCCATGAGCCCGGATCGTGCAGCAGGTAGCGTAAGGCATAAACGTAGCCGGTGCGGCGCATTTCCATCTCCTGGTCACTGGAATAGCCGTAGGGCGGGCGTCCCGCCCGCCATCAGCCATAGGCTAAAGCAACGTAACCCGAAGGGCCCTAGGTTGTAAAGTATTTTGGCGGGGAGAGTCCCGTTTTGGCGATCCCCCCGCCCCAGGTCAGCCCGGAAATTAAGCGGTCTCCAGACGCTGCTCCACCACGTCCCATTTGACGTTGTTGAAGAAGCTGGTGAGGTAGTCCGCCCGCTTGAGGCCGTAATCGATCATAAAGGCGTGTTCGAAGACGTCACAGATCAGGATGGGGTTGCACCCCGTCAGGTGCCCCACGTCATGCTCATTGACCCACTGATTGAAGATCATGCCGTTTTCGATATCCTCGTAACAGACGACCCAGCCGATACCCCGCATGGCGGCGGTGGCCATAAAGTCTTGGGCGCAGGCATCCACTGAGCCGAACTGGGCCGCCACCCTTTTGGTCAGTTCCGGGGCCTTGCCTGGATTCCCGTCGCCCCCGAGGTTTTCGAAATAGAGTTCGTGTAAGCGCATGCCGTTGAATTCCCACCCCAGGCGCCGTTTCAATTCGGCGAACTCCGGGGTCCCCTGCTTGCCGTCCTTCAGCATGGCGGCCAGCAACTCCATGACCTTATTGGTGTTAGTCACATAGCCCTGGTACAGGGTGAAATGGTTCTTGAGCAAGGTGTCGCTGAAGCCCTTCATACCCATCAGGAAAGAAAATTCCTTCGCGGCGTAACTCATAGGTGCTCCTTTCTGGCTGAGGCCTTATTTCGTTTGCGCTAAAGATAATGCCACCTTGGGGCAATGCAACCTCGGCGGAGAATTTTATCAGGCCGAAAAAGTTAGGACCATGGATACTAAACTCTTACCTCAAGTTTTTCCCGGCATTAACCGAATAATTTGAGAGGGGAAGCAGGCCAATGCAGGAAAGAATGCCACGGGGCAATACGCCACCCAGGCCTCCGAAGCAAAAGTCACCGCCTGATACGGAGCGGTCTTCAGCGCCGGCGGCGTCGGACTCACCCCCGCCTTGGCCGAGCAATCCCCAGGTCTTCCTGGAGACCTTGATTGACATGAGCCTGCGCGGCATTGGCATTGCCGATCCCACCGGGGTCATCCGCTTCGCCAACTCTATTTGCCAAAACATTTATGGTCTGAAGGCCGCGGATATTATCGGCCACCATTTCCGGGAATTCTATGCCGACTCCGAAGAGCTTAACCAAATGCTGGCCCAGGCCCGGACCCAGGGCCGGGTAGATAATTACCCCATCAGGGCCCGGCATAGCAGCGGCTCGTCCATACCGGTAGAAATCAGCCTGGTCCGGGTCCATGACGCTTCTTCCCGGATGTTGGGCAGTGTCGCCATGATTAATGACCGGCGCCACCCCGAGGACCTGGTGCGCCATTTTCAGCAGCAGGAATTAGCCCTGGTCCATCTCAACCGCAGCCTGGAGCTGGCCAATCTGGAGTTGGCCCGGGCCAACCGCCTGAAAGACGAATTCCTGGCCAATACTTCCCATGAGCTGCGCACTCCTTTGAACTCCATCCTGGGCTTTTTGCGCCTCGTCCTGGATAAATTGTGCGACAATCCCGCCGAAGAACAGGAATTTATCCAAAACGCGTATGACAGCGCCAAAAACCTCCTCACTCTCATCAATGAGCTCCTGGATACTGCCAGGATTGAGGAGGGGAAGGTTGAGCTCAACCTGGTGGAGGTCGATATTTCCCAGGCCTTCGAGGACGTGAAAAAATTGAGTCAGGTGCAGGCCGCCCAAAAGAGATTACGGCTGACTTTCCGGTCGCCCAAGGTAATGGTGCGGGCCGATCCGGGCAAACTGCAACAGATTCTTCTCAATCTGGTGGCCAATGCCATCAAGTTTACGCACGAAGGCGAGATCCTGGTCACGGCCCGAGTTCTTCGGGCCAAGGGGCACGTCCGCTTCGAAGTCCGGGACACCGGCATCGGCATCCCCCAGGAAATCCAGCATGATTTGTTTCAGAAATTCGTCCAGGGCAACGGCTCCACCACCCGGCAGTATGGCGGCAGCGGTCTGGGCCTGGCCATCTGCAAAAATCTGGTGGAGTTTATGGGCGGACAGATCTGGCTCACCAGCGCCGGCCCCGGTCAAGGCGCCACAGTCTTCTTCACCCTCCCTGTGGTCTCTCCGACCCCGTTGCACTGGCGACGTCTGGAGGACCGGGAACGGGGCCTCCAGATCAGAGGTCCCGCTGAGGGACCTCTGATCCTAATAGTGGAAGACGAACCCAAGGTAGTTGAAGTTATGACCCGAATACTCCACAAGCACGGCTATCGCACCGTCTACGCGGTGACCGCCGATGACGGCCTGGAGGGCGCCCAGCGCCTGGCGCCGGCTCTCATCACCATTGATATGGGCCTGCCGGTGCGGCCCCGGGCCACTCTGCGCAACGGCCTGGACCTCAGTGTCGCCTTGCAAAAGGACCCGCAGACCATCGCCATTCCCCAGATCCTGGTCACCGGACATGAGGCGGCCCTGAGCCAGAGCACTAATGAGATCCCACCCACCTTGACCAAACCTTTTCGGGCGCGGGATCTGGTGAATAAGGTGTCAGAACTATTGTCCGGATAATAACTGCTTCAGTGGAGCAGTCAATTTGGCCACATTTTCAAAGATCGGGCACCGGCCGAGCCTGGAGGTGACATGCTGACTCAACCACGGGTGTTGATCATTGATGACGACCCTTCTTGCTTGCAGATTCTGCGAAAATTCCTGGAGAAGGACGGCTACCAGGTAATAGCCGCCGATGACGGCCTCCGGGCCCTGGCTCAGGCCCATGCCGCCAAGCCGGATCTGATCATCTGCGACTGGATGATGCCTGATATGGATGGGCCGCAGGTCTGCCAGGCCGTAAAAATGGATCCAGACCTAAAGGACACCTTCTTCATCTTCCTCACCGCCCTGGAAAAGAGCTATATCGGCCACGGCATTTCCCAGGGCGCCGATGATTTTATTACCAAACCCATCGATCCCCAGGAGGTGAGCGCCAAGGTCAAGGCCGGGCTGCGCCTCACCCAGGCGCAAAGAGACTTGCTGGACCAGGCCCTCCGGGATGGCCTCACCGGCGCCTTCAACCGGCGCTACTGGGAAAATGCCCTGGCACAGGCCTGCCGGGGCCAAACCCCATTTACCCTGGCCCTGGCCGATATCGACCGGTTCAAGGAGATCAACGACGGCTGGGGGCATCAGGTGGGAGACGACTTTTTAAGGGAGACGGTCAGGAGTTGGAACGCCAAACTCAAGCAGGGGGAAATCTTGGCCCGTTTGGGGGGTGATGAGTTCGCCTGTCTGTTCAGGCGTTCCCCGGCCCGCCTCAAGCTTCTGCGTCAAGAGGTGGAACTGGATCTGAGCGCCGCCTTTGCCGCGCTGCCGGTGGGGCTTTCCCTGGGTTACGCCCTGTTCCAACCCCGACGTCCCGCTACCCCGCAGCTTCTGATGGCCCGGGCCGATGCCCGCCTCTACCGCGAAAAGCGCCAGCGCAAGAAAAGCTAGTTTCGAGTTTCGAGTTTTTAGTTTCGAGTTGAGGGGCGTGAAATAGTAGGCTCTGCGCCTGCCCAAAATCATGAAAAGCTATGGTGTACAGGGTTCCCAGCCTGTGCTATCAAAGAATTAGCCACAGAGTCGCGCCAGAGGCCGACGCCGGACATTGGCCCTCCCGCGCCCCGATCAACTCCCCCTTTTCGTTGCGTCCCAGACCCTGATGGAGTATAGTTCAAATTTGGAGCGTCACTCCGATGCTTCCAGGTCTTCCGGATCCAGGAGGCCCTGTTTGATCAGGGCCTGCTCCAGTTGGACCAGGGCCTGCTTGAAGGCGGGATAAAGACCCACCGACAGGGAAACTCCTTTACGCGTGGGCACCCAGTCGCCCTCTTCGTCCCCGGGCACGTGGACCCGGATATCGATGAGGCGGTGGCCCTTAAACTCGGACAGCGACAGGAATACTACTTCGCGGGCGTTTTTGGTAATCTGGCTGATGATTTCGGACATCTTTCCCCCTGTGGTTTCCTCCCCGGGAAACCTAATGGGGATTGACTTCGCTTATCTGATCGACCTTGTCAACCCCTTTTTCGATGCAACTCTATAATACCTTAAGCAGACGCAAAGAAGTCTTCAAGCCCCTGACGCCGGGAAAGTTGGGGTTTTACGCCTGCGGCGTGACGGTTTACGATGACTGCCACCTGGGCCACGCCCGCTCCTGCGTGGTCTTTGAGGTCCTGGTGCGTCATCTGCGCCGCCAGGGGCTGACCGTCACCTGGGTCAGAAATTTTACCGACATCGACGACAAGATCATCCGCCGGGCCCAGGAGACCGGGGCTTCTTGGCAAGACGTGGCGGCGCGTTACATCGCTTCGTTTCAGGAGGACATGGCCGCTCTGGGATTGCCCCCGGCCACCATTGAACCCAAGGCCACGGAACACATCCCGCAAATCATCGACCTGATTCGCCGCCTGGAAGAGCAGGGTTTTGCCTACCAGGGCGCCGGAGACGTTTACTTCCGGGTGCGGCGCTTCCCCGGCTACGGCAAACTCTCCGGCCAGAGTTTGGATGATATGCTGGTGGGCGCCCGCATCGAGGTGAACCCCCACAAGGAAGACCCCCTGGATTTCGTCCTGTGGAAGGCCAGCAAACCCGGGGAGCCGGCCTGGCCCAGCCCCTGGGGCCCGGGGCGTCCCGGCTGGCACATCGAGTGTTCCGCCATGAGCATGCACTACCTCGGGGAGACCTTCGACCTCCACGGCGGCGGCCAGGACCTGGTCTTCCCTCACCACGAAAACGAGCTGGCCCAGTCCGAAGCGGCCACCGGCCGGCCCTTTGCCCGCTTCTGGCTGCATCACGGCCTGCTCACCATCAACCAGGAGAAGATGTCCAAATCCCTGGGGAATTTCTTCACCGTCAAAGAGGTCCTGGCCCGCTTCCCCGCCGAGGTGGTGCGCTTTTTCCTCATCAACAGCCACTACCGCAGCCCCCTCGATTTCTCCGACGCCGCCCTGGCCGAGGCCGAGGCCGCTTTACTGCGCCTTTACACTGCCCTGGCGCGGCTCCAGGAGGCGCTCCGGCCCTACCCGGATTTTAAGCCCGTGCCCACGATAGAGTGCGTGGTCAACCTGAGCCTGGAGGAATGCGCCCGGTTGGGTTCCGTGGGGGCCCGGTTTGAGGCGGCCATGGACGACGACCTCAACACCGCCCAGGCCCTGGGCTACCTCTTCGATGCAGTGCGACTGGTCAACCGCCTGATGGAGGAACCCTCAGATCATCCGGGCTATATCACTATCCTCTGGGGAGTTTATCATGGTTTGAGGGACCTGGGCCAGGTGCTGAACCTGCTCCAGGCCGACCCCCAAGAGATGGTCAAGACCCTGCGGCATAAGGCCGCGGATTTAAAGATCGGACCGGAAGAGATCGAACGCCTGATCGAAGAACGGTTCCAGGCCCGGAAGTCTAAGGATTGGGCCCGGGCCGACGCCATCAGGAAGCAGCTGGCAGAACTGGATATCCTCCTGGAAGACAGCCCCCAAGGCACGACCTGGCGGGTGAAGGTATAGGCGGATTTGTGGGGGGAGGGCCAGGGATTTCATCCCTGCCCTCCCCCCACACCCCCCTCCCAACCCGTGTAAGAGGCTGGAGAAGGCGGGGCCTGCGGCCCCACCTTCTCCAGCCTAAGTAAGAATGTTAAGCTTGAGAATCGCCCACCACTAATTTTAAGGAGGATTTCATAATGGCCACATTTTTTATGTTCGGCAAATATTCAGCCCAGGCGATGAAAGAGATGAGCCCGGGGCGCACCCAAAAGGCAGTGGATTTGCTCAAACAATTGGGCGGGGAAGTGAAGGGCATGTACGCCCTGTTGGGCGAAGCCGACCTGGTGATCATCGTGACCTTGCCGGGAATTGAGGCGGCCATGAAGGCTTCCCTGGCCTTGAGCAAGATGACGGGCATCGGCTTTACCACCTGCCCGGCGGTGACCGTGGAGGAGTTCGACAAGATCATCAGTGGTTGATGGCTGGGGCGACCCAGCGGGTCGCCCCTACATATGGGATTGGGGGTGGGGGTTTGGGGGAGGGGGTAAGGGCCCTCAGCCCTTAGCCCCCTCCCCCAATATCATTTCTCTTTTTTGGGCGGGGGGCCGCAGGCCACTCGCCCAAAAAACTGTTATAATAACCTAAATTTACCGATCGTATTATCATGCCCGACCGTTTCCATTTAGTCACCTCCTTTCAGCCCACCGGGGATCAGCCTCAGGCCATCAAGCGTGTGGTCCAGGGAGTGCGGCGCGGCCAGCCCCATCAGGTATTATTGGGGGTGACCGGCTCCGGCAAGACCTTCACCGTGGCCAACCTTGTTGCCCAGGTGAATTTACCCACCTTAGTTTTGGCGCCCAACAAGACCCTGGCGGCCCAGCTCTACGGCGAGTTTCAGGAGTTCTTCCCGCATAACGCCGTCGAGTATTTTGTCAGCTATTACGATTATTACCAGCCCGAAGCCTACGTGCCCCAGGCGGACCTCTACATCGAGAAGGACTCCGCCATCAACGAAGCCATCGACCGCATGCGCCACTCCGCCACCCGCTCCCTCTTCGACCGCAACGACGTGATCATCGTCGCCTCGGTCTCCTGCATCTACGGTCTGGGGTCGCCCGAGGCCTATCATGGTATGCTGCTCTACTTAGAGGAGGGCATGGAGAAGGACCGCCGGGAGGTCTTGTCTAAGCTGGTGGAAATCCTCTACGAGAGAAACGACATCGATTTTCACCGGGGCACCTTTCGGGTGCGGGGCGATCGGGTGGAGATCTTTCCGGCCTACGAAGAGGACCGGGCCATCCGCCTCGAGTTCTGGGGCGACACGGTGGAGGCCATCCGGGAAATCGACCCCTTACGGGGCAAGACCCTGCGCCAACTCAAGAAAATCACGATCTACCCCGCCTCCCATTACGTTACCACGGACCTCACCCGCCGCCAGGCCTTGGCCGCCATCGAGGCGGAATTGAGCGAGCGCCTGGACTGGTTTCGCGCCCAGGGCAAGCTCCTGGAGGCCCAGCGCCTGGAGGAGCGCACCCGCTTCGACCTGGAGATGATGAAGGAACTGGGCTTCTGCCACGGCATCGAGAACTACTCCCGGCACCTCACCGGCCGGGCCCCGGGGGAGCCCCCCCCTACCCTACTGGACTATCTGCCCCGGGAATCGCTGGTGGTCATCGACGAATCCCACATCACCGTGCCCCAACTTCAGGGGATGTATCGCGGCGACCAGTCTCGCAAAAAAACCCTGGTGGATTACGGCTTTCGCCTGCCCTCGGCCCTGGACAACCGGCCCCTCTGTTTCGAAGAGTTCGAGGCCCGGGTGCGCCAGGTGCTCTACGTCTCCGCCACCCCCGGCCCCTACGAGATGGCCCAGGCCGCCGGCCGGGTGGTGCAGCAAATCGTGCGCCCCACCGGCCTGATGGACCCGAGGATCACGGTGAAGCCGGCCACCAACCAGGTGGACGACCTCCTGGGGGAGATCCGGGGCCGGGTCCAGCAGGGCGAGCGGGTGCTGGTCACCACCCTCACCAAGCGCATGGCCGAAGACCTCACCGAGTACTACCAGGATCTGGGCCTCAAGGTGCGCTACCTCCACTCCGACATCACCACTTTAGAACGCATGGAGATCATCCGGGACTTGAGGTTAGGGGTCTTCGACATCCTGGTGGGCATCAACCTGCTGCGGGAAGGGCTGGACCTGCCGGAAGTCTCCCTGGTGGCTATCCTCGATGCGGACAAAGAGGGCTTTTTGCGCTCCGGGCGCTCTTTGATTCAGACCTGCGGCCGGGCGGCCCGCAACGTCCGGGGCGAGGTGCTGTTCTACGCCGACAAAATGACCCCGTCCATGGCCACGGCCATTGATGAGACTAATCGCCGCCGGACCGTGCAGGAAGCCTACAACCAGGAGCACGGCATCACGCCGGAGACCATCCAGAGCCGCATCAAAGATGTGTTGGCCTCGGTGTACGAAGCCGATTACGTCACCGTGCCCCTGGCCGCGGAAGAACAGGCGCCCTACCTGGTGGAGGATATCCCCGCCCAAATTCGACTGCTAAAGAGAGAGATGCAGGCCGCCGCCAAAAAGCTGGACTTCGAACGGGCCGCGGCCCTGCGGGACCAGATCCGGTCATTGGAGGCGGGACAACTCAAATACGCTTGAGTTTCGAGTTTCGAGTTTTAAAACACTCAGAACTCAAAACTCATCCCTTCTCCGCCGCCACCATCGACCTTGATCTTCTTGGTCTTTGGTTCATGCGGCGATTTAAGAAATTCCTGCAGCAGCTTCTTCTGTTGAGGGCTGAGGCGGGTAGGGGTCTGCAAGGCCATCTCCACCACCAGGTCGCCCCGGGGTTCGCCCTTCAGGCCCGGCAGCCCTTCGCCCCGAAGGCGGAAGGTGGCCCCGGGCTGGGTGCCGGCCGGCACGGTCAGGCGCTTCTGGGAGTTGAGGGTGGGAATGGTGACGCTGGTGCCCAGGGCGGCCTCCACGAAGGAGAGCGTGGCCCGGTAATGGAGGTCCCGCGCCTGGCGGGTGAAGACGGGGTGCGGGGCGAGCTGCACTTCCAGGTAGAGGTCGCCGGGGGGGCCGCCCCTGGAGCCGGTTTCCCCCTCCCCCCGGAGGCGCAGACGGGTGCCGGTGTCCACCCCCGGCGGAATGCGCACCTGGAGCTGTTTCTTCTCTTTCATCATGCCGCTGCCGCCGCAGTTGACGCAGGGAGAGGAAATGAGGGTGCCGGCGCCGAGACAGTCCGGGCAGTTATTGAAGATCTTCAGGAACCCCCGGGACTGGCTCACCTGACCCCGGCCGCCGCACCGGGGGCAGGTCTGACGTTGTGCGCCGGGCTCCAGACCGTTACCGCCGCAGCGCCGGCAACTGACCCGGCGTTCCACCTCCAGGCTGGTTTCCAGGCCGTGGGCCACGTCTTCCAGGGTCAGGACCACCCGGTGCCGCAGATCGGCCCCGGGTTGAGCCCGGTCGGCCCGGGCACGCTGGCCCCCGAAGCTGAAGAATTCTTCTAACATCTCCCCAAAGGAGCCGAAGATATCTTCAAAACCGCTGAAGCCGCCGAGGTCCATGTCAGCCAACCCCGCATGGCCGTATAAATCATAAAGCTGCCGCTTCTCGGTATCCGACAGGACCTGATAGGCTTCGGAAATTAGCTTGAATTGCTCTTCCGCCTCATGATCCCCGGGATTCTTGTCGGGGTGATATTTGAGAGCCAGCCGCCGGTAAGTTCCTTTAATGTCCTCCAGGGAGGCATCCTTGGCGATTCCTAAAATCTCATAATATTCCTTCATGCTGGCCAAGCCGCCCCCAAACCTCACGCTGCCGGTCTCTCCGTTGAGCTAATTTTTATCATCAAGACCTCCCTTGTCAAGAATGTGAAAAATGAGTTGCTGCTCGTGGAAATGTGCGCCCTACACCGCGATTGCCTTTGATTGAGTCCCTGGGCTGTCTCAGTTATCCAAACCGGAGAGGTCAGATAAGCTCTATACCTCAATTCTATTAAATTATATTTTCCTAAAACCTCTGCCTGTAAAGCAGAAATGTCTCCTTCTTAAGGGGTGAGGTGACCTCTAAATTATGAAATATCTCGATGAACTAGGGGGAGGCGGTCAGAAGACCGTCCAGGCGGAGCGCCAGATCCGGGGAGAGATCGTGGATTTCCACCACCTTGCTGCGGCTTTGGGCTCCCAGGAGGCGGAAGGCGCCTTTGGGCAAGCCCAGGGCCCGGGCCAGGAAGGCGATGAGTTCCCGGTTGGCGGCGCCTTTTTCCGGGGCGGCCGCCAGCCGCACCTTGAGACGGTCGCCGTGCCGGCCCACCACTTCGGTGCGCCGGGCGCCCGGAGACACGGTCAAACGCAGCAGGTAGCCCTGGCCGGTGGGGGAGAACCAGGCGGGCTGATCAGGAGCTTTCGTCTTAGCCGATCCTATAAGCCAAATCCAGCAAGCTGGCCACCAGGAATTTCTGCAGGAACACGATGGCCAGCAGCACCAGGATGGGCGACAGGTCCAGACCGCCGAAAACTATGGGCACCCGCCGCCGGACAAAGCCCAGCACCGGCTCGGTGACGTTGGAGAGAAACCGCACAATGGGATTGTAAGGATCGGGGTTCACCCAGGAAAGCAGGGCCCGGGCGATGATGAGCCACATATAGATGGTAAGCCCCAGGTCCAGGATGTAAGCCAGGGCTTCCAGCAGATGTCTGAGGGCAAACATTCCCTATTCTCCGTAACTTATGCGAAAGATAGTATATTATGGCCGGTGCGGGAAAATTGTCAAGCTCGAAAGAGCCGGGGATTTGGTCAATCTCCCCTGCCTCCTAAAAGATTGCGCAAACCCGCCGCATTACTTAAAATGAATATATTAATTCTCAGGTAATTTTCGAGGCCGGAAATTTAGAGGGGCACGGCACGCCGTGCCCTTACCATTGAGGCCATTACTTGCATAGGGGCACCGCCTCGGTGCCCTTGGATTGATACTGACTGATGGCTCAGGAACATTGTCTGCTATAATGAACCCTACCGGAACCTTCAAGGCCTTGCGCCACCGCAATTTCCGGCTTTTTTACACCGGCCAGATGATCTCGTTGACCGGCTCCTGGATGCAGTCGGTGGCCTTTAGCTGGCTGGTCCTGGTGCTGACCAACTCCTCTTTTTATCTGGGTTTGGTGGGGGCTCTGCAGACCTTGCCGGTGCTGCTCTTTTCCTTTCTGGGGGGGGTGGTGGCGGATCACACCAGCAAGCTGCGCCTCATGTTCATTACCCAGGCGGCCCTGATGCTCCTGGCCCTGGCCCTGGGGGTGCTGGTGGAGTTGGAACTCATCAAAATCTGGGACCTGTGCCTCATCGTCTTTCTGTCCGGCACGGTCATGGCCTTCGACATTCCGGCGCGCCAGGCCTTCATCGTGGACCTGGTGGGCAAGCCGGACCTGCCCAACGCCATCGCCCTCAATTCCACCCTGTTCAACGCCACCCGGGTGATGGGCCCGGCGGTGGGGGGCGCGGTCATCGCCGCCGTGGGCATGGCCAATTGCTTCTTTCTCAACGCCGCCAGCTTTCTGGCCGTGCTGGTGGCCCTGATCCTCCTGAAGCTCCCCCGGGTTCCCAAGGCGCCCTGGAAGCCCTTTCTGCACGCCTGGAAGGAACTGTTGGATTACCTCTGGACCAGACGGGAGCTGCGGCTCGTCCTGCTCCTGATGACCCTGGTGGCCGTCTTCGCCATGCCCTATTACGTGCTGCTGCCCATGCTGGCCCGGGACACCCTGGGGGTGGGGCCCCGGGGCTTCGGCATCCTCATGGCCGCCAGCGGCCTGGGTGCCTTTCTGGGCGGCCTCACTCTGGCCCGCCGCCTGGAAAGCCGCCCCCCCATGCCCTCTTTTCTGTCGGGGCTGGGCCTGTTTCTATTGGGGCTGGTGGGTCTGGGGCTCTGCGGCAACTACTACGCCGCCCTGGTCTTCATCTTCATGTCCGGCTTCGGCATGGTGACCCAGCTCTCCACCGGCAACAGCCTCCTGCAGCTCAATGTGCCGGATGAACTGCGGGGCCGCCTCATGAGCCTCTTCGGGCTCATCGTCATGGGCTTCGCCCCGGTGGGCAGCATCATCTACGGGGTGGTGGCCCATTACTCCAGCCCGGGCCTGGCCATCACCGGCGGCAGCCTCTTCGCGGCCCTTGGTGCCGGAGTGGTGCTGCTGCGCTACCCGGACCTGCGCCACTTCGATTTCAGCGACCTGGGGCCGCCGGAGGGCGCTCCCCTGCCGCCAACCACTTCCCTGCCCTCATAAATCCGGGACATTTTCCCATTGAGGGGGTGCGCACTAAGTGCGCACCCTACGCTATTCTAGAATGAACGCTTGATAATCCAGAAGTCTCAGGGTCAGGGCCAAGGCGCCGGCGGACTGCCGGTGCCACCTAAAGACCTTGTCGATCCCTGGAGTCAGGAGATTTCTCCGGTCGGAGAAAGTGTCCGCCTAAAAACCCTTGTAAAGTCGCCAATTATCTGTTATAAAAATTCGATTTGAATCAAACTACTCACGCCCCGCCAGGGCGGGCTGGTGCCGGGACTGCTCCCGGTGGCCCCGCCGGCGGCGGAGCGGCGGACCAACCGGAGGAAACAAATTATGCCTTATGTCACCATGAAGGAACTGCTGGAGGCCGGCGTCCACTTCGGCCACCAGACCCGCCGTTGGAACCCCAAGATGGCGCCATATATCTTCGGGGCCAGAAACGGCATCCACATCATCGACCTGCAAAAGACCGTCCAATTCTTCAAGACCGCCTACAATTACGTGGTGGAGCGGGTGGCCGACGGCGGTGTCGTCCTCTTCGTGGGCACCAAGAAGCAGGCCCAGGATTCCATCCGCGAAGAGGCCCAACGATGCGGCATGTTCTATGTCAACCACCGTTGGCTGGGAGGCATGCTCACCAACTTCCAGACCATCAGCCGCTCCATCGCCCGTCTCAAAGAATTTGAGGCCATGAAGGAAGACGGCACCATCAAACGCTTCCCCAAAAAAGAAATCCTGATGATGGAGAAAAAGGCCGCCAAGTTGGAGCGCTCGCTGGGCGGCATCAAGAATATGGGGCGCCTCCCCGATATCGTTTACGTGGTGGACCCCCGCAAGGAAGACATCGCCATCATGGAAGCCCGCAAGGTCAACGTCCCCTTGCTGGCCATCGTCGACAGCAACTGCGACCCCACGGAGATCGATTATCCCATCCCGGGCAATGACGACGCCATTCGCGCCATCCGCCTCCTCACCTCCCGCATCGCCGATGCGGTGGTGGAAGGCAAGAAACTGGCGGAGGAGCGCCTCCAGGGTCAAATAGACAAGGAAGCGGCCGCGGCTATGATGGAAGCAGAAGCCAAAGCGGCCCCCGCCCCTGAGACCCCCGAGGCTCCGGCCGCAGAGACACCGGTCCCGGAAGCAGCCGAGACGGAAGCCTAAAAGGGAGGGGGAAAAGGGGAATTAACTAACCTATAACTTTGCATAATTTTCTCTTGTCATTCTGAGCGCCGCGAAGAATCTCGTTTTTTTGAGATTCTTCGGTCGCTTCGCTCCCTCGGAATGACAATTCCATATAGCCGTAGGCAAGGAGAGATATCTTGGAAATAACCGCCGAAATGGTCAAAACCCTGCGTGACAAGACCGACGCCGGGATGATGGATTGTAAAAAGGCTTTGAAGGAAACGAACGGCGACCTGGAGGCCGCCATCGCCTACCTGCGCCAGAAGGGCCTGGCGGTGGCGTCCAAACGGGCCGATCGCACCGCCTCGGAAGGCACGGTCTGGGCCCATATCGCCCCGGACCACAAATCCGGGGTGCTCCTGGAGGTTAACTGCGAATCCGATTTCGTCGCCAAGACCGACTCCTTTCAGGAACTGGGGTCCCGGCTGGCGGAGCAGCTGGCCGCCGCAGCCCTGGAGAGCGTCGAGGATCTGTTGGCCCAACCCTGCCCGCATCGGCCCGGACTGAAGGTGACCGATTATGTCAACGAGGTCATTGCCAAGACCGGGGAGAAATGCCAGGTGCGGCGCTTCGCCCGCTATCGGGGTGACCTGGTGGCCGCCTACATCCACCACGGCGGCAAGATCGGCGTGATGCTGGAACTGAGCGGCGGCGATGCCAATCCCGAGGCCCTGGCTGCCGCCAAAGATCTGGCCATGCAGGTGGCCGCGTCCAATCCGCTGTCGGTCAGCCGCGAGGAGGTGCCGGCCCAGACCGTCGCCAAGGAAAAGGCCATCTACGAGGCCCAGGCCAAAGAGAGCGGCAAGCCGGCCAATATCATCGAAAAGATGGTGGTCGGCCGCCTGGATAAATTCTTTAAGGAATTTTGTCTCCTGGAGCAGCCCTTCGTGAAAGACCCGAACCAGACCGTCACCCAGTTCCTCCAGGAAGTTGGGAAAAAGCTGGGGAAAGAGCTAAAAGTTCGGGGCTTTACCCGCTTCCAGGTGGGAGCCTGAATTGACCCCATGACGCCGGAAACCCCCAAATACCGCCGCATCCTCCTCAAGGTGAGCGGCGAAACCCTGGCAGGCGACAAGAAGTTCGGCCTGGACCCCGCCACCTTGAAGGCCATCGCCCGGGAGATCAAAGGGGTGATTGACCTGAAGGTCCAGGTGGGGGTGGTGGTGGGCGGCGGCAATATCTTCCGGGGGCTCGAGGCCAGCGCCCAGGGGATCGAGCGGGCCGTGGCCGACTACATGGGCATGCTGGCCACGGTGATCAACGCCCTGGCCCTGCAAGACGCCCTGGAGAAGGCGGGCCTGCCCACCCGGGTTATGTCCGCCATCACCATGAACGAAGTGGCGGAGCCCTACATTCGCCGCCGGGCCATCCGCCACCTGGAAAAGGGACGGGTGCTGATCTTCGGGGCCGGCACCGGCAGCCCCTTCTTCACCACGGATACCGCCGCGGCCCTGCGGGCCACGGAGATCGGGGCCGAAGCCATTCTCAAGGGCACCAAGGTGGACGGCATTTACGACCGCGATCCTGTCATCCACCCCGATGCCTTGATGCTGCCCCGGCTCACCTACTTCGAGGTCATCCAAAAGTCTCTGCGAGTCATGGACACCACCGCGGTGACCATGGCCATGGAACAGAACATCCCCATCGTCGTCTTCAGGCTCTTTAAACCGGGAAATATGAAAAAAGTGGTGCTCGGCCAGGACGTCGGCACCGTGGTGGAGAAGCGCGGCAATGAAAGATGACGTCTTAAAAGAATCGAAGCGCAAGATGGACAAGGTGCTGGAGGTTATGGCCCGGGATCTCTCCCGGGTGCGCACCGGTCGGGCCTCGGTGGCCTTTCTTGAAGGCATCAAGGTGACCTGTTACGGCACCACCATGCCCATCGCCCAGGTGGCCTCCCTGGCCGCCCCGGAGGCCCGGCTGCTCACGGTGCAGCCCTGGGACCCCACCGTTTTAGGGGACATCGAAAAGGCCCTCCTCAAATCCGACCTGGGCCTGACCCCCATGAACGACGGCAAGATCATCCGGCTGCCCATCCCCGCCCTCACCACCGAACGCCGCAAAGAACTGGTGAAGATGGTGAAGAAGATGGAGGAGGAGGCCAAGGTGGCCCTGCGCAACGTCCGCCGGGAGGCCAACGAAGACCTGAAGGAAATGAAGAAAGAGAAACTGCTCCCCGAAGACGAGGCGCACCGGGGCCAGGAAGAGGTTCAAAAGATCACGGATGACTTTATCAAAAAGGCGGAAGCCCAGGCAGCCGAAAAAGAAAAGGAGATCATGGCCTTCTGATGGTCTTGAGGTGACTGTTGACTAATAATTCCCATCCTCCGGACCGTAATAAGCTCCCCCGCCATGTGGCCATCATCATGGACGGCAACGGCCGTTGGGCCAGGGGCAAGGGTCTGCCGCGCTATCGCGGCCATGTGGTCGGGGTGGAATCGGTCCGGGTCATCGCGCGTCTGGCTCGCCGGCTGGGCATCTCTTATCTCACCCTGTTCGCCTTTTCCGAAGAGAACTGGCAGCGCCCCGCCCTGGAAATCCGGGTCCTGATGGCCATTCTGCGCCGTTTCCTGCACCGGGAAATCCCTGAAATGCAGGACAATCAAATCGCCCTGAACACCATCGGCAACCTGCAGCAACTACCCGAGGCGGTCCAGCGCGACCTGGCTCAAACCATGCAGGACACCGCCCCGGGGGCCCAGATGGTCCTGACCCTGGCCCTGAGCTACGGCGGCCGCAGCGAGATCGTCCAGGCCGCCCAGGCCCTGGCCCGGGAGGTGCAGGCCGGACGCCTCAAACCCGAGCAAATCGACGCCGCCCTTTTCGCCCGCTACCTCTACACCGCCGACCTGCCCGACCCGGACCTCCTGATCCGCACCAGCGGCGAGTGCCGCCTGAGCAACTTCCTCCTGTGGCAGTCGGCCTACACCGAACTCTACATCACCGAGACCCTGTGGCCCGACTTCCGGGAAGATGACTTCCTCCAGGCCCTGGAAGCCTACCGCCAGCGGGACCGCCGCTTCGGCCTCACCCAGGAACAGATCGAATCCGAGACAGCCAACGGCCCCCGGCATTAATACGGTTTTCTGTTTTCTGTTTTCTGTTTTCTGTTTTCGGTTTTCAGTTAAAAAATAACCAAATCTCGCGGAGGGTGCGCCCTGCGCACCATATAATATGGTGGCACCGGTTTGCAACCGGTGCAGACTTGGGGAAAGGGGCCAGGGGCCGACGGCCCTTGCCCCCAAACCCCACCCCCAGCCCCCATAAGAATTGTAGGGGCGACCCGCTGGGTCGCCCTTTTTGTATTTCACCGCTCTGGTAGGGGCGGGGTTACCCCGCCCCTACGTTCCCTCCCTCCATTTTTCAGAATGCTTTAATAATTTATATAACTATATGTTTATATTATTTAAATAAGATATCCTAAAAACCTTCACCTTATTCTAAAATATATTCTTGACAAGGTTAAGGATAATTGTTAACTTATCCTTAACCTTAATCTAAGAGGAGGGAAGTGCGATGAAGACCATAGAAATTGATGAGGAAATTTACGCTTATTTCCAAAGCAAGGCAATTCCATATGAAGACAAATCCCCAAACGACACGATTCGCAGGCTTTTTGGATTTGACAAGAAGGCGATACCTATGCGGCCTATCCCCTTACCACAAGCGAGGCCTCGCATGCTTCAGGGCCGAAAAAAGCCTAAGGCTAGTTTAATCGAGTTGGTAAATGCAAGGTATCTTGAGGAAGGGCAAATACTACATTTGCGAGATTACCGGAAGCGCGAAATCCCTGACTCAGAGGCCACGGTTCATCAAGGGCGCTTGCTCAAGGATGGCCTAAACTATTCGATGAGCAATTTGGCTGAAAAATTGTTAAAGAAAAACGGGTATGATAGCGATTCCGTTCGCGGCCCTGCCCATTGGTTTACGAGTAACGATGTTAGCGTCAAAAGTCTTTGGGAAAAATATCTCCAGAAAATTTATGCGCCTTTGTCTAAACTGGATTAAGCCTAAAACCTTAGCGCACTCATCCAGGGCAAATTATCCAACATAATACACGAAGGAGATAACAAAATGTCTGATTTATACATCAAATGGCAACAGCTCTGTAAAGAATATGAAGACGCGCAGAACGCTTATTTTCTATCATTTGGGCCTGTTCATCAGAAATTCAGTCAGATATTCCAAGGTACGTCTCATACCAATCCAACTGATGATGAACTATCTAAATTAGAGATTGCATGGGAGACGTGGCAAGATGTTATGCGGCGCATGAAAGAGTTTACAAAGGAGCATGTGTAAAATAGAGGAATTGGTGGGCAGTGCCCACCCTACATACCTTCTTATTTCGTAAGTCATGGTAAGTAGCAGACTTATGAATGACTGTTGTGAAGCTTTGCATCTTCCCCTGATAATCCTTCTTTCAGTTTCTCCGCCACCTTCTGATTAAACCCCGGCACCGCCGCCAGTTCCTCCACCGTCGCCGCCTTCAGCGCCTCGATATTCGGAAAATGCTGCAATAACCGCTTCCGCCGCACCGGGCCGATGCCGGGGATGCCGTCTAATACCGACTCCACCATTTCTTTCCTCGCCCTTTTGCGGTGATAGGTGATGGCAAAGCGGTGGGCCTCGTCCCGCAAGCGCAACAGCAGCAGCCAGCCCGGCGCGTTGGCCGGCAAAAAGCGCGGATTCTTGCGGCCCGGCAGAAACAGCCGGTCCCGCACTTCCTTCCCCTGCTGGATGCCCGCCTTGGCCAGGCCCACCACCGCCAGGTCGCCCAGACCCAGCTCCTTCAGTGCCTCCAAGACCACGTTCAACTGCCCCCGGCCGCCGTCCACCACCAGCAGGTCGGGCCGCACCTGGCCCTCTTTGCCATAGTGGCGCAACACCACCTCCCGCAGCATGGCGTAATCGTCCTGGCCGGCCACGCCTTTGATGCGGAAGCGCCGGTAGCCGGATTTGTCGAGAGCGCCGTTGACCATGGCCACCAGAGCGCCAACCGGCTGCTCGCCTTGCAGGGTGGAGATGTCGAGGCATTCGATCCGGCCAGGGGGCTGGAGCAGGTCCAGCCTTTCTTTCAGATCCAGGAGAGCCGCGCCTGGGTCCGGGGCCGTCCGCCGCCGCTGCATGGCGGCCCGGGCGTTCTCCGCCGCCAGTTGCACAAGCCGGGCCCGCTCGCCTGACTGCGCCACCCGCAACCGCAGGGGCGCGCCCTTCTCTTCCCTGAGCAGCGCTTCCAGCAGACGCTGGTCGGGAATCTCCAGGGGGAGCACCATCTCGTCCGGCAGGGGACGCCCTTCGGCATAATACTGTTTGACAAAGCCCCCCAACAGGTCGCCATCCGGGGGCAAATCCGGAAAAAAGTACTCCCGGCTGCCGGTGACCAGCCCGCCCCGCACCAGCAGCACCAGGATCAGGGCCTGGCCGTTTTCCTGGGCCAATCCCAGGACGTCCTGATCCTTAAAGTTGGGGCGGGCCATGTCCTGGCGTTCCAGGGTATTGATGATGGCCCGGATGCGGTCCCTAACCCCTGCCGCGCGCTCAAAATCCAGGCGCGCCGCGGCCTGCTCCATGTCGGTTTTGAGCTTTTTCAGGAGCGGGCGGCTCTTGCCCTTGAGGAAAAGGATCGCCTCCTGCACCGCGCGGCCGTAATCGGCGGCGTTCACCATCCCGGCGCAAGGCCCCAGGCAGTGCTGCAACTGAAACTCCAGGCACGGCCGGGACCGGGGAGATAAGCGGCGCTCCTTGCAGGTGCGCAGTTGGAAGACCTCCTTCATCACCTTGAGGGTTTCCCGGGCCAGGCCGGCCACGGTATAAGGCCCGAAATAGAAGGCCCCGTCCGGAGTGAAGCGCCGCACGAAGCGCAAGGCCGGGAAGTCTTCTTGCAGGTCCAGGCGCAGGCAGAGATAATTCTTGTCATCCCGCAACATCACATTGTAGCGCGGATGATGCTCCTTGATGAGGTTGCGCTCCAGGATGAGCGCCTCGCGGCCGCCGGCGGTGATGAGGAAGTCCACCCGGGCCATCTTCTTCAGCATCATCGCGGTCTTGGGGTCGTGCCGGTCCGGGCTCTTGAGATACGACCCCAGCCGGTTCCTCAGGTTCACCGCCTTGCCCACGTAAAGCACCTTGCCGGCCGCGTCCTTAAACAGATAGACGCCGCTGGCCCGGGGCACCTGGCCCAGGGCCGCGGTTAGGGCCGGGTAGGGCGAATCGCTCTTTACTTTAAATTCAGGCATCTTATGTTTAGAATAACAGGCGGAGCCTGGTAGTTCAAAGTTCAAAGTTCAAGGTTCAAGGTTAAAACCCTTGGAACCTGTAATCTGGAACTCGAACCTTTGACTTAAACCTTGAACCCTCAGGGCAAAAAAGGAGAACATGATGGCATTACCGACCCGCCCCCTGGGCCGCACCGGCCACCAGGCCACCATCCTGGGTTTGGGGGGAGAAGGAGTGCTGCGCACCTACGATTTTGAAACGGACGCCCAGGCGGTCATCAACGCGGCCCTGGAGGCCGGCATCGAATACTTCGAGTCCGCCCGGGCCTACTCGGGCAGCGAAGCCTATCTGGGCCGGGGCCTGAAGGGCCACCGGGATCGAATCTTCCTCACCAGCAAGTCCCACGGGCGCACCTCTAAGGAGGCCCTGGCCCATCTGTCGGTCACCCTGAAAAACCTGGACACCGACCACCTGGACCTCTGGCAGGTGCACGACGTCCGCACCATGGCCGAAGTCGAAGCCCTGGGCGCCCCCGGCGGGGCTTACGAGGCCTTCCGCCAGGCCAAAGAGAAGGGTTGGGCTCGGTTCATCGGGGTCACCGGCCACCATGACCCGGAGGTCTTGCGCCGGGCCCTGGACCTCTATGAGTTCGACACGGTGCTGCTGCCCGTCAATCCGGCGGAGCCCCGCTACCAAAGCTTTCTGCCCCTGGCCCAGGAGGCCCTGTCCCGGGGCCTGGGGGTCATCGGCATGAAGGTCCTGTGCCGGGGCAAACTGCCCCAGATGTCCGAAGACCCCGAGGCCCTGGTCTGGGAACTGCTGGCCTATGCCTGGAGCCAGGCCGTCAGCCTGGTTGTGGTTGGGGCCGATAAGCCAGAGCAGGTGCGCCTGCTGGCCGCCGCGGCCCGGGACTTTACCCCCATGACCCCGGAAGAACAGCTGAGCCTGGAAGAGGCCGTGGCGCCCCATGCCCGGCAACTGATGTACTATAAGCCCTGATTTGGGTGTTATTGATTGCGGGTTTACTGGTAATTACCCACTCACGCCTTCCTGCTGACGCCGGTGACGGGGCCAGTGCCTCAGACCCTGCTCCTTCTGGATTAGTATGTTGGTGCGTGCGACGCACCCTACGGCTTGGTCCCGGGCCCTTGGCTGTAGGGGCGAACCTCGTGTTCGCCCTGGGCGAATACAAGATTCGCCCCTACGACGTACTTCCGGTAAAGCTATTCCTTCTTCATCCCTTCCAGTCTTTTCCCCACATACCAATCGATCTGGCGGCAGATACCCTTGATTACTTGGGCCTCCCGGGCCCTTAGGCCGTGGCGGTAGAAGAGGCGGCGCACGTTGAACATCCAGTGCTCCGGGTTCTGGTGGGAGATGAAGTTGATCTTCAGCAGCGTCTCCTGGAGCATGGCGTACATGGACTCCGTCTCCTGCGTATTGGCCAGGCGGGGGACGAAATGGGGTCTGGCGCTCACGGCGGTGTGAAGCTCATAGGCCATGACCATCACCGCCTGGGCCAGGTTCAGGGAGGAGCAGTCCGCCGTGGGGATGGTTACCAGAGCGTGGCAGCGGGGGAGTTCCTCATTGGTGAGGCCGAAGTTTTCCGGCCCGAAGAGCAGGGCGATGTCGTTGTGGGCCGACAACCCGATGAGGTGCTGGGCCATTTCCCGGGGGCTGCGGTAGTCGTTGCGCACCCCCCCCAGGCGCGCCGTGGTGCCGACCACATATTGAAAAGGCGCCAGGGCCGCGGCCAAATCGTCATGCACTTCCAGGCGATTCAGCAGCCCCACCGCCGGCCCGGTGGCCATCATGGCCATACGCTCGAAATCCAGGTCCTGGGGCTGCACCGCGATGAGGCGCTTCAGACCCATATTGCAGGCCGCCCGGGCCACGGCCCCGACGTTTTCCGCCAGTCGCGGCCGAAACAGCACCACCGCCACTTTATCCAGACATACCCGGGCTTCCGGGTCCGGTTGTTTGCGCGGTTTCATGGGGCTAGTTTATCATATCTTTTAGACCTCTTGTAGGGGCGGAACTCGAACCGCCCCTAAGGATTTATCTTCATTTTCTAACGAGGTAACTTGCCGGCGTTTTTTGAAGTCTTATATTATTATTACGTCAAGCAACGTCCGTCTTCCCGTCGAACAAGAGGATCATATGAAGAGGAGGCATTGGTTCATTTTTGGGCTCTGCACCGTCCTGGCGGCATGTGGTCCGGCCATCTCCCCCGCCTTGCAGCAAGAATGCGGAGCCCAGGTCGGCTTTGTCGAGCTTGCGGCCCACCCGGAGAAGTATCAGGGCCAGACCAAAATCCTGGGCGGCGAAGTGATGCAGGTCCAGCCCCTGGGGCAGGGCAGCATTATGAGTATGGATCAACACGACTTGGACAATCACCTCTTCCCCGGCGGGGGCGCCTCGGGCGGCACCTTCCTGGTGGAGAGCGATGAGTGGCTAAACCCTGCCACCTATCAGCCCAAGAGCAAGGTTACCATCGCCGGGGTGGTGTCGGGTCAGAGGAACGGCCTGCCGGTGCTGAAAGCCAAGCAGATTCACTACTGGGAAGGCCCCTACTGGGAGAAATGGTATTATCCTGTGCCCCCGGAGTGGTATGATTATGACCCGAGCCTGGAGTACTGGTATACCCCGCCCTACTTCGACCCCTGGCGGGGAGGCGGCAGGCGCTAGATAATTATATGCACATCGACAATTACGAATTCGGCTCAATAGTCATAGATGGCCGGACCTACCGGAGCGATCTCCTCATCTGGCCGGGACACCTCAAGGCAGACTGGTGGCGCCTGGAAGGGCACCTGCTGCAACTGCCCGATGTGGCGGAAGCCCTGGCGGCCGAGCCCCAGGTGCTGGTGGTGGGCACCGGGGCCTATGGCCGCCTGGAGGTGGGCTGGGAGCTGGCCGCTTACCTGAAGGACAAGGGTATCGACCTGGTGACCCTCCCCACCCGGGAGGCCTGCCAGTCCATCAATGAGTTGACCGGCAAACGGCGGCTGGCCGCGGCCCTGCACCTGACATGTTAGAGGTAGTTCAAAGTTCGAGGTTTAACGGTGCGGAATTACGGAGGTTTTTAACTTTGAACCTTGAACTTTCTTTGTGTTATCCTGTAGCTCATGGACTTCCAAATCATCGATTGCCACCTGCACTGCGGGGTGCAAAACGTCTCCTGGGGCTGGGAGCAGAAGCGGCGCCTCCTGTTGGCCGCGGGCATCCAAGGGGTCGGCATCATCCCGCCGGTGGAGGACGTCTACGACCGCCTGGACCCAAATTTCACCGATACCGCTGCCTGGCAGGCCTGCCGCCGCCGGGCCCACCGTTATCTCCTGGAACTACGGGACCCGGATTTTTGCTTCTACCCCTACTTTTTCGTCTGGAACGACTTCGCCTGGGAAGACTTGGGACCGGAATACGTGGCCGTCAAGTGGCACCGCCACCCCGATGAGCCGGCCTACCTTTATGACCACCCCCGCTGCCGGGAGTTTTTGCAGGTGGTGCGGGAGCGCGGGCTGCCCATTCTGCTGGAGGAATCCTTCCGCAATACCCGATTTTTCCTGGAGCGGTTGGCCCCTGACCTGCCGGTAATCATCCCGCACCTGGGAGGCTTGAACGGCGGCTATCTGCCCCTGCGGGACGCCGGCGTCTGGGAGCGCCCCTTAACCTACGCCGATAGCTCCACCGCGGCGCCGCCGGAAATGGAGGATTTTCTGGGGCGCTACGGCAGTGACCGCCTGCTGTTCGGCAGCGACCACCCCTTCGGCCAACCGCAAACCGAACTGGCCAAGATTTTGGATCTAAACCTGCCGGAAGACCAGGCCCGGGCCGTCCTGGGGGATAATTTTCGCCGTATCTGCGCGGTGTCTCGAAGCGCGTCTGGAATTACTTAGAGCCCAAAACCGCAGAGGTGAGGCTGAAAAAAACAGGGCGGGATCATCCCGCCCTGTTTTTCAGCCAGATTTTAAGCCCTTCCTCAGGCCTGCAGTATCCTTTCTTTCAATTGCTCCAGCATGGGTTCGAATTGATCCTGGAGCTGGCCGTGGAAGCGGCGCCATTCCTCCTGGAATTGCGGGATCTGTTCCACCTCCAGGTGCACCTTTTGGCCGGTTTTCGCCTCCATGGCCCGCTGCATCTGGGGGAGGCTTTGCGAAAACCTGGCCGTGAGCTGCTGCATGGCGTTGTGGCGGAATTGCAGGAACTGTTGCAGCAGTTGCTGCAACTCGGCCGTGAGACGGGCCATATTATTTTTGCTGCCGGCCACCAACAGCAATCCGGCCACGGCCCGTTCCAGGCGTTTGTCCGCCTCGCCATTCCTGGGCAGGCCGATGTTGCGCAAAAAGACTTCTTTGCTGGCGATACGGGCCACGTCCTGGGCCTGTGGGTCCAGATTCTTGAGCCCCGCCTCCAGGTCGCCTTCCCCATTAAGAAACTTAACCGCCAGTTGGCGCCCCTGCTCCTGATATTGCGCCGCGGCCATCTCCTCCCGGGAGGCCTTGCCGTAACGCTCGGCCTTTTCCAGGGCCAACTCCAAGGCACTCTTGATTTCAGCCAACCGTGGCTCCCTTTCTCTCCCCGCCGTGGAGATTTAACATTTAGCCCCTCAGGTGAATTTCTTGGGGGGAGCAGCTGTCTCGGTCTTCTCTTCCCCGGCCGGGGCGGATGACTCCGAACTCGCGGCCGGCTGGGTTCCTTCGGAAGTGCCATTGGCGGCGGCGCCGCTGCGGCTGCCGCTATAATCCGTCACATACCACCCGCTGCCCTTCAGATGAAAGGCGCAGGAACTGATAAGCTTGCTCAAACCGCCACCGCAGGCCGGACAGGTGTTGAGGGGGGCTTCCGAAATCTTCTGCCACTTTTCCACCACCCGGCCGCACGCGGCGCATTGATACTCGTAAATGGGCATACTGCCAAACCTCCAGGCCAATCTAATTATAATAACGAATTATCGAGGGTAAATCGAGAAAATTCAGAGGCGCCAGAATTTTTTGGGTCAACTGGTGTACCCGCGTCTCCTCCCGGGCCTTTTCCGGCTCCGCAGCTTCGAACAGGGCCAGGAACTGGCTGAAGCGGATAACGTGCACCAGTTCGTGGGTGACGATGTAAAGTAATAAGGGAAACAGGGAGAGCTCCGGGCTGGCTTCCAGGGTCTTGAGGATGTTGTGGTCCTGGAGACAGACCCGGTAGAAGTCGAACCAGGCCGACTGCAACGAGGAGTTGGGGGGACAGCCCTTATATTTGGCCACCAGGGCATGGGCATGAGGGGAAATCTCCTCCCGGCTCAAACCTTCCAGGGTCAGGATATCGTAGCGGGCCCGGCGCCAGTGGGCCGGGCTGAGTTTGAAGAAGTCGAAGGTCATCTCCTCGGCGATGACGGCCGCTTCCTCCAGGAGCTCCTTGTGCTGCGCATGAAAATGGCGCTGACCCATTATATTTCCTTAATTAAATAAAATTAACCATGAAAAATTGGTTTGTCAACTACGGGTTGTTTTCAGTTTTCTATTTTCTGTTTTCTGTATTTCTTGTTATGTTTTAACCTTAAGGGTGAGAAACCTTTAACAGAAAAC
>Ga0315282_10003732_pt1 | contig 27139 bp, 25 predicted proteins | sample YL17G07_20_MG_FD_203693 | JGI IMG/M metagenome (GOLD analysis project Ga0315282, IMG submission 203693) | Sediment microbial communities from Yellowstone Lake, YNP, Wyoming, USA - YL17G07_20 | ecosystem: Environmental > Aquatic > Freshwater > Lake > Sediment | place: USA: Wyoming | collected...
ATCAAACGTAACGGCGGAGGAGCTCAGGGCGCTATGGGAGGCCGGGGTGGACGGTGTGGTGGTGGGGGCCGGTACGGCGGGGAGGCTCCTGGAACTGCGCCAGGCGATTGACAAGTTCCCGCCCCATCTAAGAAAGCGGGGCAAGACCGAGGCTATCCTGCCCCATATCAGCAGCGCGCTGGAGGCAGCGCCTGAAGAGGAAGAGGAGGACGAGTAGTCCCGACTAGAGATTGAGCGTACCCTTCACTATTTGGTCAAGGGATGCAAACGGCATATAGCCGGTCGCCAGTATCTCCCGCCGGCCATTATAACTTGCCAGCAAAGTTGGAAAACCTGTTACCCCAATTTGCCGGACCATATCAAATACGGTCTGGGTATCCCTGGCGAGCCTCTCCGATTCGTATAACCTGGCGAACCGGTCTTGGGATATATCGTACCTCCCAATAACATCCAGGTAGACCTCCCCATCGTTCAGGTCTTTCCCCTCCCAGAATTGCAACCTTAGCACATCCCCGGCAAAGACGAAGGCAGCTTCGGGCTTGAGCTGGCTGACGGCAACGATGGCGCGGCTGGGCGGCTCGCTATTGAAGACATGGCTAGGGTTATCCAGGATGTTCTCTTGGTACTTGGGGCCGAACTTGGCGCCGGTGCGGCGCTTCACCACCTGGTCGTGCCTTCTTATAAAAGCGGCCAATTCCGGATTGTTCAGAGAAACATTCCCGCCAACCCACATACCGCCCGGCATGACGTTGAAACTGACCCCGTCCTTATACTTATCGTAAATCTGATTTATGGTCTGGCTATTACCATAACACCAGCCACAGAGCGGGTCCATGACATAGATAATTTCCATTATCAGGGGGGGTCAATCCTTGTAGCGGGCAAGTTGTTTTTGGAAAACCCTGGCCGGCGGGGGGAGATAACCCTGGCAATCAAGGGGGTTAATGCTCTTGGCAATATTCATGCAGATGAAGGCCTCGCAGTTCTTGACCCCCTTTATCTGGGACAGGACCTTGCTGGAGAAGCTGGAAACATCCGCCGTAGCATGACAGCATATCCTGGCCATGACATTGAAGCGCCCGGTGGTGACCGAGACAAAGTTGACCTCCGGGAAGGCGCAGAGTTCCTGGATACAGCCGCTCAGGTCCCGGCTCTCCACATCCAGACCAACTATGGCGGCCACATGCAACCCAATCTTTGCCAGAGACGAGAGGGCCGCAATGTAAATAACCCCATCCCGCACCAGCCGCTGGATGCGCCGCCTGACCGTAGAGGCATCCACATAGAGCTTCTTGGCGATAAGCTTGCTGCTCTGCCGGGCATCCTTAGCCAGTTGTTCAATTATCTGCCTATCCAGTTCGTCTATCATGGCCGCCTTATGGTAGAATGTAGTCACAGCACCCCTAATATATCATATCCTGGATAGAATATAAGTAGAATATATCTTAGTTAAATCTGTTTGTCAAATAGCTTGGAAGGGCCGCCGTCTAAATATGGTTAAAGCCCCTATCGGTCCGTCTTTAAGCACTATCTGTGCAAATTTGCAAACATTTCGCTTAATTTCCGGGAGGAAAACACTAGATAATGGCATCAAGCATCCATGACGCGCACCTATACTGCACGAATTGGGATTGACATACGGCACCAACCGTGCCAAGTATCAAACTATACCGCATGATATATTGACATCACCAGCAAAAACGTTTATTTTTTTGTTGAAGCCCCAAAAAGCAGTGATGCTGGTCTTTAAAGCGAATACCCGGGGCAAAATTTCAGGAGGTGATATGAACAAGACAGAAATACTGGCGTTTATCAAGGCCAATACCGCCTGCCACGTGGCCACGGTAGAAAATGGCGCCCCGCGCGTGCGGGGGCTGAGGGTATGGAAGGTGGATGAAAAAGACGGTATTATGTTCCAGACCTGGAAGGGCAAGGACGTATCTAAACAGCTCAGCAAAAACCCACAGGTAGAGCTTTGCTTCAATAACTACGAGGCCAATATCCAGGTAAGGGTCAGGGGTAAGATGGAGCTTGTGGAGGATGCCGCCGCCAAGAAGCAGGTGCTGGCGGACAAGCCCTTCCTGAAGCCATTTGTGGAGCAGGGGCAGGAATTGGCCCTCTACCGTCTGAAGAACGGCCTGGCCCATGTCTGGACAATGGCCGTCAACTTCGCGCCGAAGGAATTTATCAAGCTGTAAATAAGGCCCTTTTCGGCACCTACCACCCCCTATTGGCGGCCGGATTGTCTACGATGCCACGAGTTAGGCCGGCGGCTTACCCATAGCGCAGAGCGCCTTGATTAAGGCATACCGCTCGTTGACTACCTGCTGGAGATTAGCCATCTCCCCTTCATTCAGGTGGGCAAACTTGCGCATCAACCGGGTGAACTCCGCTAGCGGCCTAGGTTCGGCTACCTCCTGGGTCAGGCGGAAATGGCCATCCTCGGCCTCCCAGAGGGGGAAATAGTTGGTCCTCACCGCCATGCGGGCGACCTGAATCGTCTTATCAGGGTCAATACGCCAGCCCACCGGGCAGGGGCAGAAAACATGGAGGTAGACAAAGCCCTCCTCCTTCTTCGCCTTGGCCTTGACCAGCTTCTTGGCAAAGTCCTCAAGATGGCTCGGCGAGGCGGTGGCGACATAGGCGACATGGTGCATAGCCATGATGATGGGCATGTCCTTGGCCAAGGTCGGCTTGCCGCGGGCGGCTACCCCCACCGGCGTGGTTGTCGTGGCCGCCCCCAGGGGCGTGGCGCTGCTCCTCTGGTTGCCGGTGTTCATATAGCCTTCGTTATCGTAGGTGAGGTAGATAATCTTCTCATTTCTCTCCGCGGCGCCGCTTAAGGGCTGGAAGCCGACATCGGCGGCGCAGCCGTCGCCGGTGAAGCAGACCACCGTAGCCTCCCTGCCGATGCGGTGGTAGTAGCGGGAAAGCCCGGCGGCGCTGGAGGCCACGCCGGTCATGACGCAGGCATAATAGGCCAGCTTATGCCAGGCACCAACATTCTGCCCGTGGAATACCGGCGCCGCGCAGGAGGGCGTACCCACCAAGACCATATCCTTGCCCAGCACCTTGGGCACAAACCGGGCGATAAGCTCCAGGGGGCAGCCGGCGCACCAGGCCACCCCGCCGGCGAACTGCTCCCCCGTGCAGAAATAGTCAAAGACCCGTGATTTCTTCTTCGCCTTGTCAGCCATATTCCCTCTTTAAGACTCCAGGGGGAGCCAGGTCACCTCCTGGTATGGCTCGCCCCTTGCCGCGGCGGCCGTCTCGTCAATCACCCTCCCGATATGCTCTACGGTAATATCCATATTGGCCAGGCCGTCAATATAGCTCAGTATCGGCACCGACCCAAGCCCTGATGAGAGGGCCTTGAGCTCCGTACAGATGGGCCCGGAAGGCCAGCCGAACGAGACGCTCCGGTCAATAACACCGATGGCCTTCTTGCCCCTGAGGGCGGCGGTAAGCCGCCCGGCGGGGAAGGGGCGGAAAAGCCTCAGCTTGACCATACCCACCCTTACACCCGCCTCCCTCTTGGCATCAACCACCGTTCGCGCTGTGCCGGCGGCGCTCCCGGAGACTAAGATGGCGAGCTCGGCGTCCTCGGTGCGGTAAGCCTCTATCTGCCCCCCATAGCCCCGCCCGAAATATGCCCCGAACCCCCGGTCTATCTCGTCCACCTTACCCAGCACCCGCTCTAATGCCATACAGTGCTTGTAGCGGGCCTCAACATAGCCCAGTTCAATGCCGTGGGTGCCGCAGCCCACGGGACGGCCCGGCACCAGCTTGGGGCGCTCCGGCTGCTTTTTTAGCGGCTCAAGGAAGCGGTCCACATCCTCAATAAGCGGTATCTCCACCGCCTCGGCCAGGTAGGAAAGATAAAAACCATCGTAGTTCACCATAACGGGGAGCTGGATATCATAGTCCTCGGCCAGGCGGTAGGCCATGATAATCTGGTCAAGAATCTCCTGGCAGTCCTCCACGATAATCTGCACCCACCCCGAGTCGCGGGTGGATATCATGTCCTGCTGCCCGGAGGAGACGGCATGGATGCCGGGCGTCTCCCGGTTGACGTTGACCATCACCACCGGCGCCCGGTAGGCGGCGGTCTCCAGAAGCGCATCGTACATGAACACCAGGCCGTAGGAAGAGGTGGCCGTGAAGGTGCGCGCGCCGGCGATACTGGCGGCACAGACGAGGTTCATCGCCGAGTTCTCCCCCTCCACCTCCACCACCTCGGCGTCCATGAGGCCATCGGCGCGGAACTGGGAGAGCATCTCCGTCACCTCGCTCTGGGGGGTGATGGGGTAGGCGGAGACTATATCCGGCCGGCAGAGCCGGGCGGCATGGGCGGCGGCGGCATTGCCGGTGATGACCCTAACCTGACCCTTTTTTGCCTTCATCGGCAAAATCTCCTTCCGGAGCCATGACAATGGCATGGCGCGGGCATTCCGTAGCGCATATACCGCAGCCTTTACAGAATTCCAGGTCGGGCTCAAAATAGTCGCCCCTGTCCTTCAGGCACTGGGGCGGGCAATAAAGGGCGCAGAGGCCACAGTAATTGCACTTCGCCCTGTCCAGCACCGGGCGTTGCGTCCGCCAGCTACCGGTGTCCAGGCAAAGAAACAATTCATCGGCATTTGACCAGGCGCTCTCGTTTTTAAAGATGTTCTTACGTTTTATGACCACCGGATAACCTCCACCTCGCGGTAGCCCCTCTCCACGCTGCGCAAATTTCTCTGCAGCATATCGCCGCTGAGATACTCCCCCAGCGAGGTAAGAAGGGAAGAAAGAGCCAGCCAGCCGGTAGCGGCGGCGAAGGCACCGAGGAGACAGGTATTGGGTATATCCCGGCCGATTTCCTCCACGGCGATGCGGGTGGCGTTGATGACGGCGCCTGTCTTCAAATTATCGTTGGGCCTGGCCTTTAACGGTCTTGGGCTATTCAGGATTAAGATACCTTCTGGCTTCAACCCGGCAAAGAGCGTGGGCAGCTTCATCAGGCCGGGGTCAATGACGATGAGGCAATCGGGGTGGTAGACCTGGGTCTTTTCCCGAATAGGCTTATCATCAATGCGGGTGAAGGCCACCACCGGGGCGCCGCGCCTTTCAAAACCGTACATGGGGAAGCTGGCCACAAACCTACCCTCAACGACAAAGGCGCTGGCCAGCATACGGGCCGCCAGAACGGCCCCCTGCCCGCCCCGTCCGTGAATCCTTATCTCTTTCATCGCCGTTATATCCCAACATAACCCCTGATTAGCTACAGAAGAAAACTCAGCTGACCGGTGGGGAAGGATTGATATATCTACGACTGGCAATCTGCAATTTCATTATATAATGCGTACCGGGGGCTGTCAAAAAGGCCACCGCTTCTTGTCAGCAGGTTGGAAAATTGAGTATACTAACATATCTAGGGGCCTGCCCGAAGGCCTTAATCCCAGAGAAATACCGCTTCCCCCCTTAATAATGGGCCTCACCCACGACAGGCGGAAGGGACGATGCGCATGAATAGAGAAGAATACTGGAACCCGATTCTGGAAACCCTGCCCCGCGAGAAATTGCAGCAGCTACAGCTAAAGAAGTTCCGGGAAATCTTCCGCTGGGCCTACGAACACTCCAAGTTCTATCATAAGCTCTACAGCGACGCCGGCCTAAAGCCCGGCGACATCCGCAGCTTTGAGGACATCCGTAAAGTCCCCAAGATAGAAAAGTCCATGATGCGGGGCATCCAGGGCAAGGAGCCTTACCCGTACGGGGACATTTTGTGTGTACCGCTGAGGGAGGTCACCGCCTACCGCCAGACCAGCGGGACGACGGGCCAGCCGGTCTACCAGGCCGATACCTGGCAGGACTGGGAGCTGGGGACAGAAAGCTACTGCTACGCCCTATACGCCCAGGGCTACCGGGATACCGACCGCTTCTTCCTGCCCTTCGGCTACAATATCTTCGTCGCCTTCTGGGCCGCCCACTACGCCGCGGAGAAGCTCGGCTGCGAGGTAATACCTGGCGGCGTCCTCAACACTGAGGCAAGGATACTGAAGATGCAGGAGCTGAGAGCCACGGCCATGGCGGCCACACCGACCTATGTCCTCGGCATGGCCGAAACAGCCCGGAAAATGGGCATAGACCCACCGAAGGATTTGTACATCCGCAAAATCACCGTCGCCGGCGAGCCGGGGGGCAGCGTACCCGCCACCAGGAAGAGGATGGAGGATGCCTGGGGGGCCAAGGTCTACGACCAGGTGGGCAGCACCGAGATAGGCCACTGGGGCTGGGAGTGCCGCTACCAGTCCGGCCTGCACGTTAACGAGGCCTTCTTCCTTTTTGAGCTGGAAGACATTGAAACCGGCGCGCCCATTACCGAGCCGGGCAAGAGGGGCAAGGTGGTGGTGACATCGCTCAACCGTATGGCCCAGCCCTGCATCAGGTTTGATGTCAAGGATACCGCCCGGTGGAGCGAAAAGGCCTGTGAGTGCGGCCGGAGCTTCCGCCTCCTTGATGGGGGCCTCATTGGCCGTACCGACGATATTACCAAGGTAAAAGGGGTCTTGCTTGCGCCGATGACCATTGAGGAGGTGGTCAGAAGCCTACCGCAGCTGGGCAATGAATACCAGGTGGTCGTCACAAAAAAAGGGGATATTGATGACATTACCCTGAAGGTGGAGCTACTACCGGAGTTCAATGACCAGATTGATGCCCTGAAAGGCAAGCTGGAAGACCAACTGAGGCTGAAGACCAACCTGGGCTATAACATAGAGTTCCACGATTATGGCACCCTACCCCGGTCCGAGGCCAAGACCAGGCGGTTCCAAGACCGGAGACCCCATTAGGAGTAAAAAAATATGGAAGATATTAAGGGCATGGCCGATAAAATTCTGGCCCTCCGTAAGAAGGCGACCGAGCTGAAGGAGATGTCCGGCGGGATTCAGACCGTTGACCGCAATATTGACCGCATCCTGGCCTGCGTCAGGATGCTTGAGCTGAACATCTCCGATGCGGCAAGCATCCTCAAGAAAAAGGCCTAGGCGCGCCCCTAGCGGCAGTGGAGCGGGAGACGAGATTCGAACTCGCGACTTTCTGCTTGGGAAGCAGACATTCTACCACTGAATTACTCCCGCCCGAATTTCTATTCTAGCCCAAAAAGCGGGGGCTGTAAAGTGGGCGAGTCGGTCATAAGACCAGGGCCAGCAGCTTAGCGGCGACGCCCCCCACCAGCACCGCCACCGCTATGTTCGCCGCGATAATAGCCAAAGCCGCCTTCCCGCCGAACTCCCTGACCAGGGCACCGATGGTGGCCAGGCACGGGTATACCGTCCCCACCAGGGCCAGCACGATAAGCTGGACAGGCGAGAGGTATCCGGCCAAATTGGCGCCGAAAATGGCCACGGCCATAAGGAGAACCAGCTCCTTCCTCACCACGCCGAAGATGAGCAATATGCCGGCGGCTAGCGGTAGCCCCAGCCACCCCACGGTGAGAAAGGACAGGGCTTTGTTCACCGGCTCAAGCCAGCCGTAGGCATAAAGCCCCTGAACCAGCGCCGTGCCGGCCATGTATATTGGGAAGACCATAAAGATGAGAGATTTCGTCCGCGACCAGGTCTGCCTGGCGACAACGGAGAGAGAGGGGGCCTTGAAGGCGTGCATCTCCATGATGAGGCCGGTCAGCTCGCCGGGGACGGCCTTGGCTGCGACCTTGACCGCCGCGAACATGATGAGCAGGTCAATGATATAGAGCCCAAGCGCCCACGGTATCCCCACCAAGACCGCCACCAGGCCGAGGATGATGATGGTCCTGGCCGTGCAGGGGGCGAAGGTAATGGCGAAGGCCGCCAGCAGCCGCTCCCGCCTGGTGCCCATGATTCTGGTGGCATAGATGGCAGGCACGTTGCAGCCATAGCCGAGGATGAGCGGTATGACGGCCTTGCCGTGCAGCCCCATCTGGTGCATGGCGCTGTCCATCATAAAGGCGACCCGGGTAAGTATGCCGGAGTCCTCAATCATCGCTAATACCAGGTAGAAGGGGACAACATAGGGTATGACCAAAGTGACCCCGGCCACGAAGCCCCCGAAGATGCCGTTCCAGATGATGCTGATGATAGCCCCGCTCACCTGCGGATTTACCGGCTGAAAGAAGCTGAAGGCCCTGGTCAGCAGCCCCGAAAGGAGGTTGCCCACAGTAAATGTCCAGATGAGCAGGAAGGCGAGCACAGCGAAGGCGGTGACGTAGCCGAAGACCCGGTGCGTGGACAGCCTGTCCAGGTGGTCGGCAAGCCTAGGTTTTGCCACCTCTAGCCTCTGGGCATCATGCGCCAACCGGCTGGCCAGGGCATACCTCTCCGAGGCCATGGCCGCGAAGTGCGGCTGCTGGTAGGTATCCTCAATCCGCCTGGCCAGGGCCTCGGCGGCCTCAATTACGCGAGGGGACCTTGGTCCGACAAGCTCCCTAATAGGAGTATCTCCCTCAAGCAGCTTGATGGCCACCCAGCGGGCGGGGTAGTCTAACTGAAGCGGCTCGGCCCGGATAAGGCGGGTCAGCTCCTCAACAGTAGCCGCCACACCATCCCCGAACTTGAGGGTACTTTGCCTCGGCGGCTGGCTTCGGGCAACCTCAAGTGCCTTTTCCACCAGCTCGCGCATCCCCTCCCCCCGGGCGGCCACCGTGGGCACCACCGGCACACCCAGCGCCGCCTCAAGTCTGCGGCTATCAATCATAATACCCTTAGTCTCAGCCACATCCATCTGATTAAGGCAGACCACCATAGGCATCTCCATCTCCATCAGCTGGAGGGTGAAGAAGAGGTTGCGCTCCAACACGGCGGCGCTGATAACATTGATGATGACATCCGGTTTTTCACGGGCGATGTACTCCCTGGTGACCAGCTCCTCCAGCGAGAAGGTGGACAGGGAGTAGATGCCGGGCAGGTCCACAATGGTGGCCTCATAGCCATCAAAGCGTAAAGTCCCCTCGGCCCTCTCCACCGTCTTCCCGGGCCAGTTGCCGATGGTCTGGTGCGAGCCGGTGAGCTGGTTGAAGATGACGCTCTTACCGACATTGGCGTTGCCGGCCAGGGCGATGGTGAGGCGCCGGCCGTACCTGTGTCCGTACCGATGCCGGTGCCTTCTTCCCTCCTTCGTTATGTCATCCGGGTGACACGATTTCCACCTGGGCAAGATACTGACCTCCGAGCTTACTCAACCTTATCAAGAAAGACATTGCAGGCTACCTCGTCGCCGAGGGCGAGCTTGGAACCCCGCACCACCACCTCCACCGGCCCCTTAAGCGGGGCGATACGGTTGACCCTTACCCTAGTACCCGGCGTCAGGCCCATGTCCAGCAGCCGGCGGAGCACCCTGTTGTCCCCCCTGATAAAGGCAACCGTGCCCTTCTGGTTCTCCTTCATCTCGGACATTGACCGCATGTTCTCCTTCCTCCTGCCCACCTTCTCCAGGCCGCCCTCCCCCCACTTCCGGCACTCCGCGCAGCTGGAAAAGCCAAGGTCACACGGCGGGATAACCTTATCATCATCGGGGCATTTACCCGGCGCTTTCAGGGTCTGGCAGAGGGCGCGCGCCGCTTCGTCGGAGAGCACGTGCTCCATCCCGCAGGCCTCCTCGTGGACGCGTTCATTGCCTATCTTCAGAATGTCATGCAGGAAACGCTCCAGCAATCTGTGTTTGCGGGTCATCTTCTCGGCCACCCGGAAACCCTTGGCCGTAAGGGTGGCCCCATGATAGGGCGAGTATTTGACGTGGCCGCTATCGGCCAGCTTCCTCAGCATCTCCGTCACGCTGGCCGGGGCAATCCCGAGGCGCTTGGATATGGCCGAGGTGCTCGCCGCCTGGCTGTCCCGGGTAAGGTTATACAGGGCCTCCAGGTACTCTTCCGTGCTTGTGCTCATCTCCATCCCCCTATTTAGGCATACCTAATACTTAGGCTCACCTAAATAATAGCATGGCCCCGGCCTCCTGTCAAGCCCAAGATGGGCAGGGTATTGCCAGAGCCGTGATAATAGATTATAATCAGGTACAACGATATGCTATCTTCAAGTTAGCTAGACAAACTGCTTGTTTTATGTTAACCAAGTAAATACGGCCTAGTCTTCCACCAGAAAACGCAAAAAAATATTAGCTGGAGGTGTTCAAAATGGGTATAGCCGAAAACAAAAAAACCGCCGAGGCCGAGACATTAAACACCAGGCCGCAGACATTAGCCGAGAGGCTCTCCTACTACGCCGAGAACGCTACGGTGTGGGACTCCGTCATGAAAGTGCTAGGGTACCGCCAAGATAACCGCGCCGTTGGTTTCCCAGAGGTAAAAAAGTTCCTGACCTGGCTCAGCAACCTGCCCCCGGTAAAAGTAAAAATAACGAATATCTTCGGAGAAGGCGATAAAGTGGCGGTAGAATGGATACTCTCCGGGGGTGAAGGGGCCAAGAAATTTGAAATCCCCTGCGCCAATATCTATGACTTCAAAAACGGCAAGATTACAGGCGTAAGGATGCACTTTGACTCTTTCTCCTTCGCCGAGATAGTGAAGGGCTCATAGGATAGTTGCTAATTTAAATTAAACTGTCGGGGGTGAAGTCATGCCAAAAAACAACCTTGCAGGTAAAGCGCAAACCGTGCTGGGCCCGGTTGACCCTGATAAGCTGGGTGTAACGTCCTCCCATGAACACATCCTCTTTGACCTATCCACATATTTTATGGAACCCGACGCGGCCAGTGAAAAGGGACTAGCCCGCCAGCCCCTCTCGCTTGCGAACCTTGCCTGGGTTCGTGTCCATCGCTTCAGTAACCTTGACAACCTAAGGCAGCCGGACAAAGAACTGGCCATTAAAGAATTGCTGCGCTTTAAATACGCCGGGGGCAGCACGCTCGTAGAGATGAGCCAGAACGGCCTCGCCAGAGACCCCCAGGGGCTGGCCTATGTGGCGCGGGCCACCGGGCTGAACATCATCATGGGTTGCGGCTACTACATCGGTCTATCGCACCCCAAGGATATGGACAGCAGAACTGAGGAGGCAATAGCCCGGGAAATCGTACAGGACATCCTTGTCGGCGCCGGCGATACCGGCATACGCGCCGGGATTATCGGTGAGATTGGCTGCACTGCCCCTCTATCGGAAAACGAGAAGAAGGTACTGCGTGCCTGCGCTCTGGCCCAGCGGCGTACCGGGGTGCCCATGGATATTCATCCCCCCTTCAGCGACGAAATGACCCTGGAGGTTGTGAAGATATTAAAGGCAGCAGGTGCTGACCTTGAGCATACCGTCATCAGCCATGTGGAGATGTTTGATTTCAGCTTAAAAACGCGCCTCAAGCTGCTTGAGGCGGGCTGTTATATCGCCTACGATAACTTCGGCAACCTGGGCTACCCCCACCCTTATCTGGGGCGTATCGTCAACATAACCAGCGATATCGTGCGCATCAATGGCATCAAAGAGCTTATTGAGAAAGGCTACCAGAAAAAGATTCTGGTGGGGCATGATATTTGTATCAAAGACAGTTTAATCGCTTACGGCGGATATGGCTACGCCCATCTTCTGAACAATGCCACACCCTTGATGCGGGCTATGGGAATGACTGATGAGCAGATTAACGCGTTACTCGTAGATAACCCGAAACGCTTCCTTACCTTCACCAGGGCTCAAGATTAATACCAATCGGGGGCTTTGGCGCTACTGGGTTCGTGTCCTGTAAGGTCGGCCTTGCTTCACAAACCGCCAAAGGTTCAATTTCTCAGCTTCACTCCCTAACTCTATCGGTTTGCATTTCAGGTGCCATCATAGTATGATTAAACCTGCACCCAACAAACTGAGATAGTGGTCTGGTGAACGCGTTTCTTTCGCAGATGCGAATCAAATGGATTAAGGGTTGGCAAGAAGTACTCTGTACCGCAAAGAGGGAATTGTGGCGTCAGATTTCTCACCACAGCTTTCTCATTGGACTCTTGAGCCTGATCTGGTTGGGGTTTCGCACGGGGCCCAAGCCTTCTAGAGCAATCTATCCGTGCCAGCAGGTTGCGGCGGCGAATAGTTACCTGTGGCTGGTGACCTACGCATTTCCCCTAATCTCTGCCATAAAACAAAAGATAGCTACCCCATCCTTTGGAAAGAAATCCGTCATCGCTTGCTTCGTGCTGGCATTGATTCTATCCGCACTATGGAGCCAAGATAGACTGGGTGGTGGCTATTCTACTCTGGCGTTGGAGGACCAGACAGCCCAGCTCAGCTTCGCCGCAAAACTGGCGGAGTCCCAACCGGCCTCAGACATTTTTGTCGTCAACGGGACTTCAGGGAATGACCAGGGGGTCAGCGAGTTGATAGACCTTATGGGAAATCACGGCTCCCCCTTCTACAAATCACCGGCGACGGGTAAAAACAAAGGTTCGAGCGGCTTTATCGCTCGCGATGACACGCTCATCATTAAAGTCAATAGCCAGTGGGACGAGAGGGGAGGGACAAATACCGACCTACTGAAGTCCTTGATCCAAACCATAGTTGACCATCCTGATGGTTTCGTCGGAGAGATTGTTGTGGCGGATAATGGACAGGCGCAGTATGGCTCAACCGGCAGAGGAGGCAGTCTTGATTATAGCCGAAACAATGCTGAAGACATATCCCAATCAGTTCAGAAGGTAGTCGACTTCTTTGCCGATTATAGAGTTTCAACATACCTTTGGGATAATATTACTACGATTAGGGTAGAGGAATACTCTGAAGGGAATGTTGACGACGGGTATGTCATCAATACCACGGTTAGCGAGACAACGGGCGTGATGGTATCCTACCCCAAATTCAAGACCAAATTCGGTACCTACATCAGCTTTAAACTGGGAATCTGGAATCCCGAGACACAGACCTACGACAGTGACCATCTCAAGGTAGTTAATGTTCCGGTGCTGAAATCCCACTCATTCTACGGAGTCACCGCCTGTGTCAAGCATTACATGGGTGTTGGCTCCGACAAACTGACAGCTCAACTTGGGTCTAGGATGCATAATACGGTAGGGACGGGCGGTATGGGAGTAGAAATGGCTGAGACGAGGTTCCCCGTATTGAACATTGTTGACGCCATATGGGTGAACGCAAGACCCGGCGGCGGCCCAATGACATCCTACAAAGCCGCAATACGAACTAATGTTATTGCGGCGAGCACCGACCCTGTCGCTCTTGATTACTGGGCGGCGAAAAACGTGCTGATGCCGGCGGCTCAGGAGAAGGGGTATGGCAACTTATCCTCCATTGACCCGGATAACACAAGACCTCGTTCCTTCGGGCAATGGCTCAAACTATCCATGGAAGAGATAAGGCGGGCCGGCTACCAAACCACTGTTGAGGAATCGCACATGAATATCTATGTATCCGCACTCCAGCCAACGAGCCAAGCGCCAACACCAACCCCAACCCCCACACCCACACCACCCCCACCAAAAACAGAAAAGCCTTCACCGAGCATAAATTGGACCTATCTACTGGTGGGAATAATAGTGATGGTCATCCTGGGTGCCGGCACAGCGGGTGTCATAATCAGTAGGAAGAAGAGACAGAGGCCCTAAAGCCCCGCAGCGTGGTAACCCTCTATCAGCCACCAGAGCCAAAATGTCCGCCTTTTCCTTAGCGCTCACCCGAACATACCCCCCCTCTACTCCAGACCCGGTATCACCGTTTTTTGAGTACGTGCACCTGAAGGGATAGCTCGGAAGTAAATGAAAAAGCCCACCTGTTTGGATGGGCTTTTCTTCTTCTTTGGTAGCGGGGGTTGGATTTGAACCAACGACCTCCGGGTTATGAGCCCGACGAGCTACCACTGCTCTACCCCGCGACAAGATACCGGCCTTCCCTCAGAAGGCCATTTCTGAGTATAGCCCCTGGGCAGGCGGGGTGTCAAGTTCCAAATTTTACCGATTGTTTATTAAAGCCTAGCGGGAATTAACGTCTTATTTACCAACCGGGGCCTACCATAATGGCACGTACCAAGTGAGGAGGTGCCCCGATGGCAACTGCCCCCCGGGAGAAAATACTGCTGGTGGATGATGAGGAGTCAATCCGGTTCGTCCTGAACAAGGGTCTGTCCATGCGCGGCTATGTCTGTGATGAAGCCAGTAATTCCGAAGAAGCCCTGAATAAGCTGGAGGCCAAGCCATCGGAGCTGGTGATGCTGGATATCAATATGCCCGGCAGGCAGGGTACGGAGATACTGCCGGATATCCGCCGGCGCTTCCCCGATACTGCCGTGATTATGGCCAGCGCCATTAATGATGAGCACATCATCGCCAAGTGCATCAAGGACGGGGCGCAGGATTATATCGTCAAGCCCTTTGGCTTTGAGCAGGTTCTGCAAAGCGTCAGCTTTGCACTGGAAAAAAGGCGGCTGGAGCTCCAGATACGCTATCACCTACAAAAATCAGATGGGAGGAATAATGGGCAGCCAACTGAAATCAGGGCGGTCTTCCTGGATGCCATTGAGCTGCTCATCCGCACCCTGGAGGAAAATGACAAGTATACCGCCGGGCATTCCCAGAAAGTAACGCTGATTGCCCTGGCCATAGGCCGGCGGCTGGACCTATCCTTAGAGGAAATGGAGGACCTGCGCTGGGCCGCCTTGCTCCATGATGTGGGTAAGATTGCCGTTGACCCCGATATCCTCAATAAGCCGAGCAAGCTGACCCCCACCGAGTACCGCCACATCATGACCCATGCCCTGGCCGGCCCCAGCCTAGTCAAGCCCTTTGTCAACGAGAGGGTGGTGGCCATTATATCGCATCACCATGACCATTATGACGGTAGCGGGCTTGACCAACTGGTAGCCGGCGAGAAGATACCCCTCGGCGCCAGAATCGTGGCCGTAGCCGATGCCTTCCAGGCAATGACCTCCGACCGACCGTACCGCCATGCCATAACCAGAGAGGATGCCCTGGAGGAGCTAAGGGCCTGTAGCGGCTCCCAGTTTGACCCGGTGGTGGCTGCCATACTGGTCAAGATTGCCAAAAATGGTCAAATCGCTTAACCGGGCCCGGGGCGAGCAACCGCAGAAAAATAAACTAGATACCAATAGAGGAGCCGAGATTCATCGGCTCCTCTTCTTTTTCCCCAGAACACACACCCCGATAAAATGCCATATTATGGGGTGATATTGTGTAAAAATTTACGGCTTTCCCGTATAATTACCCCAGGAGGACAAAATGCCCTCAAAAGCCAGTATCTATATCGGCACCTCCGGCTGGTCCTACCCTAAAGGCGAGGGCACCTGGGCCGGCTTCTTTTACCCCCCAGGCAGGCTCAACGAGCTGGAATACTACAGCCAGTTCTTCAATACTGTGGAGATTAACAGCTCCTTCTACCGCCCACCCGACCCCGCCTATGCCGAAAACTGGGCGCGCCGCACCCCGCAGGGCTTCATCTTCACCGCCAAGCTCTGGCAGAAGTTCACCCACCCCAAGATGTACCAGGAGGCCACCGGAGAGGAGGCCGTCATCTCCCGGAGCGATATTGACCAGTTCCAGCGCAGCCTGGAGCCCCTGGCCAGGCACGGCAAGCTCGGGGCGCTTTTGGCGCAGTTCCCGCCCAGCTTCAGGAGTGACGCCTACGGGCGGCAGCTCCTTGAGGCAGTGCTGCGGGCCTTCGGGCCTTACCGTTTGGCCGTGGAGCTGCGGCACCGCAGCTGGAGTGACGATGAAGATACCGCCCGCCTCCTGGAGGAATATCAGGCGGCCTGGGTGCAGATTGACGAGCCCAAATTCCCCGATTCCATCGCCCCGGAGGTGCCGTTAACGTCCCGAATGGCCTACTTCCGCTTTCATGGCCGGAACGCCCAGACATGGTGGCAAGGCAACAGCGAGACCCGCTACAAATACCTCTATTCGCCCGAGGAACTCGCCACCCTGGCACCCAAGGTGAAAAAGGCTGCGGAAAAGGCCGACATCCTCTTCGCCTTCTTCAACAACCACTGGCAGGGCTATGCGCCCCGCAACGCTGTTGACCTCAAAAGGGCCCTCAATCTGCCCTTTCAGGAGATACGGAACCTCGCCCCACCGGAGGATGAAGCGAAAAAATCTGTGAGAGCAACCTAAGGTATGTTGACGGAACTTACGGTAAAGGGCTTCGGCATTATTGAGGCCATCACCTGGGAGCCCGCGGCCAGGCTTAACGTGATTACCGGCGAGACAGGCGCCGGCAAATCGCTGGTGGTTGACGCTGTGGAGGCCCTGCTCTCCGGGCAGGTCCAGGAAGAGGATATACGCTACGGCGCCGAGGCCGCCCAGATTGAGGGCATCTTCCAGATACCTCATTATCAGGCCATGGCACCGCTGCGGGGGCTCCTCGCGGAGAAGGGTCTGGAAGCCGAAGAGAATACCATCCTCGTCTCCGGCGATTTCCGCCGGCAGGGACGCGCCACGCCGAGAATCAACCGGCAGGCGGTAGCCAGGTCTCTGCTGCGGGATATCGGCGCTTACCTGGTGGATATTCATGGGCAGAGCGCTCACCTCTCCATCTTAAACCCGGGGCAGCACCTGGACTTCCTGGACGCCTATGCCCATACCGGAGAGCTGAGGCACAATTTCGGCGAGCTGGCCGCGGCACTGTACCAGGCGGAGCGCGAGCTCCAGATGCTGCAAAGGAGCGAACGGGAACTGTCAAAGCAGGCGGAGCTGCTGAATTTCCAGATTGATGAGATAAAGAGGGCCGGGCTGAAGGTGGGGGAGGAAGAGACCCTGGCCAGGGAGCTGGCGCGGCTCGGTGCCGCGGAGAAGCTGAAGGCCGCCGCCTACGCCATCTACGGCATCATCTACGGTGATGAAGGCACGAGCGCCCCGCCGGCGGCACTGGACAGGCTTAATGAGGTGCTGCCTTTACTCAAGCAGGCCATCGCCACCGATCCATTCCTGCAGCCGCAGCTTGAGTATCTGGAGGGAGCAGCGAGCGGCCTGGCCGAGATGGCACGCGACATCCGTGCCTACGGGGACAAGCTGGACTACGACCCGCGCCACCTTGAGGAGGTGCAGAACCGGCTGGAGCTTATCCGGGACCTCAAGAGGAAATACGGTGGCTCCATCGGTGAGGTGCTGGCCTACCTTAACAAAGCCGAGGGCGAGCTTAAGGGCCTGACCCATGCCGGTGAGCGGTGCGCGCAGCTGGAAGCAGATATCGGGCAGATGAAAAAGGAGATGGGGAAGCTTGCCGCTAAGCTCTCCGCCAAACGCTCCCAGGCGGCCCAGAAACTTACCCGGGCGGTAAAGAAAGAGCTGGCCGAACTAAACATGGCGCGGGTGGACTTTTCCGTCTCCCTGACACGGGAAGCATCCCCCGAAGGCATACCCTTTCCTGATGGCGAAAGATGCAAATTCAGCTCAAGCGGGGCCGACAGCGCCGAGTTTATGACCTCAACCAATCCGGGCGAGCCGTTAAAACCCCTGGCCAAAATCGCCTCGGCCGGCGAAATTTCGCGCTTCATGCTGGCGCTCAAAGTAGCCCTGGCCGAGGCCGACACCATCCCCGTGCTTATCTTTGACGAGATTGATATCGGCATCGGGGGGCGGAGCGGGGAGGTCATCGGGCGGAAGCTCTGGAAATTGTCACGCCAGCACCAGGTCATCTGCGTGACGCACCTGCCGCAGATTGCTGCCTTCGCCGACGCCCACTACCGCGTCAGCAAGCAGAGCGCGGGGAACCGCACCACCAGCACCATCACCGCTCTCCAGGGCGAGGCACGCCTGAAAGAGCTGGCCGTCATGCTGGCCGGGGCTCGCTATACGGAAACCGCACTCACCGCCGCCAGGGAGCTCCTGCAGAAGGCCGAGGCATGGAAGGAGGGCGCGGCCTGAAGCTCAGGGAATACCATAACCACCGGATACCGAATCCAGAAAGAGGGATAGGTGAGGTGGATAGAAGGTAAATAGCCCGTAGGCAACAGCCAGAAACACCAGCAGAAAAAGCCCTAGCCAGCCAAGACCGACAGGCACCCGTGCCACCTTAAGTATCCCGTAGCTGGCAAGCTGCCCGAGAGCTACGGCCACGACGAAGGTGGCGATGTCATAAATAAGGTTATCCGTCCCCGTAATGGCCTTATAGGCATAGAACAGGACGATAATAGCTACCGGCATAACATAGGCGGCAGCAGCCTTGGCAATAAGAACCTGCGCCGCCGGCCTTTTCAGCAATTTATACGTAATGGCGGCATAAAGTACCGTCGGCCAGAAAGTCAGCTTGAGGTGCTCAAAAACGCTCTCGTTCACCGCGGCGATAGCGCCCACCGGCGGCCATCCCCCTGACCAGGCAAAGGCAAAGTGCAGCGCCGAGCCCAGGACGGAGATGACGACAATGCCGATAAGCTCCCACTTGAGTACCGAGCTTTTCATAACCACCTATCTAGCGAGCTTCCCCGCTGCCGACAACACCTGCCAGGTTCACAATCAGCCTGATAACCCTGACCAGTATGCCGATGCCCACACCCACCATAACAAAGACCAGGGAGATAATAACGCCAATATTCACCCCGGTGGCCACGGCACTGTTGGGGATAATGCTGAAGTCAAAGGGATAAATGGCGAGGAGCGAAACCACCGTGGCCAGGACAAAGACATCAATGACGATATGCACCACCTGGCGGATGAGGTGCCTATCAAAGATAATCATGACGATATGACCGATGATGGAGATGACCAGCGTGGCGTTCAGTATCGGCAGCCATAGACCGAGGGCGCTGGTGAAGAAGGGCTGCCTCGTCCAGGTCGCCACACCCCCCACTATCTCCTGAGAATACAGGGCCACATAGCCGTTGTAGAAGTTGAAGAAGACCAGCAGGATGATGCTCCAGGCAATAGCGAAGGCCGAGGCCGTTATCCGGCCTTCACGCCGGTAGCGGAAAAATCGCTCCGCTCGTCTCTCCATCCTGTCTTCCCATCTCATACCGGCGGGCGGGGGAGGCTCCGACGGGCGGGGAGGTGCCGCTGACGGGGCCTCCGGGCCGGGGGGCGGGGGAGGCGTCTTGTCTTCATATTTGTAATCATATCTATCATCATAGGTCGTGCCGGAGGGGACCACCATCCTCTCCGCAATATCACCGGCCCAGGCCAGGTGGTAGCGCTCGCCGCTATGGGCCTTCACCATCAGGACTATCCACAAGACGAAGCCGATAATCCAGATAATGGCCGTAAAGACGGGGCCGACAAAGGGTATCCAGCCGAGCAAGGCCGTAGCTACGGTGAGGATGCCGAAGGTGACGATGGACTGCGCCGCATGGAAGCGCACCCAGTTATTTTTCTGCTCCAGGATAAAAAAGATGAGACCGGTCACCCACCCGCCGAGATAGCACAATAGCCCCTCAATATGCGGCATCAGACCGGTGCTTGTCTCGCGGGACATGCCCTGTTTTTCCCGCTCTATCTGCTCCCTGGCCTCAAGACGCGTCTTCTCTTCCTCATAGATGCGTCTTCTTTCCTCTGGCGAAAGCTCCATAGCACCACCCCCATAATGATTATTTTACGCTAAGAATACCCGTAGATGAGCGGGGTTGTCAATAAGGAGAGGGGGACAAAGGGGTGAGGTAGCCAAAGACCCAAATTGACTTAAACTCAAGTCACTGCTAACATTAAAACGTAAGCATGACAAGGAGGCAACGACGATTAGAGAGACTGTACCGAGGCTGAAGGTATTTCCGCAAACGGCGGAGGTTAATCAAAAAGACCACCTGGTCATCGGGGGCTGCGATACGGTAGAGCTCGCCAAAGAATTCGGGACGCCGCTATATGTCTTCGACGAAACGGACATACGTAGCCGCTGCCGTGAGTTCAAGACGGAGTTCGGTAAGCGTTATCCCAATACCACCGTCAGCTATTCGCCCAAGGCTTTTATAGCTAAAGCCATGATAAAACTCGTTGAAGAAGAGGGACTCGACCTGGACGTGGTATCGGGTGGGGAATTGGCTTTCGCGCTAGCGGCGGGTTTCCCGGCCAAGCGGATACACTTCCCCTGCAATAACAAGTCCGCCGAGGAGCTGGAAATGGCCGTGCAGTCCAATATCGGGCATATCGTGGTGGACAACCTGCCCGAGCTAAACATGCTGATTAAAATAGCCGGCAGGAAAAAGGTCAATATCCTGCTGCGCCTGAATCCCGGCATTGACCCGCATACCCATCAGTATAATAAAACCGGCATCGCGGACTCCAAGTTCGGGCTAACGCGCGCCAGCTGGGATGAGGCGGTCGAAACTGCTTTATCAGCCAAGAACCTCAACGTGGACGGGCTGCACTTTCACATCGGCTCCGGAATATTCGAGTACGAGCCTTATTTATCGTCGCTGGATATGGCGTTGGAATATGCCGCCGCCATCAAGCAAAAATACGGGTTCCAGACCAGGCTCTTGAGCATTGGCGGGGGCTTCGGCGCGCAGTACGTGGTGGATGCGACGCCGCCGCCGATTTCGTCCTTCGCCGAGGAAATCATCAAGCGGTTTACCACCAGATGCCGCGAGCTTAAGCTCGAGACGCCGAAACTCATGATTGAACCGGGAAGGAAGATAGTTGCCCAGGCCGGCGTTGCCCTCTATACGGTCGGCGTAATCAAGGAAATCCCGGACATCCGGACCTATGTCTCGGTGGATGGGGGGATGGGGGATAATATCCGCCAGCCGATGTACGGCGCCGTGCAGGAAGCCCTGATAGCCAACAAGCCAACAGCTAAAGATACCGCTACGGTCACGATAACCGGCAAGTATTGCGAGGCGGGCGATGTTTTGATTAAAGAAATTAAGCTGCCTGAAGTTAAAGCGGGCGATATACTGGCGGTGGCTGGTAGCGGCGCCTACTGCATACCGATGTCCAGCAACTACAACGCGTCTTTCCGCCCCGCCATAGTCTTCGTCAGGGACGGGCGGGCCCGCCTCATCCGGCGCCGCGAGACATTGGCCGACCTCCTGCGGCGCGACCTGGTCTAGATAAGAGAGAGAATATTAATGTGGCAGATAATCGGGCAGAGCCGGGCGGTCTCCTTCCTAGAGCGTAGCCTGGAAAAGGGCAAGCTGGCCCATGCCTATCTCCTGGTGGGGCCGGCCCATGTCGGCAAGATGACCCTGGCCCTAAGGCTGGCGCAGGCGCTTAACTGCCCGGCCGAAGAGCGACCCTGCCTGGAATGTTCCACCTGCCGGAAGATTGCCGCCGGCGGCCATGCCGATGTCCAGGTCATCGGGCTGTCCCAGGACGAGACCTCCGCCGAAGCCAAGCTCATCCACACCGAGCAGATAAAAGATATGCTGCACTCAGCCAATATGCCGCCCTTTGAGGGGAACTACAAGGTCTTTATCATTGACGGGGCCGAGCTCTTGTCGGTGGAGGCGGCCAACCGCCTGCTCAAAACCCTTGAGGAGCCGGTGGGTAAGGTAGCCTTTATACTGCTTGCGGCGAGCGACAGCCTCATGCCCACCACGGTGGTCTCGCGCTGCCAGCGCCTGGAGCTAACGCCGCTAGACATCACCGAACTGGCGGCGGCGCTGGTGGACAGGGGCATGACACCGGAGCGGGCCAGGCTGCTGGCTGGGCTCTCGCACGGCTGCCCGGGCTGGGCTCTCCTGGCCGGTAAAGATGATGGTCTACTTAAAGAGCGTAACGAGGCGCTGGACAGGCTGCTTCGTGTTATCCAGGCCGACGGCGAGGAGCGCTTCGCCTACGCCGCCCAGCTGGCGGCCCAGTTTGGGCAGAGCCGAAGCTCGGTACACAGGGTGCTGGACATGTGGCTTGACTACTGGCGCGACCTGATGCTGGTCAAGCTCGGCTGCCGCGACATTGTGACCAACATTGACCGCCGGGACACCCTGGCCGATATGGCCCATGGCTATAGCCTGGAGCAGCTAAGGGCCTTTATAAAGGGTATACGTGCTGCGGGGGAACAGCTCCGCCAGAACGCCAACCCGCGGCTCACCCTTGAGGTATTGATGCTAGATATTCCGGAAAAGGAAGGAGGGGAGGATACAAGACAGCTATCCGCCAAGTATGGCTGATATTGTGGGTATAAGGTTTAAAAAGGCAGGTAAAATCTACTACTTTGACAGCGCCGGCATTGAGCTTAAGGCCGGCGACCATGTTGTCGTCAAGACCAGCCGGGGCATGGACCTGGGACAGGTGATTATCACCCCCGCCCAGGTGCTGGCCAGCGAGATAAAGGAGGCGCTAAGCCCGGTGCTGCGCAAGGCCGAGCCTGAGGACATAAGACGGGCCGAGGAGCTTGAGGCCAAGGCCGAGGAGGCCATGGTGGAGTGCGCCCGGATGATTGCCGAGCTCCAGCTACCCATGAAGTTGCTCTGGGCCGAGTATAACCTTGAAGGCAACCGCCTGACATTTCTCTTCAGCGCCGAAGAAAGGGTGGACTTCCGCGAGCTGGTGCGGCGGCTATCCGGCCGTTTCCGGGTAAGGGTGGAGCTGCGGCAGGTAGGCTCCCGGGACGAGGCCAAGCTGGTCGGCGGCTTCGGGCGCTGCGGCCGCCCCCTGTGCTGCATGAGCTTCCTGACCGAGTTTACCCCCGTCTCCATCAAGATGGCCAAGGAGCAGGAAATGCCACTCAACCCGATGAAGATTTCGGGGGCCTGCGGCCGGTTGATGTGCTGCCTGGCCTATGAGGGCGAGCAGTACCGCCTCATGAAGGAGAAGATGCCCAAGAAGGGCCAGCGCGTGTCCACCCGAATGGGCGAAGCCACGGTAACCGGCACCAACCCGCTAAAGGAAACGGTTATCGTCCAGCTGGACAACGAGGCGAGCCTGGAACTGCCCCGCAGCGAGGTCTCCTACTGAGCCTTCACTGCGGCAGGTACTTCTGCCACTCGCCGCGGGCCTCAAGATGGGGGTAGGGAATACTGAAAAGGGGGCTGCTACTCGGCGGCCCCGGCGGGCGGATGAGCTTCATGCTGGCCTCATGGGGCGTCCGGCCTGCCTTGCGGCGGTTGCAGGCAACACAGGCACTGACCACATTTTCCCAGGTGTGCTGACCACCGCGATAGCGCGGGATAACGTGGTCTAAGGTAAGGTGGCGGGTCTGCTGGCTGCAGTACTGGCAGGTATAGCGGTCGCGGTTAAAAATCTCGTAGCGGGTCATCTTTCTGGCCCGGCGGGGACGCCTCACCATACGGGCCAGCCGTATGACCGAGGGCAAGGGGACGGCCTGAGCAATGGAGTGAATAAAGCCGACGCCGTTCTCCAGCATCTCGGCCTTGCCCTGGAAGATAAGCACCAAAGCCCGGCGGGCGCGGCATACCGCCAGCGGCTCGTAGCTCTGGTTCAAGACCAGCACCGGATAATTTATCATTTCTGAATCTTCCCCAACACAAAGCTACCCCCATTTTACTGAAAAACCCCTGTGTTTTACAACCCACCCCCTTTGCCCCCTCCCTGCCATTCAAAAAACGAACCTACCACGAAAAGAGCCGGCATGGTATAATGGGCCAGAAAACGCCGCCCTGGCGTTATCAGATAGAACTGAAATCCAGAGGCCACCCGTCTTTTAGCCTGAAATAAGAGGCAAAAAAATGGTGCTATTAAGCGAGCCTGAGGCCAAGAAATTGCTCCGCAAGGCGGGCATTGCCGTCAATGACGGCGTGCTGACTAATTCTCGCGAGGAGGCGGTGGCCGCCGCTGAGAAAATGGGCCTCCCGGCGGTGCTCAAAATAGCCTCCCCGGATATTGCCCACAAGAGCGATTGGGGCGGGGTAAGGCTGGACTTAAAGACGGCTGCGCAGGTCGGCAGGGCCTATGATAATATCCTGAAGGCGGCCCACCAGCACCATCCCAAGGCACGTATTGATGGCGTCTCGGTGCAGAAGATGGCCCGCCCCGGGGTGGAGGTAATTATCGGCATGTATCAGGATGCGCAGTTCGGGCCGGTGCTGATATTCGGGCTGGGGGGGATATGGGTGGAGGCGCTCAAGGATGTCGCCTTCCGGGTTATCCCCATCTCCCGGCGCGACGCTGCCAAGATGCTTCGCGAGATAAAGGGTCATGCCCTCCTGGATAGCTTCAGAGGGCAGGGGCCGGTGGACATCGCCAGCCTAGAAGAGATGCTCCTCAAGGTCTCGGAGTTTGTCGAGGCAAACCCCCAGATACAGGAGCTTGACCTGAACCCCGTCCTAGCCTATAGCCACGGCGCCCTGGCGGTGGATGCCAGAATTGTCCTCAAGGCAAGGGCCGCCATCTTAGGCCGTGGCGGCCTTTGCTAACAAAGCCGCCCTTTATATATAATACCCAGAGAAACATAGAGAGGAGTGCGCCCGGAAATTGAACGTAGCTGAGATATTGGCCAGGAATGCGCGCCTGTACCCCGATGACAGCGCCCTTGTTGAAGTCGTGCCGAGTAATAACCTTAGAAAGGCCGCCACCTGGCGCGAGTTTGATGAGCAGGCCAACCGGATAGCTAACACCCTGATGTCCCTAGGCATCGGGCGGGGGGACAAGGTCATCCACTGGATGATGAACTCCATCAACTGGCTTGAGGTCTACTTCGGCATCCTCAGGACCGGGGCCTGGGTCGTCCCACTGAATTTCCGGTTTACCCGAAAAGACCTCCAGTACTGCGCCGATGTCGCCGAGGCCAAGGCCATCGTCTTCGGCGATGAATTCACCGAAAGGGTAGAGGCCGCCCGCAGCGAGCTGCCCACCATCAAGGACTACATCCTTGTTGGAGCTAACCCCCCCAAGGATACCCTGAGCCTGGCCGAACTGACCCGCCGGGCCTCCGCCAAGGAGGTTGACGTGGAGCTTAGGGACGCCGATGAGGCGACGCTCTACTTCACCTCGGGCACCACCGGTCAGCCCAAGCCCATCCTGATTACCCATGCCAATGTGGGCAGCGCCTGCATCACCGAGAACTTCAGACAGCGCGCCACCCACAGCGATAACATGCTGATTATCCCGCCCCTCTACCACGTGGGCGGCATGATGCATTGGCTGGGGGTATTCATCGTCGGCGGGTGCGGCACCATCATGGCTGAGTTCAGCCCCAAGAACCTCTTCCAGACCGTCCACAATGAGAAAACGACTACCTGCTTCATACTGTTACCGTGGCTGCTGGATACCCTCGCGGCGCTGGAAAAAGGGGAGCTCAAAATCACCGACCATAACCTGTCTTCCATGCGCATGTGGTACAGTGGCGCCCAGCCGATACCCCTCAGCGTTATCCACCAGTGGCAGAAATACTTCCCCGGGGTGCTTTTCCATGCCTGCTACGGGCTTACCGAGTCCAGTGGCCCCGGCTGCATCTACTACGACGAATCCTGCCCCCCCGGTTCGCTCGGCAAGATAGGCTTTAACTGGGAGGCCCGCGTCGTGGATGATGACGGCAACCCCCTACCGCCGGGGATGGTCGGTGAGCTGTGTATTAAGGGCGATGGGGTGCTGAAGGAGTACTACAAGAACCCGGAGCTTTCGGCCAAGACCATCAGGAAGGGATGGCTCTTCACCGGCGACCTGGTCAGGATGGATGAGCAAGGGTTCTTCTATATCGTAGACAGGAAGAAGGATGTCGTCATCTACGGCGGCGAGAAGGTCTATCCCAAGGAGATAGAGAATGTCCTGATGCAGCACAGCAAAATCTTTGATGTCGCCGTTATCGGCGTACCGGACAAGAGGCTGGGGGAGATACCCGTGGCGGTGATTACCCCGAAAAAGGGCGTGAAGCTCACCGAGGAAGAGGTCTTTAAGTTCTGCGATGAGCAGGACATACCCCGCTACCGCCGCCCCAGGCGCATCATCTTTGACAGCGTGCCGCGCAGCCCGACGGGCAAGATAGAAAAGCCCAAGCTTAGAGAGAAGTACGCCGGTCAGACGAGCATGGTGTTTACTGACCCCAGCACCTAGCGGGTGAGGCCTACCCCCGAAGCCCTCTACGGCTTTTATTTTCTACGGGTTGAGGTATTACAAGTGCAACGGGAATCCCTTGAGTTTCTCTTTCATCCGGAATCGGTGGCCGTGGTGGGGGCATCCGCCGACCCCAACAGCTACGGCTACGACTACCTGAAACACCTCATTGACTACGGCTTCCCCGGCAAGGTCTACCCCATCAACATCCGGCGGGCAGAAGTCCTGGGGCTAAAGGCCTACACCACCCTGGATGAGGTGCCGGGCAGGGTGGATTATGTTATTGGCTGCATCGCCCTGACGCAGGTGCCGGCGCTGCTTGAGGCCTGTGCCCGCAAGGGTACCAAGGCGGTGCATATCTTCTCCGCCCTGGGCAGCGAGACAGGCCTCCCTGAAGGCCGGGCGCTTGAGGGTGAAATACTAAAAAAGGCCAGGGAATACGGCCTCAGGCTGCTCGGGCCAAACTGCCTGGGCATCTACTGCCCGGGGGCAAAGCTCAGCTTCGGCTTTGATTTCCCCAATGAGGCGGGGGGCATCGGGGCGCTAGTACAGAGCGGGGGCAGCGCCATTGACCTTGTCCAGTACGGCGCCCTGAGCGGCCTGCGCTTCAGCAAGGTCATCAGCTACGGCAACGCCCTGGACATCAACGAAGGCGAGCTGCTGGAGTACCTCGCCGCCGACCCGCCGACGCGGGTCATCCTGGCCTTCATTGAAGGCCTGCGGGTTGATGGCCGGGAGTTTCTGGAACTCCTGCGCCGGGCCGCCCGCGCCAAGCCGGTCATCATCTGCAAGGGGGGGCGGAGCCGGGCGGGGGCCAGATGTACCCTTTCCCACACCGCCTCACTGGCCGGGTCATCGGGGATATGGGACACGGCCATCAGGCAGGCCGGGGGCATACCGGTGCGGGACATTGACGACCTGGTGGAGATGGCCGTCGCCTTCAGCCTCCTTGCGCCGATTAGGGGGCGGAGAATCGGGACGGGCGGGGCGGGGGGAGGCCGGAACACAGTCTCGGTGGACGAGTGGGAGGAGAACGGCTTTGAGGTGACAGCGCTGCCCGAGGTGATACGCGAGGACTTTAGAAAACGGGGCTCGCGGCTGTGGTACTGCCTGGGCAACCCCGCCGACCGCTCCATAGCCACCGCCTTCCCCGGCGATGCCTTCACCGTGCCTGGCCTGCTCATGGAAATGGCCAAGAGCGATAGCTACGATTTTATCTGCGCCAATATGGCCGGCGACGAGCACCCCCACTCGCTGGAGAACTACCGCCGCGTCATGGAGGAACATGTTGATGGCTACATC
>Ga0315282_10003733_pt1 | contig 27136 bp, 24 predicted proteins | sample YL17G07_20_MG_FD_203693 | JGI IMG/M metagenome (GOLD analysis project Ga0315282, IMG submission 203693) | Sediment microbial communities from Yellowstone Lake, YNP, Wyoming, USA - YL17G07_20 | ecosystem: Environmental > Aquatic > Freshwater > Lake > Sediment | place: USA: Wyoming | collected...
CACACAGAACGAGTTGACGTTCTACAAGGCGAGCTACAGAGGTCGACCTCCGAAGAATATCCGTGGATGGGAGGTGGACATTGATCCTGCTCTGAGCTACGTTTACGACAAGGGACTCCGCTTTGGCGTGCTTCATCGCTTCGAAGACAATTCTTGGTCGCCGCAAACCTCGCTGCATGACGAGCAGCTTTCTCGGTTTGAGAGACTTTTCGGAGGAATCAACAAGAAAGATCCTCTCAAGTACACTTTGGTGAAGGAAGCGTACGCTTACGCGAATCAACCTGTTCCAAGAATCGACCCGAAGAAGCTTGGCCTTCCTGATGGCTCTGAGGAGGATTATTACACTGCCTTCCTGCTGAGTCGAATCGCGAACCTGCCCCTGCCCAGAACCTATAGGAATTACTCGGTATCCGACTGGATCCGTTCTATGCTCTACACATACTATCGAGCAAACGGTATTCTCATTCCGAACCCTGAGGAGCTTATGCTCGGCGATACGAGAAAATACGTGACCGGCGCGCTTACGATCGCTCCGGAGTCCGGCACCTACTTCAACATGTTCGTACTGGACTTCGAGTCACTATACTCGGGTTGCATTGACGTCTTCAACCTCTCATACGAAACGGTACGTTGCTCACACCCGGAATGCCAGGGAAACATAGTTCCCGGATTGGATTACAATGTATGTACTAGGCGACGGGGAGTCTACTCCGCGCTCACAGGAGCATTACGGGACCTTCGCCTGCAAGTCTACAAACCCCTAGCCAAGTCAACCCTCCCTGACGCAGAGAAGAATACGAGTGCCGCCGCCTCCAGGATTCTCAAGCTGTTCCTCGTTTCATGCTACGGTGTGACCGTTCGAATTCGCGGTTTGGCAAGTCCACTCTTGGGTGAAGCGGTTACCGCCTACGGCCGTTACGTATTGAGGTCCAGCTGGGACACGGCCAAGAGCATGAGCCTGAAGCCCAGATACGGCGATACGGATTCGATATTCCTGGACAATCCGACGGAAGAAGATGTAAGAAAATTCATTCAATCAATCAAAGACCGGTTCGAACTACAATTAGCATATGATCGAGTCTACTCGGTCTGCGTTCTAAGCGCAGCCAAGAAAGCATACTTCGGCATCCTGCCAAGCGGGGAGCCGGAGATCAAGGGATTGTCGATTGCAAAATCCAACTCCCCCAGATTCTTCCAACAAACGTTCAACAGCTGCCTCGCAAAACTTTCCGAAGGACGTCACTCTCGAAGCGAGTTCGAGCTAGCCAAGCAGCAAGTGCCAGAAATTGTCAGGGAAGCTATTAGCGAACTGCGGGAGGGGAGAGTCATCCTATCTGATTTGGAATACCGCGTCGACCTACGCGAGGATCCTCAAGAGAAATCACGGTCGAAGACGCTGCCGCAACCCTACCAAGCAGCATGGCTTCTGCTGAAAGAAGGAAAGAAACCCTCCAGGGGAGAAACTGTGGGCTTCGTTAAGGTTCACCCCTTCCGATCTCAAGGAAGACAATTCACAGTAAAACCTACCTCGCAAACTAACTCAAGAGAGATTAACGTGGGCGACTACGTCCGTAACCTAGTCTCTTCACTGAATCAAACCTTCGAGTCGATGGGCATCACACTGGACACGACGGAAGCTAGTCTTTCAGATTTCGTGTAGCGGATCACATGAAGTTACGGTTCAATCTATTTCGCATTTTTCTCAAGCAGCGCTTTCAACCAATTATCGAATATGTATTGACCGATCCGCTGGTAGCCTTTGCCATTCAGGTGAAGACCGTCGGCGGAGTATTGCTTCGAGAGCCTTTTGGTCTGTGGGTCAGCAGTTGCGGCGAACAGATCCACGAATGCTATGCTTCTTTTCTCTGCTTCCGTGCGGATCATTCTGTTAAGGTGGAGTCTGGGGGGGATCAATTCGCTATTCAACCTGTGGTCGAACAGAGGCAGGCTGATTCCCATCGCAATGCCAGGATTCGAACACATAGACCTACAGGCGAGGGAAAATGATCCAGAGAATCTGGATGCTATCGACAGCGATCCGACGAAATTCATAACTCGCCTTCAGATAGCGAGAAAGTACGTTGACCCGGAATTGAACACCCTAATGATAACGAGCTTCAACGACTGGTTCGACGATTCGCAGGTTGAACCAACAACCCAAGAAGGATTCAGATTTCTCGACACCGTCAAAGAAAGCTTGTAAGTCAAGCATATGATTGACAGATGCTAATCGACCGCAGCAAATTTCTGACAGAGCACGGAGTTGACATTACCTGCCCAAAAATAGTCAATTTCCTGATGCGGTTGCAGGCCTCTGGCGTAATTGACAGCGCCATAGTTTGCAGGCTCGTTGCTTAGGGGCAAGATCCAGTTCTGTTCCACGCCGATATTATCGAAAACTGGGACTCTTAAGAATTGATGCGAATCCTGAAGCTGCTGCTAGCGTCCCAAGTCTTCCAGCGCCGTTCTCAATTCATCAAAGCCTTTGTTGATGTCCGCCACGGCCTTGGCGGTGCTATGGCCCTGATCTTTCAGTTTCACAGTTGTATTGCAACTCTTGCAAGTCACTGTTTCCTCTCGCTGTATCTGGGCAAAGGTCACGCCCAAGGATGTCTTGCATTCAGGACAGGTCACGGGCGCGGTTTCCCTTTCGGGGTCGAATTCTAGCCCTCTTGCGTTGACCTTGATTTTGATCGACATCATGATCGCTTCCTAGGCCTACTTCCATAGTCTCCTTCTGGCTAGTGCCAACCAAACCACAATTTCTGTCTCGCCAGCTGCTTGTAACTGTCCCAGAACATCCCACGAAGTCGCTCTGCTGTTGTTTCATCCAAAGGCATTCCAGTCGCTATTTGGAAACGGCGTTTTTCTCGCCCCGCATAAACGTGCAAATAAATATCAACCCCACCACCAGTTTTTCGAGTCCATCGCACTGGGAAATACCTTCGCAGGCCATCGGTGAATGCCTGGACGTCTGTGCTCGGTGGACTACAGACTTCAATCACCTTTGGGACTCTTCTCTGTCGATAGGGAGAAGCCACGACGTGCACACAGCTGTGATCTGATGATTGTCTCAAACAGTGACATTAAGCGGAGAGCGTAGAGCGACTGCAGAGAGGCGAGTGGAAGTGTCGCGATGGCGGCCCACTGTGTAAATGATTGATCCATAATCGTCTCGACTTTTTCTCGCCTAAATATGCGAGATCAGCGTGCTGCTCACACGTCGGACTCTGACCCCAATTTACGAGTACGTAAAAGGAGGCACCCCATAGGATTGTCAGAGTTGTGGACCTATGGCAGGGAGGTTTCCATCCGAACTACAGGAAAGATGTGAAGTCTCCCGTTTCGACAGAGGTATCACTATCCGTTTCGCAGTGTCGCACAACATCAAACATAGAATGCAATTTAGTGCGGAAAACAAACAGATCAAACATTTCATAGAAACAACTGACGACCCAAATTGGATGCCAAAACTAGACGATTTCAAGCGACTGTCTCGATACTTCAAAATGCTTTACGCGTTGGCTCGTGTTACCACATATGTTGACACAGCTGCAATCAGGCGAATTCGTGGGAAAAGGAAGCCCAGTCTGTTGTCTGCCCTACGTGCCGTCTACGGAACAAGAATCGTGAAACAAAGACTGACTGAGTTCCTGAACTGAAGTCTCGTCATTTCTTGTTAACTTGTACGACCAGTGAGTACTAGAAGCAGAGAGGCGACAGCGCACTCGGTCGCCACATCGGTGATCATCATCAGCGCAAAGGAGACAGGAACTCTACTGAAAGATCTCAAGCACCAAACCAGTTGCACTCGCGGATCAAAAAGGAGGATAAAGACGGCTATACGATCAGGAACGTTTAGTCACATATGCTCGTCAGGTCAGAGATGGAGAAGGGGATTCTGATCCCAATTTACCAATAAACATAAACTGTCACACAGGGGGCGAGCTATCTTACAAGTTTGTTCTGGCATACTTTTCGTCTAATCGTGAAGGCACACTTCTCAGAAAGGAGGGCCAGTTCACCAGCTCCTATTTTGATTTCGCAGGCTAGGTATAAAGCGGAGAACAGCCCACCAAGATCCAATCTGCACCATTGATTCCAGAGCTGGGCATATGGTGAAACGAAGATGCTTTACTCAGGTGACTTCGCAAGGACCTGCAAACTAGTTGTGATGGTTCTTAGATTTCTAGACAAATATTGAAGATCCAGCCATGCAGTTACCAAATCAGGCATTTTTCCTTTGGATAGAGGAGAAGAAAGTCCTTCGAATTTCTCGCCAAAGCGGGCAGTCAGGAATTCCGATTGCGTCTCGCCTATCTCGCTTCTTAGTTGGTCGCAGATTTCCAGGGTCCTCTTTAAAGAAGAGCCATTAACATCCGAGTCGCCTGTTCCACTAACAGCCACTGTTTCTTCCAAGACCTCGCTGTAGCATTTTTCCAAAACTCGTAATTTCTCCACAAAGAAACTAGCTATTTCCTCGTAACCTTCTACTTTGAATGGTTCTCGAAGATGGCGGACTGCATGCCATAAAGACCTCATATGGTCAGCGTTTCTCTCGAGCACTTTGTACAATACACCGAGGAGAGTGGCGTGCAAAACAGTAGGTCCTACTCCACAGAAGAAGAGCAAGAGCTCCAAGAAACTAGAACTCTTTCAATGGCTGGTCCATCCGTTCAGTTTTTCCCTATCGATGAACTTCCAAGTCATTGTTGAGGTCTCAGGATTTCTGAGTGTTTGGAGCCCTCTTTTTCTGAGCGCCACGACAAGGAATGGGCTTGGTGTGCTGTTAGATGGAGGGCCGAGTTTTTCTCGCACAGCGAGCTATGTTGATGCGCCTCCTAGTCGGCTAACGATTGCTCAGCCCGTTCAGCTGTGCTCGGTTGATCCTTAGAAGTCGTAGCATAAGAAGGATTGGTGCGTCTGCATCGGCAAAAATGAAGAACTCAACCAAGCTTTTACATTCAACCAAGAACTACACAAAGCTGAGGAGGCTGCGACATCGACCGATTTTTTCATTCCTTCAATGGCGTTGACCATGGCCGCCTTCATCATAGTGGCGCTGATTCGTTTCGCCAGGCGAGCACGCGAAGGCGCGGAACTAGCCAAGAGACAGAAGGAGGATCGCTCAAGAACCGCAATTACTGTCGTTCTGTTCATATTCATATTCGGCACTATCTGGCTTTTCTATCTAAAAGGAGGCCTCGATGATGCGAAGGCCGCCTGGGAGTTCTGTGGGCCAATAATGGGCGCTGTCGTCGGTTGGTGGTTTCCATCAAAGTGAAAGTGCATGTTGAACTCGGCTAGAACCGAGTCATCCGTCAGAAGCTTCATGCTTCAGACATTGTTCGTTCTGATCTTCTTTGCCCTCTTGTCAATCGCAGTAAACAATACGGTCGCGCTGCTTCAAGGGCGTGCCGTGCTTGTTTTCTTCGACTGGAGTTCCTCCCAATACATTAGATCTGACATGATTCGCATCTGGCTCCCCGATTTCATACTTGGATGGGTTCTCTGGGGGTTCCCCTTTGTCTACATCTATTACATCATTAGAAAGGATAGGCTTCATGGCACCCATCTACCTAAAGCAGATTGTCGCATAACGGAGACCGCCAAACGGACAGTCGCTGATGTCCTTAATGTTATTCCTGACATTCGCGAGGAAATTAGCGATGAATCGAATGTAATTACGCGCGGCACAAGCTATGAACCAGTCATATCATTCACCTCGGCCTTCGTGAAAGATTACTCACGCCCTGGCTACCTGATAGCCGCAACTTTGCATGAAGTTGAACATATCCGAAATCGAGATATCGAATCGTCAGGTCGTCTTAGAGCCTTTGGAAGAGCGTTTGCCGCGTACGCGATTATTTTCGGTTTTTATCTCGTTCTTGTTTCTTTTTCCTACATGGCGTCGATCCAGCAACGCGACGTCGTTGTTCGCGCTGCTGTTGCAACTCTGTCGGCGAACTCGGGAATACTCATAGTTTTTCTCGCGTTCGCACTGGGAACAAGCTCAACCCTAAGGGCGCGTGAGTTCATTGCAGATGCGTCTGTTGGGACTTCGCCTGACGCAAAACATGGACTAATCGAACTTCTGAGCAATCTTCCGGAGAGAAAGAGACCATGGTCAATAGTCTCAACCCTATTCGATACCCACCCTCTGAACGCTCAGAGAATTTCACGCCTGAAAGCAGCTCCTTCTGCCGTCATTAGGAGTTCAACGATCGCATGGTACGGGGCCACGCTTGCCGCAGTCGTACTTACAATGATAGACCTCTTGGTTTCGATCTCAGTTCAGCTAATCGGGAGTACGGCGGGAGAAGCAAGAGAGTTCTATCAGAACTTTGGCCCCGCGTTCTACTTCATCATCGAGATTCTACTCGTAGGTTGTTTGATCACTGCCTCGTTCCGAGCAGAAAAAACTCTCCGCCGCTTTCTATTCATCTTAGGAACTCTGCTCGCGTACGCTGTTTCGCTTATGATCTACTTTATCATCACTTTGTCGATCCAAGAGAACATTCATACAGCCCAAGTGATTGATGTTTCCCGCTTCTCTCCTGTGTGGCCTGAATACCTAGTCTGGAGTCGAGATGTTCTTCTCAACTTCTCAATGACCAGATGGCTAGACTTTCGTATTTCTGAGATGATTCGGACTCAACCGTTCTTGGCCAGTGGAACAATCGGCTGGGTTCTTTTCGTCTTTCTATTGATTTCAACGGCGCTCGTGATTCAGTTAGCGTCCGCTGCGTTGCCTAGACTTCCTCATTTCCTTACGTCAATCCCGCGGGAGCATCTCAGACAAGTTCTTCGAACGCCGGCCAGAAAGTTGGTTGTTCTTCTGTTGCTGGAATCAATTTTGATATTAGCAGCAATTTCACCGATTGTTCCCAGCGGAAATCGCGAAGCTAGACTGGTGAGCTGGCTCGACAAGAACCTTCAAATCAACGCGGTCCCTGACCCTAAGACGAAACAGTTCGTTAGTGTGGCCTACTTCTTTGAGCAGGGAAAACTGGAAGAGAACTTCTACGCAATTCACACTCTGAACGAACTCGGCAGATTGCAGGATTACCGTTCACGAATGTCGTCGATCCTAAGCGGGCACGAGAACATGTGGGAAGCAATGATGCGCTGGTTGACGTACCATCAGGATGCCAAAGGCAATTTTCTTAGTGGATATCAATGGTGGCCATCAGATATTGCAATTCCCGGAATCGTTAACGAATACTACGTGCTTGCAACTCTTTCAGACTTGAACGATACTCGCAATATAGACCTAAGGGCTGCCGAGGCAAATGCCGTGTCAGCCTCAAACTCCGATGACCTTCTGAATGTGTACTATGGTCTGAGTTCACTGCAACTACTGGGCAAGCTTCCTAGAGATCTCCGGAATGTGACAGAGCGTGTAATAGGGTTGCAGTCGGGCCCAAGTAATGATACTGCGGAATCCTTGCTAAATGACGGTGGGATAGCATGGACGAAGAATAGTCCCCCTCAACTAGACTCAACCTACTTCGGGATGGGAGTACTGCATCTCACAGGCGGGATACGGTTCCTGAACACCACATCTCTCGTAATTTGGGTCATGAGACACCTCGCCGCAGACGGAGTATTTTCAGGATCATTTTCGATAGGTTACAACCTCACGAATTCGGGGCAACCGCAGATGTTCACGACAGCAGAAAACTCTGACCTGAGATCGACTTTCTACGCTATATCAATACTTTCAGGCCTCAATAGACTTGATCTGCTGGATTCGAATCGTTTGCAGAAGTACATTCTTGATCGGCAGCGAATCTCGGGACAATTCCTCGACCCATCTCTGTCCGCCTTCGATGCACCAGAGCTTAGTTGCATGGCCGTTTTGGCCCTGAAAGTAGCTGAGAGAGTTGGTGTTCTCGAAAATTCATTCACTTGGCCCGACATCCTCATGCAGATAACTCAAATGATGCCGCCGGTCTTCTACATGTCACTGGTCGCAATAGTATTTCTAGATGTTTTGTTCTTCCACAAATGGAAACGAAGCCCAAGAGTTCATTGAGATTGGCAGGCACGCAACTTGCAACCAACCGTGTCGCGGTCCCCACCGCGCTTCGTATATCGACAAAGCCGAGCAGTCGGACCGGGAATTTCCGTTGTTCCTGCGTATGCAACTATGAATCGAACATGAGGACTCATGGTTCAATTTAGGTTGCCCGCACCAGTAGTACGTCCCCCAGTTGTCACTGGTGGAACTAGTTGAGAGTGTGCCGAAGAAACGCTACACATGTAAGCCGTGCCCAAACCCGGACGCAGCTCTGGTTGGATTCTGTTCAATATGCGACCTAGCTCCCTTTACCGACAACGCGTGTTTCCAGTAGTCGTCATGGATTAATCACAGTGCAAGAGCTTCAACGCTGGTCTCGGAAACCCAGCAGCCTAAGAGCGCTCAGCCGAAGCACCGGAGGCCAAGGAAGACCAACTAAATACGTGTGACTGCGGGCTCTCGCACTCAAGAAACGTGGTCCTTTGGGTGTATGCATCCTTTTTGGTGGGGGTGGGGTTACGCATCCCCCTAACATATGCCCTGGAGTCAGCTGGAAAGTGACGTTGGGGGAGTGGGTCCGCTCGGGTTGCTCTGAGTGCCCGTGGTTTGCTCTGAGTTCAAATGCGCTTGCCCGCACCAATAGGGCCTTGATGCAAGTGGTCTTATTGACATATTGAGTCAATTTAGCCTGCCCACGTTGTTTTCTGCTTGATCTTATCGCATAGAATCCACAGAGAACTAGAACAACTATGAGAACACCAGCAAACGACTCTTCGCTTAACCCATAGTAAGCGTAGGGCGGTACTGCTGTCGAATGATAGCTAGTGGATGTCGTTGTAGATGCGAGTCGGGAAGTAATAGTGCTTGTCACTCGCCACGTTGTAGTGGAAGGACAGAGCAATTTTGCCATTCCGTAGTACCCCGTCCTTGCTGAGGCAACGCAAACCAGCGTCGAAATGGTGTTTCCGGACATCTCAATCTATACAACGGTTCCTGATGCGAGCCCCTCGACTAGTACCCAGGGCGTCTTAGTCTCTGTGGTAGTCGAATACACTGAAGAGATACTCGTATAGGTGAACGCAATATTCTTGGTCTCTGTCATCGTGCTTCCAATGCTAACTGGAACGTAAGGATATGCTAGTATCCCTAAGCTTAGGACTGCGACTGCAATAATCAAACTTGAGAATAATACCGCACGTCGTGCCAAGAGGAACCCTAGCGCTTCCTTCTCTATGTGCGGTGAAGACAGAAAGGATTTCCGATACCGTACGGCATGATTAAGCTAGCTAAACTATACTCCTATGTTGGATAGTATTTCTTCTTCAACACACGGTAACGGTACCTCTACGGTTGATGAGGTAGATTCTTCCCGCTGTTACTTTCCGATTGATTGTCGAACGGAGCTTTATGACCTAGGGAATAGCAAGTTTTTCTTGCGCTACGCAGAGAGAACCAATGTGGTTTCCTTGCGAATCTCTTCCAAAGCGCTAATGTCCACGCTCCTGCTCTTGTCTGTAGTCCTATTCCTCTTGCCACGCCACGTTAGCAGTCAAATCTTCACCACATCGACGAGCTTCCGCACCATAACAAGCCTCCGAACAGATACTATGACGTCAACTCAAATTCAAACTACGACGAAAGATGTTACTATGATAGTGGACATATACGGCAAAGGCACACATTATTGCGCTTTGGCATGGGTGACGATGCATGCAAGCGCTGGGACGAGTTGGGTCGCCGATGTTACCATCTCGTCACCTTACTACAATCCGTTCCTTGGCGGTCCACTACCCCCCCCACCTTGACATCTTTCTTGTAGACCAAGCAGGGTTCAATGCTTGGTTCAACAGCCACACTACCGATATGCCCAGCGGTTCGTTGATTCAAGCAAGGAATGTTGAACAGGGTAAGGGTAAGGACCCTGCTTACCACTTTGATGTGATTTTCCCCAAAACTGATTATTACGTTCTTGCGTTCGTGAACTACGGCAATCTCTCGGGACAGATTTGGATTGCTGATAGCTCCTCTTGGTCATACTCAGCAACAGCGACGTACACCCAAACGAAGACCAATATCCAGACATTCACGTCTTCCACTTCGCAACCTAACGCTGCTTTGCTTATTCCGCTTGGAATTGCTGTCGTGATCTCCACCGCGTTATTTCTTGCCTTGGCCTTGCGGAGGAAGAGAACAAAACCCGCTGCAAAACCAACTACCCACCGTGGAAAACGGTCAACAAAATGAAGGTAGTTAAGAAGAGAAAACCCAGATCTGAAGCTGAGAGCGAAGGAGAACTGATCTCAGGCGACTAGAACGGATCCAAAGGAGAGAAGTCACCTAATTCGTTTCCTAGTTCTTTTCTTTGTAGGTCTTCGTTTCGTCCTCAAAGCTATCAATAGCACTGCAACCAAGCCTATGACAATGGCAGTAATCATTAGAGGACTACTGTAGTCACCGTGCCATCGTGCTATTGCCGTGGTTCCGCTTTTCATCGAGATCGAGCATGTGGTTGATTCGGTTAGTAGGTGTCCGTTTTCATACCATCCTTCGAAATTCCATTTTCCTCCTAGGGTGCCCAGTATTCCGTCCATTGGCACGGTTTCTGAGGGTACAGAAACCACAGCCGTTGACCCCGCATCATACCATCCAGCACCTGCTGCGGGTAACTCGCTTTGTACTGAGAGAAGGTGCTGAGTGACATAGGAGGCCTGCAGAGTCGTGTCAGACACGATGTTAATCAAACGATCCAGGGAGGTGGATCCGTCATCCCATCGGTCGAATCTCTGTCGTGTTGTATCGCTTGAGGTTATCAGACTTTGTGCAGAAATCAAATGTCTACCTGCAGGAACCGAGACCTGCAGAACTCCGTTGATCGGTTGTTCTGCCACATTATCAATCATCAACTGACCGGGCGTGTTCACCGTTACCAGGGAAGGCAGTGTAACGGGTATCCATCCTCCTGCAGGGGATATGCCAAGCGTTTCAACAACTGTGCTTGTTGATGTCTGCGCACTAAGAGAACCTCCGCAATAATTTAACTCACTTGGAACAGAGTTCCACCAGTAGTCTATGTCGCAAAATCCACCAGAGGTATATACGGTCGTAGTCACAGTTGTCTTGCGTATCGCCCCCACGTTGAGACTGAAAGAATAGCTGTTTTTGAGGTCATTAATCGTGATCCCCTTGACGACAAAGGTGTTTGGTTCGGTAGTCAACGTGAGACTCGATTTTGCTACGGTTCCGTCAGAAAGTTGTAGTGAAGCGGATTTCGCGTGGGCGTCAATCACAATTTGAAAATCGATCTGTCCGTTTTGAACAGACGAGCCAGTGTTGGTTGCATCGATTCCAATTCTGTAGACCATGTTGTCATTCATGGCATCAGTGGTTCTGCCATGAATTGACAGGGAGAAGGATAATGACGGACCGGATTTTGTCACATCAATGGACTGAATACTCGCATAGTTGGGCGTGTCATGCTTGGACGGTGATTGAAAGGCCAGACTACCAACGAACGAGTTCGAGGGGTTGACAAAGCCCTTGGAATTGGTAACCTCAATTGAGAATTGTTTCCCAAGACCATCACTGACAATCCAGCCAGAACCGCGTGCGTAGAAAGACCTGACGGTATATTGCTGAACTCCATTCTGAGATGGCAGCAATATTGCCATGTAGATCCATCTAGTTCCGCTCAGCGCATCGCCTCGCGCGGGATTGACAAGGCCACCGCGAGAAACCGCGGTGGAAGAGGTGGCGCCTGATGTACTGATCGATAATCCGATTTCTGTTTGTCTGCGAAATGAGTATGATATAGTCACGCGTACGAGCACTCGTTGATTGGGTACAGCATTTGTAGGTGATTCCACAGACACTATTGAGACGTGTTCATCATCCGCAGAAACCAAGGGTAACGCAACGCTGATACTGAGTGACAAGATGAGAATCGCAAGCAGAAGACTCTTCTTATGATTCAAAAGAGTCCCCAGACCTATAGACAATCGCGCGCTGCCGATATAATGATTTGTCAATATGCCAGCGGCATATGCCAGAGACCTCATTAGTGCCCTCGACCGAAGTCAAGATTAGTTCACCTTCGTCTGCCATGGCGTATTCCTTGATGATATGCTACGTAACCAACGAGTGCAATAGCCAAGACTGCGGCGACAGCCCAACCAACATAGATCTCAAACGTCTCTAATCTCCAAGCGGTTACGGGTGTCGAAGTAGGAGTTGTAGTTGTTGGAATGGGCTGACTTGCGGTCGTTGTTGTTCGACTCGGCTGAGCTGCAGTTGTCGTTGTTTGAATCTGCTGACCTGTACTTGTCGCGGCCTGCGCGGTAGAAGGCGCACCATGAACTTCAATTGGGAAGGCCCGCCAATCTACGGTGCCGTGGATAGTATTGTATCCCTGATCACTGAGTCCAGAGAAGATCCACAAGTACCACGTATATGGTTGCGGGACGCCGTAAGGATCCTTCGGCAGCGGAGGCAGTTGGCAGGTGACTTGGAACATGAAAGTGATTGTTCCCTGTGAGGTGGCCGCAAGAGGAACGTTTACCGCGCACAATGTCCCTGCGTGCTCGTAACATGGACCGATTGACGTTGTGACTGTACCAGCATACGGTTTCTCCCTGTCAACAGTTACGCCAGCAATCACGCGCCAATAAGATGTCGCATCCTGATAATAGACCGTGACATCTACCTCGACCGGGCCGCTGAGCGGCACAGTAACCTCACGTGGGGCGTCGACTTTCTCAATCCGAGTAAGCAGGGCGTTGGCGACTGGAAACGGATAGAAACCCAAGCTGACTACTATTACAAGTACGGTTACACCAGAAACCATGGTCTTTGGAAACGCCAACCGCCAAGACCATCTAGTAACTATGCGTGTCTCGCTAATTTGGCTAGCGGCTACCCCTCTCCTGAGAAGAGACAACTGGCGTGGACTGAACACGATCGCCACCAAGTCAGGTCAGAGCGTCTAGAGAGAGCAAGAAGCCTTGCCAAGTCTGTCTAGAAGGTCGGACATTGAGACGATGTTGTGTCCTCGAACGTTTAGTCCACGAACCATTGCCAGTCCCCAGTGACTTTTGCTCAACCTGAACCCTCGTCAGAACACTGTCCCCTCTCAACTCATAAGAGTTAGATGGCCTCTCGTGTAACCTGTTGTGGCATGCCCAAGGGAACAGACGATACCAAGAAAGAACGCAGGCTCTACGAACCAGTTAAGGCCTTGCTCCTTGAAACACTGAAAACCAAGTATCAAGAGTTACATCTAGAGATTACTGCTGACAAAACGTTCAGCAACAAACTGAAGGCTCAAGTCAGTTCTAACAGAAACATAATCTTCCTCTTTCTGAAAGATGCAGCACCTGATATTACCGGCTTCATCAAGGAACAATATGGAGTGGGCTTTGTTGTTGCTGAAGTCAAGCCAGGAAAATTGAAGCTGGATGATATCTATCAGACTAGGAAGTATGCCGAGCTCTTCGATGCCAAGTATGCCTTTCTTGTCACGGCAGAAGAGATACCTGAGGAGATGAAAAGACTGACCAATGTGGTCTATCCATTGCTCTATATAGGGGATTACAGAACCAAAGCCTTCACCCTAGTACAGTTCGATGAGGAGACTAGAAGTTTCAAGGAATACTTCCCCGAAAATCCACTTTCGAAAAGTGTTTGAGGCAAGCACCAGAAGAAGGTACCTTGAGACAATTGGGATTCTGCTTCAACTGTGGGGCCCGACTTGATTCTGGTCTCTCATGTTGTCCCAATTGTGGAACTAATCTGAAAGTCGTTAGGCCGTCTGCCTCAAAGCCACAGGCTACTACCAATGTCTCTATGAAAGAGAGAGGCATTGAACTCGAAGATGCTGTTGCAAGCTATTTTCGGAGTAAGGGTTACGATGTTCAGACAAGAACCAAGATGAGAGACCGTAGAGATGTTTTTCATGAAATAGATGTCTTGGCTACGAAACGAGAGGACTTTGGAACCATTCAGGTAGCTGTTGAATGTAAGCATGTTCGGTCTCCGATAGACATCAAGGAGCTCAGGAACTTCAATGACAAGCTATCGGCCCTAGGAATCACTAAGGGTATCTTTGTTTCTACAGGAGGGTTCACTACGGATGCCCAATCAGATGCAGCCTCGGTTAACATTGAACTTTGGGACGAGAAGGCACTAGAAGAGAAGATTGCAAGAGTAGAGACACCTGAGAAAGACATACTCCACGATGCTCTTCCCATTAACCCTTCGGCAATTACCACCTTAAGTCCTCGACACCTGAGGAATTACAATATACTTTCCGAAACTCTGAGTCTAAGCTACAGACCATACTATTTCGTAGACTACCATTGCTTCTCTCAGCACACGGTACGAGGTGATTCAGTGATTCTTGAGAGCAAAGGAACCGTGGTCATAGACGGTGTTGTAGGACAAATCGTGGATTCAAGAGTATCCTCCGGTGAAGAAGCTGAGTTGCCCAAGTTGGGGGTTTACGTCGGATGCATTGGGATACAGCCTCAGACTGTAACAAGTACGAGTCTTCCACAGGGATTGCAGTTATCCGTGATTCGACCCCAAGTGGATTCCGTCCGTGCCAAAGATATCACTAGAGTTGAACTTGTGAAAGGTCTTTCACTAGAATACACTTATCATCTGGCAAGAGACGGCCTTCTCTCATCACCGCATGTTAAACTCGTAAAACCCCGAAAGAAGGACGTTGATATCCTAAACGCTCAGACGGTGAAGGTTCCACTTCTTACAGGAACTTACCGTTTCCGTAACTACACATACACCAGAACATGCTTGGCTTCAACCGGTGGGTTTGTTCTAGACCAGACCGATAAGTGTCTCTTGTGTTCTAACCGACCTGTTGTTGTCTGTGGGAACTGTGGTGCTATTATGTGTGACTCCCACGTGAGAACTTGCTCAGTGTGTTCAAAGAGTCTGTGCACCGGTTGCGTGATTTCAAAGGGTATCATATCAAAGATTTACTATTGCCCAGAGCACCAACCTAGGCGTTAGGATACTTCTCGATTAACACATCTATCAGTTTCATTTCCCTCTCGGTTGGAACGCTTCTCTACTTTCGTCATTCACTGACCGTTGCGCCTAACCTACAATGTCCAGTTATCTACTTGCATGGTTGACGGCAAGAATCGTGAATGAAATTGAAGTGCCCGATTTGTGACCTAGACCTTCTCGGCCAAGATAACTACCCGTTGAAACGTTGCGACCGATGCACCCTATGGTTTGAGCTACAGGATGACGGCTCACTCGTTCCCTTACGAATAGACCGCCTCTCCCGATTCGCCTGAGAGCTGTCGATCGTGCTATTCGAGGACCAGTCAACTAAATGCCCTAACTGCAAGAACCCACTTGTCTGGATTAGCCACATCAAACGCTGGGAACAAGCGAGACAGGTTAACGAGTTCAATTTCGCCTGCGAATCATGCAAACACCAGTACCAATTCAAAGACGACAAGCTTATCGAGAAACAACAGGGACGTGACCCAATCGCTGAAACCAAAGCCATTCAACACAGCGAACTTCAAAACGCTTTGAATCGACGCTGCGTGAATTGCGGTGGCCCAATCGTTGACGGACACGAATCGTACGCGCTGCGCTGCGAATGGTGCGGCCAAGAATACTCGGTGAGTAATGGAGAACTCCAGCCGAAACGACCGGAACCTAAACTCAGACCTTCTCTAAGTGAGTTTCATGCCCTTCGCAGTGAGTAGCGGTAAGTGAGTAGTGGTAATTCTCTCGCTGAGGTAGCAGAGAAGGCGGAAGTCCCAATTCAACTCCACTGTGGGCATCCTCCCTTCAGTCTTCCATGGAGCTTCGAACCCTTAGCCAGAGAGTTCCCAAAGGTGAAGATGGTGCTAGTACACCTGGGTCACGGGCACATCGTCTACATAAACGGCACTATCGAAGTAGCCGAGCGGAACAAGAACATCTATCTAGAGACAAGCGGGATGCCCATGCACACAAAGATTAAGGAGGCAATGCAACGCGTTGGTAGAGACAGGGTGATGTACGGAGACGATGCACCCTGCGGCCATCCATCCTGGGAACTTGAGAAGGCCAGAGCCTCTGGACTGAACAAGGCCAATTTGCAACGATTGTTCAGCGAGAATGCGAAACGCTTGTACTCACTGGACTAAAGCGATTGTGGCCGTCAATGGTGCGCACACGCCGAGATCGCCCCCAAAGTAAGCGGTAAACTGAGATAACAATCTCTCTTTTCGCCTACTACATCATTAGTTACCTTAATGAGCTGCAGAGCCTAACTCGCTCACAACGTGAAGTAATATTCAAAAACTCCCGTCAGGGTCCAGTCTTGTGGGTTCATAGAGGAGTTAATTGTCAATGTCCGGCAGATTGAAGGTACCCTTCGTAGCCACTCCGGAACCCGTAGTCAAGCGGATGCTCACTCTCGCCGATGTCAAGCCAGGCGAGCTCGTTTACGATCTGGGTGCGGGAGACGGACGCATCCTATCTTCGGCGGTGAAGGATTTCAATGCGAAAGCCATTGGCGTCGAGTTGCATGAATCCCGCTACGAAGCCATAGCTAAACGCATCGAACGTGAACACCTCGGCCACTCTGCAGGCGTAGTCCTAGCAGACTTCTTCGACATCAACCTGTCCCGGGCAGACGTGGTCACGCTTTACCTTCTGACCTCAGTTAACTCGATGATCAAACCAAAACTGGAACGGGAACTCAAAGTGGGTGCACGCGTCGTATCACATGATTTTCCAGTTCACGGTTGGGTTCCCTTGTACGTAGAGAAGGTTAGGGACCGATTCAACAGTCACATGGTCTACTTGTACCAAGTGCCAAAAAGCGTCAAACATCAATACGCGCAATCGTCGTCCATACCGCGCGAAGTTTCTCATCTAACGAGGTGGGGCGGATTTACCTAATGGAATTCTCCAACCTGCACAGAATAATCTCGCATCAGTCACACGAGCATTGAACATCAAGGCCTCTTCTCGAAGCATTAGATTCAGAGGATCCAAATGCCCCGTTTGTGAAGTGAACTAGACACTCACATAAGTTCTATATTTTCGTTGGACGAGCGTTAACCTCACTTGTGTGTGCCTGAGGGTGTGCAAGGGCCCGTGTAGCCGATGCGACCGGCACTATTGCTGCCCTGTATTGCACCGCTTCTTGAAGCTGGGAGGATGGGCACGATTCTGTCGAGGTTCGCCTGAAGCGTGAGCCGACTCGCCGAACATTCGCATCTCTGCACATTGGTCTTCTCGGTTGCTACCATGCTAAGGCTGTTCATCTTGGCCGGCCGTTCGTATGTGGAACTCTAGGGATTCATGGTCCGGGAAGAGCAGAGGGCCACAATATTCGCAGTTCATGCTAGAACCGCCAGTTCCGTCATGTAGTCTTCCGGGTCGAAAACCACCGGATCATCAACGGTCTCTTTCTCGGTGTAGTTGTCTAGTGACTTGATATTCTGCTTCAATGCTGCACCGTGATTCTTCCCGCCACACCGGCAGACGCACTTGATTTCCTTCGCCTCTTGGCAGTTTGCTCCGCATTCCCCTGCCTCCGTTTGGAAAGTGACTTTCTCATCTGCTAGTTCTAGGGCGAATATTTCACGCCAATCCTTCTCCATCTCTATTACCGCTCTATAATAGATGCGTTGGTTCGGGATGTTCACGAGACTATTGACCGACCTAGAGAGGAAGCGGCTGAGGGCATATCTGAAAGCTAACGGCGAGAGAAGTTCAGTCGTCAGAGCTCTAGCATCTAGGGCAAGACGATATCTCCCTCAGATCGAGGAAGATCTACAACTGTTGAGGTCTCTCCTAGAGGCCTACGAACAACAGAAAACCAAGTAGAATCATGACTATCCTCTTCGTTGGGGGGACCCAGACTTGGGGGGCCTGAGCGAACGCGAGGGCCCTTTCGAGGACCGGAACGGAGCGGTAAATTGCTGGTGCGCGTCGGCACCCTGCGTAGACGCGCCTAGTGAGTACCGGACCGGAGAAATCCGAGACTGAAAATCCAGTTTTCAATACCATATGAGATGTAATTTCTCTGGGTCTCGTTTTTTCCAGCCAGTTCAGTATGGCAAGAAACTTAAGCTCAAATCCGGCAATTAGTTAATCGGAGTCGACATGCCATTGGCTATAGAGGAGAAACCTCATGGTGGGGCAGCCAATGTCAAAGACACGTTTGCCGTCCTAGTATTCATTCTTACACTTGTTGCGGGAGTGCTAGGGTGGATATTCGGGGGAGAAGCAGGAGGCATTATTGGAGGCTGTTTCGGAGATAAGAACGCTGATCTTTGCGCACGCCTTCCCTATGCTCTCAGTATCATTACGGTAATTGGCTCTTTCATCGCGCTAGCTGTAGTCTTGAAGAAGAGTAGTTCGCGCACCAACTCGCCCTCTGATGCCGAAGAAGCATCAGTACAACTCAAGACCGAAACACACTCAGGGGCCCCTGTCTGCAGGGTCTGCGGTCAACCAATGATGCTTGACCCTCTGGACGAGAGTAAGCGAAGGTGGTGGTGCGACTGGGACGACACGACCTTCTACGCCGAAGAGCAGCGCTGGAGTGGCACCGCCCGTCCAACGCCGCCAGCTCCACCCGTAGGAGCACTCGACATATGGATTCCTATCATGTTGTTGCTGGTGATAGTCTTCCTTGGATTCGTTGCAGCTCCGCCCGTAGGAGTACTCGAAATGACGATTTCTATCATATGGCTACTGGACGTAATCTATGGACGAGGTGGATGGTGGCTTTCGGCGATCGCGGTCATATGTACTGCGATATACGTGCACTACAACTCCAAGAAATTCGGAATGAAAGGCAACCATGCAACCTGGACTCTGCTGGTCGCCATCCTAGGGTTGCCATCATACGCCTATGAACTTCACAAATTGAGAGAGACGCAGAAGCACTCACTAATCGCTACCCCAGCAGCCCAACAGCAAGCCCCACCTAGCCAGATACCGCTGCCCAGACGAACCGGGTCTCCCCGATTGTCTCAAGAGCCTCGGACGGACGGCTTAGAATCCATCACGTCAGCGAAAGATCGGCCCATAGCGACAAAAATCTGCCCTGAATGCGGCGCAACCATTCCCGGAGATAGCAAGTTCTGTGAGAAATGCGGAACGAACCTCACCTGGACGGCCGGGCCCACGTACAGTGTTTGAGGGCAGCTCGTGACACTTGATGGAGCTAGATAAGATGGTACAAATAGGGCCTCAAGTTTCTTCCGCATGTACTTGTGGGCGTACTGCGAGACACGTGCATTATTCACGAACTCATGTATTATTGGTCCAGATAGCACTGGTACTCGTCGCGGTGACCTTTGGATTAGCGTTCATTACAGGCGCTGTTCAAGGCTCAACGAAGTTGCTTCTTCCCATAGGAGAACAACTTGCCTACCAGACCGTTACAGAGAAAATCAGCGAATTAATGCGACCTTACGAGAGATGGAAGCCAGTCCTTATCATTATTGACTTGGCTGCTCTTGTGTTAGTGATTGCCACGGCTCTCACATTGCGTTCGTTTGCAAGAAAGGAAGATCATACTGCCATAACGATCTCGGCATCTATTTTTTGGTTTGTCGACATTTCGATATCTGCCTACTACGCAATGATCACTGATGAAGCGTTAAGGAGGCTACCCAGTCTGGTCGATAGCGGCGTTCTGGAAATCGCAATGCGGGTACAGCGGGAGTTCGATGCGGCGAACGGTTTCTGGGGTTCTCCTCTGGAACAGGCCATTAGAGGGTTACTAAGCCTTGTTGGTGTGGCAGTGATTATCGGAGCGGCGTTCACATCAACTAGTATTCGTGTGTGGCAGCCTGAGACCGCATTGCCTGCGGTCCAACCTCAAAAGCAGCCTACTTCATCTACTGCGGTTACGCAAACTGGAACTAACCAACTTGAAGTACCAAGAATGAGATTCTGCCGTTACTGCGGAGTAAAGATACCACGTGAAAGCAAGTTCTGTGAGGAGTGTGGTAAGAAGCTCGTAGAGTAGATGGTGGTGAGCAGCAAGGGTGAGCAGTAAGGTTTGCAGCAAATGCGGCGCAAGGATTCCTGGAGATAGCGTGTTCTGCGAAGAATGTGGAGCCAAGCTCTCAGCTGAAACGGAATCGGACACAAAGCGACTCGTCTTCAAGAAGGCAGTCTATGAATCACAAGTTGAAGTTGGGCCGTCCGTTTCAACAACCACAACTGCTAAGGCCCCCAGAACCGCTAGTAAGACGAGGCTGCTTACATCAGTTGTACTCTTGGTAATCGCCGTTGTTAGCACGGCGTACCTCATGTATCCATCAATGCCTCATACAGTTTCGGAGGTTTACATCGGTTCATCCACATCAACCTCCACATACCTCTCCTACAGTACGCATCTCACGGGAACCATCGTCTCTGCCACAACAACTAGGGAGAATTGCCGGAAAGGGGATTGCACCACACGGACTTTGACCGTAAGCTCGTATTCATCCTTCTATACAGCCGAACAGGTCTTGAGCACTCAATACAGTCATACCATAACCCATTCCTACACTACTTCCCGAAGCGAGATCATTCCGCCCCACTCCTATCTTGGGTTAAGCGATTCTGCTTTTGCGATTGTTACGATTGCTGAATTCGGCGTGTTAGTTGGTGTACTCATTTTCTTGTTCTTACGGAAGCCAAGTGTTGCAAAACGTATTGGACCAATGGAGGTGGAGCCTCCTAAAGTAAAACCGGTGGAGCCCGCTGCAGTTCCGAAAGATAAAGAGACTATCAAGCCTCCGAATCTTGTTCCGGTACTCACGCTGACGTTGATCACTCTCAATGTGCTGTTTTTCATTGCAGAAGAGAGGAGAGGTGGATCAGAAAACATGTCAGTTCTCATTGAGATGGGCGCTGTGACTAGCTCCGTGTTAACATATGGAGAATATCCCCGTATCTTACTTGCACCGTTTCTACACGTTGGCGCCGGCCATTTGATCTCTAACATGTATGCGTTGCTGTTCATTGGCTGGGCACTCGAACGAGTTTACGGACACTTGAGATTTGCTGCTGCATACTTTCTGTCTGGGACTGTAGGCAGTTTGCTGAGCGCAATGACTATACCAATTGGAGTGGTTGGGGCAGGAGCTTCAGGCGCCATTTTGGGATGTCTGGTTGCGCTAGTAGTGCTGCAATCACGGTTCAGTCATGTGTCGTTCGGACTGAGGCTTGGGTCAGCGGTTCTCTCTCTAGTTTACAATCTGTTGGCAGGACTCCTGCCTGGAAGTGGAATAGATAATGCTGCTCACTTTGGCGGGGCAATTGGTGGGCTGCTTCTAGCATTGACCGTGCCACCGCCAGAGGAGTTCTTCAGCCATGTGGCATTGCAGATGAAGCCGGACTACGTTCTCGAACAGAAGGCGAGCACGGAGCAGGCGGGGCGGACCGGCGGGCAAAAGACTGGGTATCAGAAGATAATCCTAGCAAGTGTGCTGGTTGTTCTTTTGCTGGCAGGTGCGTTTGCCCTTGCTTCGTATCCCCGATTGTTGGTAAGTGATGCCAGAATCTCCTCAAGCTACTACCTGTTCTCGGGGAGCACCGTTGCCGGTTACGTCAAAATTCAAATTGGGGGGTCCGGAGCATTTGAGCTGCAAAGCGTGACTGTCACTCTAGATAACGCTCCATTGAGCGTCAGATATACAGAAAGAGCATTTCTCCTACCTCAGCAGTTATCGTTGAATGTTGCAGGACCAGCGTCATCCACTTTGCCACCGGTCTCTTCAATTTTGGTTGTCACAGTCGATGGTACGTGGGGAGCTCTCGGTAGCACACCTACGATTCCAGTTCATATCACTGCGCAAGAAACGATTGAGTGGACCTATTCCTGATACCCGTAGCTGAGGCGTTCAATCGGAACATGGTATTTTTGTTGTATTATCGATTAATGACTTGTAGAACCCGCCGATTGACTACAGTTCAACTAGCGCAAGATTAGAGGAACCAAAAGACCAGCTTGGGAGAAGAGAAAGTCACACGTTGCAGGTTCGCAAGTCCCAAATTGAACTGAGGCAAGTGGATTGGAAAGAACCACCTTACCTCCTGCCGGTCAGCACTACACTCCGTATGTAGTAGCAAGCGTTAAGAAAACAGGCGATGGCGGATTAAGTGCAAGAATTGTGAACTTCTTACGCAAGTGATTCCGAGGAGCGTCAACGCTCTTGAATTGCAACAGTAACATGCGGTTTCTACGGCCGGCCGGCCGTCCAAGCCTCTGGTGATCCTATATCGTGCTCGCAGTTTCATAGGTAAGGTCGCAGAGACGATTCATTCAGTAAGAGATGCCATTGACGATGTGTATTTGGTCGGAGACGAAGTTTACTGGGGAGGCATCATCAAACCTAGACTTAGAATTGGATCTCCCAAGTTGAAAGATCCTGAGCGCGTGAAACTTTACGATGGTGTAACGCCCTACAACATGCATATCAATAATCCGAAGATACTGGCTGACTTTGAGAACAAACTCAATGGAGAATACAGCGATTGGTACAAGGCCCTTTCTGCTGTAAATGTTGACTTTATTCCAAATGTAATCCCAGGCTATGACGATAGAAAGGTCCCAAACCGAAGTAATCTTCCTCTAACCCGCGGACCAGAGAGATTTGGAAGACAACTTGATATGGCGATGAAATACGCATCTATGCGGAACATCGTACTGATAACATCATTCAACGAGTGGCACGAGGATACACAAATCGAACCGGCTCAGGACTATGAATCTCCGACGACACCTTTGAGCTTTCTGGAACTTCTCGATAGCCGTAGAATTCTGCTATGACGTCTGCATCACCTGAAATTCATCCAGGAGTTTCGTGATTGGTTCATGGGTTGGCCGCTTGAGGCCTATTTCTTCTGACAGGAATTTCTCATGGGCCGTCTCTAAGGCATCAATTAGATCCGCCATATCCGGTGATGGATCAACTTGACGATAACTGATGAGGAGATCCTGCAGCTGAGATTGCTTCTGTTTCAGGTATCTCAGGTAACTTGCGGGGTCAGTTCCAAGACGTAACTTGCTTCGAACATATTTCCAATCCCATATTACAAATAGATTAGGCACCATGATGTGCAGAATCTTCGCAGAGGCCGTGGGTTGCTTTTTCGCTACGTCACTGCAGAAATCTCTGAATGCAAGATACACGGACTTGACTTTCTCGTGTGAAGGACCTGAATCAAGTTGAACAGATTCGATGCGAAGCTTTCTGAGATCTTGAATATTGCCCGATTCCTTTTGAATGGTTTCGAGCAGGAGTTGATAGCATGCTTTTCTCTTGTTTATGGCGAAACTTCGATTCATCATCCCCCAATCGAACAAATATTTGCTGAATAGGTCATGTTCAATGACTTCAATTGTCAGAGAGTCCAGGTCATCCCACGTTTTTCTATCGCTAATGATTTCAAGATAGTTGTTTGCAGCATAGAGTGCGTCCTTCGTACGGTGGTAATTCTCACACCGCTTCAGGAAATCGGAGTAAATGACCAAGACGGTGAGGCCCCAACCCTAGACCCAATAGAATTGTAGAACTCACGTACACGCGCCACTCCGAAAGAATCTATGGAGTAGAGCTTTTTTCTGTGGAGACTCTCGACATCTTTTGATGTCCGCCTCGGAAAGAAGACAATAGCTGCGGACAAATACACTGCCTACCCGCTAACGCTTGAGGGCTTCTCGCCCTTTGGCCGTGAGTGTGTATTGGTTCTTTTCTTTTGACTCTATCAGTTGATTTCTCTTGAGAGTGGTTATGGCCCATCGAGCATTCTTCTTCCATCTTTCTCCTCCAGTCTTGATTCGTGCTAAGTCTGCGTCGGAGAACATGTCGTGCATTCTCTCGTAGAGCTTGTCGGTGATCTCTTTGCGTCTTAGTGGTCTCTGTTCAAGCGCCAGTATTCGAAGTATTTCTTGTTCGAGTTCAGATTGTTTGAGATGCGGGCCTTCTACTCTCATTGAAGCCTGCTGAGACTGTACTACAGTGAATCCGAGTTTCTGAAAGATGCCTCTGGCCCTCGATGTACTCGCAAACTCCGTGACTGGAATCCCTGTAGCCAACGAAAGGAGACCTTTCACTGGTAACTTCTTTCCATCCAGACTCACGTGGTACCCGACATAGAAGTAATTCTTGATTTTCGGATCTCGACTCACCTTCAGTATATCGTCACGAGAAAGCGTAACTCGCTTTCCCCCTAGGCTGAAAGTGATCTTACCTCTCTTGAGGTCGGAAATATCAGTTTCGGGGATAGGGCTGATGGAAGGCGTCTCTTCACCGTACAGCGGGTGAAATTCATGAATATGATCTGTTAGCGAATCTCCGTGAACAAAAGTCTGAAAGACGACCGTATCAGTTTCCAGCCGAAGGGCCTTAACAGCATCCTCCAGCTCCTTCGTTTCGGAGTCTATCACGATAAGAAGACTTGGGTCCCTCGACATGAGATCGTGGAGAAAGTGATAAATTTCCTGTTCGCCCAGTCTTTTCTTGAATCTGGTGCGCACGCACACTGGGCGTCATCGTTGCTCATTTGTAAGCATGCACAAATGCAATTGGTCCATATGGTATGCCTCACTCAATTGGGCCAGTTAATAGGTTGCGCGTGTTGCAGATTCCCTAACTGATCAAACGAAAACGCATCGAGAAATCTCCTAAGTTCAAACGGTGTACAAACTGCCGGAGTCTTTGTGTCTAGCGTAAATTCAACAGACAGATCAAAGAAGAATTCCGGGAAAGTGGAGGTGACTATAGGCACAATGTGGGAGAACTCTTTCGGAATTGCGTAATTATCACCCACCGGTGCTTGTGTAATCTTCTTAACTTTCTGTTCAGATTCCATTATCCATTGTTGGACTAACTTCCATCTGTTTCGAACTGCATGAGTTTCGCCTAGAACCAAATTGCGGTTTTGAGAAAATGCCTTGCACTCTATCAGAAACAATGCCTTGTCCTTTCCCAGACTGACATCCACCTGTGCCATATCTCTGCCATCCTTACGGAAGATCTTCCTGACAGGAAAAGGCTGCGTGATTCCCTTGACATCAGATAGGAAATGCCAGATTTCGTCTTCAAATGCCTCAGATTTCAGATTCCTTTCAGTATCCGAGAGCTGCGCTCGATATAGAAGACCAGCAAGCATAGTTGGATTCGAGACCAAGTCAACAATCATCATGTCGTCATCTCGAAACAAATAAATCGACTTGGGGGGAGAGGTTGTTTCGAGGTCAATCGTTTCGTTATTCTCAAGTCCCAGGAGCCCGAAGAATTCTTCAGGATTAATGGGTTCGTAAATTCTTTTTCCAAGAACCAGTCTTTCTTTGCAAAACTCATCGAAGCTTGATAGAGCGCTGAGCGAAAGTCCCCTTTGAGACTGCATATACAGTCTTCTCGGTAATTCTACAATGAATCCCCGCAGCATCCAGACGGCCAAGCGGTCAATCAGTTTCGCCACCTGTTCATGAGAGAGCGCGTAGGTTTGACGAATGGCGAAATCAAAAAGTCTCAAGTATTCTTTGAAACGTCGCGTTTGTATCCTGCCTGGCATGAAGTTGGGTGTAGGAAGCAATATTTTCTGACTCTTCCAATGGAATTCGAGTGGTTTCGATGAGGCTTCTTCCGGATCTCCTGCAGCGATTATGAACAGTTCATCTTCCTCCGTGGCATTCATGCCCGCATCCAATAGTCCCACGTGTTGAAACAATGAACGCTCGTTATCCAAGCGGTCATCGTACCATGCCGCTAATCTGTCCAATTGATCGCTTGCAACAACAATGGGATAGCGATTGTTATGCAACTCGAGAGAGGCGCCCTTCCACACGGTCCTCTTACTAGTCGAGCAAAGGTAGTAATCCATTGAAAGAAAAGTCGTCGCAAGTAGGTCCTCGAGATCACGAACAGACACATCAATCGTCATCTCTCTGGAGAACCGAGGGCCCTCTCCTTTTCTGACACCCATCATGGTACGCCTCGCATGTTTCAAAATTGCAAGTGTTGTAATTCGTTCTATCATCCAAAGGCTTCCGCGATGTCTAAGCTGTTGCCGTAGCAAATCGATAGGAAGTCTGCGATGCAATAGCAGGAGTTTGAATGCACCATGAGTGCCTAACGTTGCGTGAAGTTCTTTCTCGATATTCTGCATATGCAGATTTAGGAATCTGATGGCCTCATCATTCTGCAATTTGCACGGCAAGCCAAACTGGCTCAACACTTCACTTAGAACATGAGTTGACTTCTTTGCTGCACTGGTAATGGTTCTCTTTTCGCGTCGCCTTAGGAGACTATGCAATCGCCTTGTGGTAGCGTCTAGGGGTATGATTAGCGCATTCCCATTTGTGCGCAAGCGTCATTCCCCCAGGAACATTCGCGAATGGTTCAGGCGGTTGCGGATGTTGTCATAGACCTTGAAAGATTCCCGAGTCCGAGCATTGATCCGCAAGTAATGAAGTGTGCTCTTCCCAATTCCACGCCTTTTGGCTTCGGATTGAGTTAGATTGAGAATAGCTTCTCTGACCGCCAGACTATCAGTCCTCTCTAGTATAGGGGCAGGTTCAGAGAAATCAACAGTTCGAGATCTACCCTTCAGGGATCTGCCAAGTTCGCTTGTTTTCTCCTGAATCACCGTATCCCACTTCAAAACTCGACCCTTGTAGTTCACACCAGAATTGAATTGCTCACGCAGAACCTCTATGAATCGTCGCTTAGCCTCAGGTTCGAAGCGGTACCGGTAATCGTCACCTGCAAAGTAGAAATCATGCAACTCAAGAGTCTTTGACTCAAATGCCTGAATGACCGCTAAGTCAACTAGCCATCTGAAAGGCTCCTCCAAGTCGGAGACTAGGGACTGTTTTGTCTGGTAATTGCTGAAATCATGCAGGAAATAGACGACCACTAGAGGCACACACTTTTCAAACGTGCTCGCTTCACTCGCAGGACCTTTCTCGTCGCATCACACAAAATGACAGTATACATTGGGCTATTCGCAGCAGTGATGCCAGGATCTCCGCAAACAGAGATAACGAATCAAGAGTCCGAGTCAGGCTTACCTAACCATCGCTTGCGAAGCGCCTCTTCTTTTTCTTCCTTGGCTCCACCAACG
>Ga0315282_10003734_pt1 | contig 27133 bp, 30 predicted proteins | sample YL17G07_20_MG_FD_203693 | JGI IMG/M metagenome (GOLD analysis project Ga0315282, IMG submission 203693) | Sediment microbial communities from Yellowstone Lake, YNP, Wyoming, USA - YL17G07_20 | ecosystem: Environmental > Aquatic > Freshwater > Lake > Sediment | place: USA: Wyoming | collected...
GGTTGGGTCTTGCTAAGGGGAAGGTGAGTCTCGAGGACATCATCTACTTCTGACACAAGTGGGGATGGAGTCCGACTATCAGCCTGCGGGCCCGGTAGCCCAGATCAACACCTTTAGTGAACGGCTACTCCGGTAACACGGGGGGCGGGGAGGCGGGTGGGTTATGCGGCGGGCGGGCGGCGGACTGTGGGCTCAGCGGGGCGGAGGACTCTCGGGGGACGCGCCCCCGCCTTACCCGTCAGGACCATGATGGACCGCCGGGCGAGTCAGGCCGGGGTGGGATCAGCTTGGAGACCTAGCGTCAGAGTGTCCGCGTGATCGGCACGAGCACGATGCGCTCGGAGGCCCGGACGGCATCCTCCCCATTGTACAGGACTACTCCGAAGGGTGCCCGGTCGCTGAAGGCTTCAAGGAACGAACTGAGCCCCCGGAGATCGTAAGGCCCGATGCGCGTGGCGCGTTTCACCTCAAGGGGGATCAGCCGGTTGCCCGACTCCAAGACGATGTCAACCTCGGCCCCGGCATGAGTCCTCCAGTATGCGAAGGCCGGCGGCACGTCCAGCAATGACGCCTGCGCCAGGAGCTGCGCGAGCACCCATCCCTCCCAACTTGCCCCTGCCAGAGGATGCACAACCAGATCCTCTGGCCCCCGAAGCTCGAGCAGGGCGTGGAGCAGTCCGGAGTCAGCGATCCACCCCCGAGGCGAACGGGTGAGCCGCTTGCCGATGTTGGCCGAGTATGTTTCCACCCGCCGCCAGAGGAACGTTCCCTCCAGCATTTCCACGAAGCCTCGCACCTTGGATACCGGCAGGCCGAACTCGGTGGCCAGCGAGGTGAGATTCAGCATCTGACCCTGTCGCGCCGCGAGCATACGGAGCAGCCGACGCACGAGCGGCGGCCGCAGGTCGCGGTGCAGCTCCCCCAGGTCCCGTTCGCTCACCAGGCGGATGTAGGCATCAAACCACCGGCGCCTGGCCGCTGTGTGTTCCAAGAGGGCTGGCTCCGGAAATCCTCCCGCGAACCAGGCCGCCCGGACCTGCGCGTCCGACAGCGGTTTGCGTCTCACAACAGCGTCGAGCACGTCTCGGGCGGCGGACGCCTGGAGCAGCTTCTGGAGGAAGGGCGACGGTCTCCGTCGGAGCCGCTCCGCAACCGAGAACGGCTCCAGAGTCAGGAGTCCCGCACGTCCCGCGAGGCTTTCTGAGACGCGAGCGGCCATAGCCCCCGTGGCCGATCCGGAGAGCACGAACCGTCCTGGCTCACGGTTTCTGTCCACGGCCACGCGGAGGGCCGAAAAGAGTCCGGGGACCCGGTGGGCCTCGTCGAACCAGACCCGGGTCGGATGATCCCGGAGGAACAGTGCGGGATCCGCGGCGACGCGTTCGACCGTCGCGGCGTCCTCGAGATCGAAAGGGGTAAAGCCTTTCAGCTCGTGACGGAGGAAGGTCGTCTTGCCGACCTGGCGCGCACCCAGTACGAGCACCACGGGGAACTGGCGGAGATGGGCCTGCAGGCTCGACCGGAGGTGGCGGGGGAGGTACGTCGTATTCACAGCTTAATAGTACCTCAAAAATCGTCGCAACTCAATACGATTTTCAAGATACCTCTATTGGGCCGCGGAATGGTCGCCGGTTTCGCCGATAGATTCGGCGGCCACCGGGCAAGGCGGTGCTGGGGGGTCCCTGTCGGGAAGCTTCGGAGCATCCGGCGGATTTCTTGTGGGCAGGTGATCCGGTCGGGCAGGATGGCGGCGGGCCGCGGGCTGATCGGCGTCGCCTTCGCCACCACCCTGCGGTACGTGGGCGAGAACATCACCCAGTCGATCAACTGGGCGCTCAGCGGTTTCTCCGACTCGACCGTGTGGCTGATCTTCGGCGCGTTCGTCTTCTCGATGGGGTACAGCAAGACCGGCCTGGGGCGCCGCATCGCCCTGATGCTGGTGCGCTGGCTCGGCGGTCGTACGCTGGGCGTCGGCTATGCAATCACGTTCGCCGATCTCGTCCTCTCGCCCGGCACGCCGTCGAATACCGCACGCAGCGCCGGCACGATCTACCCGGTCATCCGCAACATCCCCGAGCTGTACGGGTCGGAGCCGAATAGCCCCTCCGCGCGCAAGATCGGCTCGTACATCATGTGGACGGCATTCGCCGCCACCTGCATCACGAGTTCGATGTTCATCACCGGGATGGCGCCGAACGCCGCCGCGCTGGCCATCGTCAAGAACACGACGAAATTCGAGGTCAACTGGTTCCAGTGGTTCCTGGGGTTCATGCCGGTGGGCATCGTGCTCATCCTGCTGGCCCCACTTGTCACCTACCTGCTGTACCCACCGGAAATCAAAGTGAGCCACGAGATTCCGGCATGGGCGGACAAAGAGCTCGGCAAGATGGGCAAGGTCACCCGGTCGGAGATCGTCATGATGGCGCTGATACTTCTGGCGATCTTCCTGTGGATCACCGGGGCGAATGTCCTGTTCAGGCTGCCGGTCCTCGGCACGAACTTCATCAACGCCACGACTGTCGTCTTGCTCATTATTGCGCTGATGCTGCTGACGAATGTCGTGACCTGGGAGGAAATCATCAGCAACAAGAGCGCATGGAGCGTGCTGGTGTGGTTTGCCACGCTGATTACGCTCGCCAACGGGCTGAACGCGGTGGGCTTCATCAAGTGGTTCGCCGAACGCGCGGCGGCGCCGCTCCGGGAATTCAATCCCCTCGTCGCCATGGGGCTCCTCGTCGTGCTCTTCTTCTTCGTCCACTACTTCTTCGCGTCGTTGAGCGCCCACACGGTCGCCGTGCTGCCGGTCATCCTCGCGGTGGGCACGAAGATTCCTGGCATTCCGGTGCTGCCGTTTGCGCTGCTGCTCGTCTACGGGCTCGGCCTGATGGGGGTCATCTCGCCGTATGCCACCGGGCCCTCGCCGGTGTATTACGGCTGCGGTTACATCTCCCGCACCGCCTTCTGGACGCTGGGGCTGATTTTCGGGGTGCTCTACTTAGCAGGGCTGCTGATCATCGGTACGCCGTGGCTGTTGTACGTCAAGATCTTCTAGGCGCGTCGGCTTCGACGCAGGGGACGAGAGGTGGCCGGGGGCATCCGGCCACCTCTCGTGGTTTTGGGGGGAGCATCGGGCCGACGCCGGGGAATGGCCGATGGGCGACGGCCGTTGGATCGAGGCGGCGCCAGGGGGATTCCTGCCGGGTTCCGCTACTTCGGCCGGCGCCAGATCATGAGGGCGTGCTCGCCCTCCTGGACCACTTCGCCCCGCTGGTTGATCATCTGGCCCCCCTCCCAGATGATGCCCCGGTCGGGCTTCGACGTGCTCTCGCGCAGCTTGGTGATCCGGAACTTGACGTACACGGTATCCCCGATGAAGATCGGCCGGGTGAATTTCCAGGTCCATTCCAGCGAGGCGATGTAGCGCGTGTCGGCGAAAGCCGGGATGCGCTTCTTCAGGCCTTCGACGAGGCTGAGGCCCAGCATCCCGTGGGCGATGCGCGTCTTGTAGGCCGACTCGCGCCTGGAGAAATCCTCATTGGTGTGGATCTCGTCATAGTCCCCGGACAGCATGGCGAACATGGTGACGTCCGCCTCCGTGATGGTCCGTCCGGGCGAGTCCCACTCCTGGCCGACCTGGAAGTCCTCGTAGTATGTCGCCATCGGAGCTCCTCCCTCTGCCAACGGGTGCGGTGGTCGGAATGGACGCGAATCTACCTCCCGGCTCCGGGTGTGTCAATTCCCCCGCGCGAGTTGGCCGCCCGCGGCAGGGCGGCCTCCATCCGGGGAGCCCTCAAATTCCTTGACGATGGGCACTCCACCGCTGACAATAGGCCGACTTTGCCCGGGTCGCCGATCATCAACAAGTTCTTGGCAGGAGGAACCGTCATCATGAGTCTTGCGGAGTTCAGCCTGGACGGCAGGATCGCCTTCGTGACCGGGGCGGGCCGCGGCCTCGGCCGGGCGGGGGCGCTGGCCCTGGCGGGGGCGGGCGCCCACGTGGCCCTGGTCAGCCGGACGCGAAGCCAGCTCGACGAGACGGCCGCCGCCGTGGAGGCGCTGGGCCGGAGGGCGCTGGTGGCCGTGGCGGACATCCGGAGCAGCCAGCAGATCGAGGCGGCGGTTCAAGCGGCGGTGGGGACGTTCGGGCGCATCGACATCCTCTTCAACAATGCCGGGACCAACGTGCGCAAGCCCGTGGTCGAGACGACGGACGAGGACTGGCACACCATCATCGACACCAACGTCAAGGGCATCTTCCTGGCGGCCCGCGCCGTGGCCCGCCAGATGATCAAACAGAAGAGCGGGCGCATCATCAACATGTCCTCCATGTCCGCGGTGTCCACGGAGCGGGACAAGGTTGTGTACGCCAGCAGCAAGGGGGCCGTCTCCCAATTCACCAAGGGCCTGGCGCTGGAGCTGGCGCCCCACGGGATCACCGTGAACGCCATCGCCCCGGGCTACATGATGACCCCGCTGGTCAAGGGGTACCTGGAGGCGGACCCGGAGCGGCACAAGCGGATTCTCCAGCGCATCGCCCTGGGGCGGATCGGGCAGCCGGAGGAGATCGGGGGCGCCCTGGTGTTCCTCGCCTCGGACGCCGCCCGCTACGTCACGGGGGCGACCATCGCCATTGACGGGGGCTGGACCGCGTCGTAGCGCCGGCACGCCGGCGACCCGGGGACGACGAAGGATGCGGATCCTCCTGTTTCTCGCGGCCGGGATGTTCGTCGGATACCTTCTCCGTTCCAGGAAGAACGTTTTGGCGACGGCGAGGACGGCGGCGACATGGTCGCTCTACCTCTTGATCCTCTTCCTGGGGATCTCCGTCGGCGCGAATCCCGCGGTGGTTCGCGGCCTGGGACGGCTCGGCATCCAGGCGCTCATCCTCAGCGCAGGCGGGATCCTGGGCAGCGTGCTGGTCGCGCGGCTTGTTTCCCGGGCAGGCTTCGACCGGGCGGGCCATGAAGAATAGCCTGATCATCCTGGCGTGCCTCGCGGCGGGGATCCTGGCCGGGAGCCTGGGATGGCTCCCCCGGGGTTTCCTGGACCTGAACCCGACGGCCTATGCCCTCGACGCGCTGCTGTTCCTGATCGGGATCGAGATCGGGGCCGATACACGGGTCTGGCAAGCCGCCAGGACTCAGAGCGTCGGGATCCTCCTGGCGCCCCTGTCGGCGATCCTCGGGACGCTTCTGGGCGTGGCGCTGTTTTCGGTGTTTGTTCCTGGAGTCGGGCTCAGGGGATCGCTGGCCGTGGGCGCGGGATTCGGCTATTACAGCCTGGCGAGCGTGCTGATTGCACACATCGGCGGGAAGACGCTGGGCGTGATCGCCCTGCTCGCCAACATGGCGCGGGAGTTCATTACGCTGATCGGGACGCCGCTTCTGGCGCGATATTTCGGGCGGCTGGCCCCCATCGCGTCGGGCGGCGCCACCTCCATGGACACCACGCTCCCGATCATCATGCGGTCCGTGGGGGCGGACCATGCCGTGATCTCCATCGTGAACGGCGTGGTGCTGACCGCGCTGGCTCCGCTGTTGATCACGGCGATCCTGCGCTAGCGAGCGGCTCGCGCTCGGCGGGTGGCATACACATGGGCCATCCGACTTCGGACGGGCGATCCGGTTTCACGCGACTGAGGTCGCCGTCCCCCGCGGCAGCAGGCCGATAGCGAGAGGCCATGAATATCCGCGACATCCTGGGAAGGCAGCAGCCCTGCTTCAGCTTCGAGTTCTTCCCGCCCCGCACGAGGGAGGCCGGGGAGCAGTTGTACAAGACCATCGAGGACCTGGTGCCTTTGCGGCCGTCCTACGTGAGCGTGACGTACGGGTCCGGAGGCTCGACGCGGGAGCTGACCCATGACCTCGTGATCAGGATCCGAAAGCACACGCGGCTCGCCGTCGTCGCCCACATGACCTGCGTCGGCGCAGCCCAGGAGGAGATCGGGAGCATCCTGCAGGCATATCAGGATCAAGGGATCGAGAACATCATGGCGCTGCGGGGCGATCCGCCGAGGGGCGAGACCTCGTTCGTCCAGCCGCCCGGGGGGTTCGCCCACGCGGCCGATCTGGTGGCGTTCGCCCGCCGGCGTTTCCACACGATGGGCATCGGCGTGGCGGGCTTCCCGGAGGGCCATCCCGAGACGCCCAATCGCCTCAGGGAGATGGATTACCTGAAGGCGAAGGTGGACGCCGGGGCGGACTACATCTGCACCCAGATGTTCTTCGACAATCGCGACTTCTACGATTTCTGCGAGCGGTGCGAGATCGCGGGCATCCGGGTCCCGATCATCGCGGGCATCATGCCGGTCTCGTCCATTCGGGGCATGGTCCGGATGGCAGAGCTGGCTCTCGGGGCGAGGTTTCCCGCGCGATTGACGAGGTCGCTCGTCCGGGCGAAGGACGACGAGTACGTGGAGCGCGTCGGCATTCACTGGGCGACGGAGCAGGTGCGGGACCTCATCGATCACGGGGTGAGGGGCGTCCACTTCTACACGTTGAACCGGTCGAAGGCCACGCTGAGGATCTATGAGACGCTCGGCCTGAGGAACTACACTGTGCCGGAGGGCGAGGGCTAGGCGCCGCGAGAGCGCGCCTCCACAGGGTTCCGGGCGGGCGCCGGGCGGAGACACGTCATGTCGGTTCAAGCCCTCGGACGCATCATCCTCCCTGGGTGCCTGCTCGTCGCGTCGTTCGGGTGGGCCGGTGCCGCAGAAAAGGAGAAGAAGGTGAGCGGACCCTTGCATGCGACGTTCAAGACGAGCCTGGGGAGCATCGTGGTCCGGCTGGACGAGGGCAAGGCGCCAAGGACGGTCGAGAATTTCGTCGGCTTGGCCACGGGCACGAAGGAGTGGACCGATCCCAAGACGGGGAAGCAGGTGAAGCGCCCGCTGTACAACGGGACGATTTTCCATCGGGTCATTCCCAACTTCATGATCCAGGGCGGGGACCCGCTGGGGACGGGGAGGGGCGGGCCGGGCTACAAGTTCGACGACGAGTTCAACCCCGATCTCCGGCACAGCAAGCCGGGCATCCTGTCCATGGCCAACGCCGGTCCCAACACCAATGGGAGCCAGTTCTTCATCACCACGGTTCCCACCCCGCACCTGGACAACCGGCACTCGGTCTTCGGCGAGGTCGTCCAGGGGCAGGATGTGGTCGTGGCGATCGGGAACGTCCCCCGGGGGCCGAACGATCGCCCCCTGAAGGACGTGGTGTTGAACGAGGTCGTCATCTCCCGGGGGAAGCCTTAGGGTGTGAACCCGGCGGCCGGGATTGCCCGGCCAGCGCGGGCTCGCCGGGGGGCCGGAGGAGTGAAACCCATGCGAAAAGCTTTAGGCCGTTACGTTATAGTTGACCCCTCCGTGTGTCACGGTCAGCCGACTTTTCGGGGGACCCGCATTCTGGTTACGGATGTGCTGGACCAGATCGCGAGCGGTATGGCCTGGGAAGCCATTATCGAAGAGTGGCGCGGTGCCCTGACCAGAGAAGCCATCGCAGAGGCCGTTCGCTTGGCGCGCGAGGCACTGCTCACCCACGAGGACGTGCTGGCATCAAGGTCGGCCGCCGGATGAACATCCTGGACGAGAACATTCCGGAGAGCCAGCGACAGCTTCTGCGGAGTTGGCGAATCCGGGTCCGTCAGATCGGCTACGAAGTGGGCCGGCGGGGGAACAGCGACTACGGTGGCTTGCATAAGGAAGGGGACGAAGAGCAGTGAGATGTGGAGGTAATTGCCAAGCTCGGTCCGACCGGAAAGCCGGTCGTCCTTACCGTGTATCTCCCGCAAGGGTAGGGAGGGCTCCAATGGTGTGTGACATTTGTGGACGAAGAGCCGCGCGCATCCGCAGGGTGACCAGAACCTACGGCAAAGGGAAAGACCTTTTGGTCATAGAGAACGTTCCCATTGTGGTCTGTCCAGGCTGCGGCGAGAGCTACCTTACAGCCGAAACGCTACACGAAATTCAACGGCTCAAGGTCCACCGGAAGAGCCTGGCGACGAAACGTGCGGTGGAAGCCGTCAACTTCGCATGAGGTATAGAGCAGATCACGGCTTGCATAATCGGTGACGCGGTGCACTCTCGGGTAGCCATCTTGCAGGACCGCAGCCTTGCCGCCGCCCTGGACGCGGCGGCGGCGGGGCGCGGGCTCTCCCGCGAGGCGGCGATCCGCCTCCTGGAGCCGTCTGCGCCACTGGAGCCCCTTCTCGCCGCAGCGGCCGAGCTGCGCGACCGAGGCAAGGGAAAGACGATCACCTATTCCCGCAAGGTCTTCCTGCCCCTGACGAACCTCTGCCGGGACCGCTGCGGGTATTGCACATTCCGGCGGGATCCGGAGGACCCGGATGGCTGGATCATGACGCCGGAGCAGGTCCTGGCGGTGGTCGAAGAAGGCGCGCGGCTGGGCTGCACCGAGGCGCTCTTCAGCCTGGGAGATGCGCCCGAGGCCGTGTTTCCCGAGGCGCGGGCGATCCTGCGGGGGTTGGGCTACCGGCGGACCCTGGAATACCTGCGGGCGGCCTGCGCGCTGGTGCTGGACCGCTCGCCCCTCTTTCCCCACGCGAATCCAGGGGTGATGGGGGAGCCGGACCTCCGCGCCCTGAGGGCCGTGAACGCGAGTATGGGCCTCATGTTGGAATCGGCGAGCCCCCGCCTGCTCCTGGCGGGCGGGCCGCACCACGGAGCCGTGACGAAGCATCCTCGGGTGCGTCTTCGCGTCATGGAACTGGCCGGCCGGCTGAAGATCCCGTTCACCACAGGCATCCTCGTCGGCATCGGTGAGACGGGCGAAGAGCGCGTGGACTCTCTCCTCGCCATCCGGGGCCTGCACGAGCGGTACGGCCACATCCAGGAGGTCATCGTCCAGAACTTCCGGGTGAAGCCGACCATCCGCATGCGCGACCAGCCGGAGCCCACGCCGGAAGACATGCTCCGGACCACGGCCGTGGCGCGACTGATCCTGGGCCCGTCCATGAACCTCCAGGCGCCGCCCAACCTGACGCAGGAGTTCGGACGGCTCCTCGACGCCGGGATCAACGATTGGGGCGGGATTTCGCCCCTCACGCGGGACTTTATCAATCCGGAGGCCCCCTGGCCGCACCTCGCGGCCCTGCGGGCGGTCACGGAAGGCCGGGGATTTCTTCTGCGCCAGCGCTTGCCGGTGTATCCTGAGTACATCCTGCATCGCCGCGAGTACCTGGCTCCCGGGCTGGCCGAGCGCATCCGCGCGTCCGCGGGCAGCGACGGCCTGGTGCCGAACAACGGAAATGCAAAACCGACAACCGACAACTGACAACCGGACAATGGTCAGTTCTGCATTGTCCGTTATCCATTGAAGGGAGTCGCCATGGAGACGACGGTCTTGCCGTGCGATGCACATACTGCGGTTCGAGCCGTTCCTCCCGCCATCGGGCGCATCCTGGATCGGGCGCTGGAGGGACGGGAGCTCACCCACGCCGAGGGGCTGGCCCTGGCGGAGACGGGAGCCGACTCAGTGAATGCGCTGGCGGCCGTGGCGGACGAGGTGCGCCGCCGTCGCGTGGGGGATATCGTCACCTACGTGGTGAACCGGAACATCAACTTCACCAACATCTGCATCATCGGCTGCAAGTTCTGCGCGTTCAGCACGGGGCCGAACGCCCCCGACGCCTACGACCTGTCCTTCGAAGAGATCGCGAGGAGAGCGGTGGAGGCGTGGGACCGCGGCGCCACCGAGGTCTGCGTGCAGGGAGGCCTGCCCCGCGAGCTGGACGGCGCGCACTACCGGGACATCCTGCGAGCGATCAAGCAGGCCGCGCCCGGGATCCACATCCACGCCTTCTCGCCCATGGAGGTGGTGTACGGCGTGGAGAAGACGGGGCTCCCGCTCGCCGACTACCTCACCATGCTGAAGGCCGAAGGCCTGGGGAGCCTGCCCGGCACGGCGGCCGAGATCCTGGACGATAACGTCCGCCAGCTCCTGTCGCGGAAGAAGGTGACGGCGCGGCAGTGGGTGGAGGTCATCACCACGGCCCACCGCCTGGGCATCCCGACCACCTCGACCATGATGTACGGCCACGTCGAGCGGCCGGTCCATTGGGTGGATCAGCTCTGCCTCCTGCGGGACATCCAGAAGGAGACGGGCGGGTTCACGGAGTTCGTGCCGCTCGGCTTCGTCCACTTCAACACGCACCTCTTCCAGGAGGGAAAGTCCCGGCCCGGCCCGACGACCGAGGAACACCTGAAGGTGCACGCCCTGGCCCGCCTGATGCTCCAGGGCGCCATCGACAACATCCAGGTCTCATGGGTGAAGCTGGGACGCGAGCTGTCGCAGCGGTGCCTCCAGGCGGGGGCCAACGACTACAGCGGCACCCTGATGGAGGAGAACATCTCGCGGCTGGCCGGGGCCACGGCCGGCGAGTATCTGCCGCCTGAGGAGTTTCACCGGCGAATCTGGGAGCTCCACCGGATCCCGGCCGAGCGCAATACGACGTACCGGCTGCTCAAGGTCTTTCCCCGGAATGGCCAGTGACCGACGGGAAATGACCAATGGCCAATGACCAAATCCCAATGGGAACTCGGACCGCATTGGTCATTGGGAATTGGTCATGGGGATTCGCCATCATGATGCGCCGATGATATTTGGTTGAGGGCGGAGCGGTACACGATGCGGATCGCCGTGGTCGGGGGAACCGGCCGGGAAGGGTATGGCCTGGCCCTGGGCTGGGCGCGCGCGGGCCAGGCGGTGATCATCGGCTCGCGCGTGATGGAACGCGCCGTGAATGCGGCCGAGGCCATCAACAGAGCGGTGGGGCGTGCGGCCGCCACCGGGATGCTGAACCGCGAGGCCGCGGCGTCCGGGGAGATCGTCGTCCTCACGGTTCCCTACGCCGCGCATGAAGCGACCCTCAAGGACATCCAGGAGGCGGTTCGGGGGAAGGTCCTGGTGGACGTCACGGTCCCCGTGGATCCCGAGAAGCCGCGGCACCTGCGGGTCCCCCTGGGGGGATCGGTCACGGAGGAGGCGCAAACGCTCCTCGGGCCTGAGACGCGGGTGGTAGCGGCCTTCCAGAACATCTCCCACGTCCACCTGGAGCATGGAGAAGCGGGTGCGTGCGACGTCCTGGTCTGCGGCGACGACGCCGGCGCCCGCCAGGAGGCGATCAGACTGGCCGAGTTGCTGGGCTTCCGCGGCGTGGACGCCGGGCCGGCGCGGAACGCCAGGGCGGTCGAAAGCCTCACGATTCTCCTGCTGGGGATCAACCGGCGCTACAGGGCCAGCGGCGCGGGAATCCGGATCACCGGCATCTCTGAGACGGTGAAAGACAACTAGGCAATCTGGCGATCAGGCGATCGGGCGATTTGGAGGTCTCAGGAACCGGGATTTCCTGTTTGCCGAGTTGCCCGATTGCCGGATTGCCCAGGAAAGATCATGCGCATCGTGGTTTTGGCCGGGGGTGTCGGCGGGTCGAAGTTCCTGTGGGGGCTGGCGCAGGAGGTGGGCGAGGAGTCTCTCTGTGCCATCGTCAACACCGGCGACGACATCGAGATGCACGGCCTCCGGATCAGCCCGGACCCTGACATCGTCACGTACACCCTGGCGGGCCTCGTGGACGCGGAGAAGGGATGGGGCTTCGCCGGGGACACCTTCGAGTGCATGAAGGTCCTGGAGCGATACGGCCGGCCTGTCTGGTTCCATCTGGGCGATCGGGACCTCGGGACGCACATCTTCCGCACCCAGGCCCTGCGGCAGGGGCGGCGGCCAACCGAGGTCGCCGACGCCATCCGCCGCGCCCTGGGCGTCCGGGCGCGGATCCTGCCCATGAGCGACGATCCGGTCATGACCTACATCCTGGTCGGCAACGGTCCCGTTCACGGGGTGCATTTCCAGGAGTACCTGGTGCGGCGAAGAGCGGCCGACGAGATCCGGGGAATCGAGTTTCAGGGAAGCGCCCGCGCCCGCCCGACCCCGGAGGTCCTGGCGGCCATCCGGGAGGCCGAGGCCATCTTCCTGGCGCCCAGCAATCCGGTGGCCAGCATCGGGCCCATCCTGGCCGTTCCGGGGATCCGCGAGGCCCTGCGCGCCGTCCGGGTGCCCGTCGTCGCGGTGAGCCCCGTGGTCGGGGGCCAGTCCCTGAAGGGACCGACCGACAAGTTCCTGCGCTGGGCCAAGGTCGAGGTGTCGCCCCTGGGGGTGGCGCGTCTCTATCACTCTGCCCTGAACGGCCTGGACGGGATGCTGATTGACACGGCGGACGCGGGCGAGACGGCCGGCATCGAAGCCCTGGGCGTTCGCGTCCTGGCGGGAGCGATCGTCATGCGCGGCCCCGAGGAGAAGCGGTACGTGGCCCGGATGGCGTTGAAGTTCCTGGAGGCGCTGTGAGACCCCGGACCGCGATCCTCATCCCCGTCAAATCCACGGCCCGGGCGAAGGGACGACTGGCCGCCCTCCTGGACCAGCCCGCCCGACAGCGGCTCTCGCTCCTCATGCTGGAGGATGTCCTGGCGGCCGTCATGCCGGCGGTCGGGAGCCTCGTGGACGGGGTCTTTGTGGCCACGACGGACACCGAGGCGATGGGGATCGCCAGGGCGCACGGAGGGACGGTCCTCCCCGAGCAGGAGCAGCGATCCGAAAGTCGCTCGGTGGACGCCGCCTCGGGCGCTCTGGCCGAGATGGGTTTCGAGGCCGTGCTGACCATCCCCGCAGACATCCCGGCCGTTCGCACGGAGGATATCGCCGCCGTCCTGTCGGCTGCGGGTGAATCCGATCGGCCCGTCTTCCTGGTGCCGTCGCGGGACGAGAAGGGGACCAACGCCATCTGGCGGCGGCCGCCCCAGGCCATCCCATCGCGGTTCGGTTTCGACAGCTTCAGGAAGCACAAGGGCGAGGCCGAGGCGCGGGGGCTTGGCTGGGGGATGCTCCGGGTGGCCCGCCTGGCCGTGGACATCGACGAGCCTGAGGACCTGGCGGCGTTCCTGGCGCTTCCCGGGGAGACGAGGACGCGCGCCGCGCTCGGGACGCTGGGGGTGGTGGACCGCCTGGCGGCGCCCGGCAATCCGGCCCTCTCCGTGGTGGGACTCCCGGGCATTCCCGAGGTGGCCGAGGGGGACGATCTCGCGCATCTGATCCTCGAGGCCGCAGAGCGTGCGGGGATCGGCCTCGCCACCGGGGATGTCCTGGTGGTCGCGCAGAAAGTGGTGTCGAAGGCCGAGGGCCGGGTGGTGTCGCTCAAGGAGGTCGTTCCCTCGGGGCTGGCCCGGGAGTTCGCCGAGAGCTGGGGCAAGGATCCCCGGCAGATCGAAGTGGTCCTGCGAGAGTCGCGGCGGATCGTCCGGATGGACCGGGGGGTGATCATCGCCGAGACGACGCACAGCTTCATCTGCGCCAACGCCGGGGTGGACGCCTCCAACGTTCCCGGGGAGGATCGGGTCTCGCTTTTGCCGGTGGACCCGGATGGGTCGGCGGCGCGACTGCGCAAGGCCCTGGAAGACCGGCGCGGCGCCGAGGTGGGTGTGATCGTGTCCGACACCTTCGGCCGTCCCTGGCGCGAGGGACTGACCAACGTGGCCATCGGGGCGGCCGGCCTGAGCCCGCTCCTGAGTTACATCGGCCAGCAGGATCCGCACGGCCACCTGCTGCGCGTGACGGAGCTGGCGGTGGCGGACGAGCTGGCGGCGGCAGCCGGGCTGCTCATGGGCAAGCTGGAGCGCATCCCCGTCGTCCTGATCCGCGGCTACCGCTTCCGATCGGGCGAGGGCCACGCCCGATCCCTGGTCCGCTCGCCCGACCGGGACCTCTTCCGATAGACGACGCAGGCTCCTCCAGCCTTGCGTGCGCCGGCCCGGCCGAGGCCTCGGCGACGATGGCCAAGGTCGCAGAGGTGGTCCGGGGATAGACCAACAGCACCTGGGGGCGAGCCACCCGATCTTCGACTTGGCGAGTCCCAGCGCGGATGCGCTGGTGGAGCAATTCCATCGGTTCGCGGAAAGTCCGTCCGGAGTTCAGAGGACGACCATAAGCGGGGATCTCAATCTCAAATGGAAAACTGACAACCGACAACCGGTCAATAAGAAAGTGGCCGTGGTTGGCCGGTTGTCAGTTGTCCGTTGTCAGTTTTTCATTGAGCCCCTCCAGGACGAGAAGCATGCCTGTCCATATCCCTCCCGAGGATCGCGTCTTCCTGGAGCAAGCGCGCGTGGGGCGGTTGGCCACGGCCTCGGCCGATGGCGAGCCCCACGTCATCCCCGTGTGCTTCGTCTTCGACGGGACCTGCCTGTATTCTCCGATCGACGCCAAGCCGAAGCGAGTGGCGCCATCCGGGCTTCGCCGGCTGAAGAACCTGTACGTGCTGATCACGGGCCGGGGAGACATTCTGGAGGACGGCTCGGAGCGGGATCGCGCCCACGCTGTGCTTCGTGAGAAGTACCCGCAGTACCGGACGATGCCCGGCTTCGGGGAGAACCCGTTGGTCCGGATCATTCCCGAACGCGTCGTCACCTGGCGGGGGGCCCGGGAGCATCCCGCCTAACTCTCCCCGTTCCCCATCCGGCGGGCCGCACGGATCGCGCCCTCGGGGTGGCACACCACCCGAAAGGCATCGCCGAAATTGCTTGACACAATGTCCCCATTCGCCTACCGTGCGTTATCTGGAGGGCCGGATCCCGAAGCCCATAGACGGTTTTTGCGCGGCGCAGTACCCCCCAAAGACTCTCTAGGGTCTTTGGGGGCTTCGTTTCTCTGGGCGTTGGGTGACCGCCGAGGTGCCGTATGGCGGGGGGCCCGGGGACGATCCTGACGAAGCATCACACGCCCCGGGGGATCCAGACCCCGAATTTCAACCACCTCCTGGCCGGAGAGGCCCTGAACGTCTCCGTTCCTGCGCGCGACGCGCAACCTGCCAGGGGGGATCGGATCATCCTGTCGGGAGAGAGATGATGCCCGTCAAGGTCGAGGTGGAGGACGAGGTCGGGGCGTCCACGCTGCCGACGCCGGAGGAGTTCCCCGGCCTCTGTCGCGTCTGCGGAAGCGTCGTTCCCCGGGCCGGTGACCCGGCGAGCTGTACTCCGAGCATTTGCAGCGAGCGCTGCCTGGCCCAGGCCATCGTCCGGTACTGGGCCGGTTTCGGCCTGCAGGCGCAGGTGAGCCTCCGGGATGGGTATGCCCGCCTGGAAGGCCTGCGGGGCATCATTCCCACCATCTGACCGAACGCTGGTGCCACGGTCACCGGTTTGCCGTCCGGTGCGTCGTGCGCGCTCTGCCCCTGCCCCCCCGGAACGCCTCCAGGTTCACCCGCCGGTCACGCCACCGTCAACGACCAGTTTGCTCCCCGTGACGACGAAGTCTCGCGATTGCCTGATGGACGACCGGAGATGCCGAGTCGCCAGACAGCCCGATTCCCGGTCTCAGCCTCTTCCGGTGCGCCGGGCGGCAATCTGTTGATAGAGCGCCACGTACTCCGCGGCGGATCGGTCCCAGGAAAAGTCGCAGGCCATCCCGTTTCGGACCAGGCGGCGCCAGTGATCGGGCTGTCGGTAGAGCGCCACGGCCGCGCGCAGCGTCTCCAGCAATGCCTGGGACGTCGCCTCGGAGAACTTGAAGCCCGTTCCCTCGCCCGTGGCGGGATCGAAGGGCTGGATGGTGTCGTCCAGGCCGCCTGTGGCCCGCACGACGGGAGCCGTCCCGTAGGCCAGACTGTACATCTGGTTCAGGCCGCAGGGTTCGTACCGCGACGGCATGAGGAACATGTCGGCGCCGGCCTCGATCTTGTGGGACAGGGCCACATCGAAGCCCAGCTTCAAACCGATCCGCCTCGGGTGTCGCGCCCTGGCGCTTTGGAAGGCCTGGTGCAGGTCCGCGTCCCCCGTTCCGAGGAGGACGAACTGCGCATCCAGGTCCGGCAGGGCGTCCAGCGCTTTGGCCATGAGGTCCATGCCCTTCTGCGGCGTCAGGCGCGAGATCACGGCGAGGAGCGGGGCGTCGGGTCGCTGGGGCAGGCCGAAGGCCCGCTGGAGATCCGCCTTGCAGGTCGCCTTCCCGGCGATGTCGTCCCGCGAGAATGCGGCCGCGATGAACGCATCCCGGGTGGGGTGCCACTCGTCGTAGTCGATGCCGTTCAGGATGCCGTGGACATCTTTGGCCCGGGCGCGCAGGACGCCCTCCAGGCCGTGGCCGAACTCCTCCGTCTGGATCTCCTGGCTGTACTTGCGGCTGACGGTGTTGATGAGGTCGGCGAAGACCAGGCCCGCCTTCAGGAAGTTCACCTTCCCGTAGAACTCGATGCCGAAGGGGTTGAAGAGCTCGTGGCCCAGATTGGCGGCGGCCAGGGCCTCGGGCGGGAACAGCCCCTGGTATCCGAGGTTATGGACCGTGAATAGGACGCCTGTCGTCTGGAGTTCGCGCACCCCTTGGAGCGTGGTGCGGAGATACGTCGGGACCAATCCGGTCTGCCAGTCGTTGCAGTGGAAGATCTCGGGCAGAAAATCCAGCCGCCGGACCATCTCCAGGATGGCCCGCGAGAAGAAGGCGAACCGCTCGGGGTTGTCCGGGTAGTCCCCCTCCTTGGTCTGGTAGAGGGCCTCCCGGTCGTAGTAGCCGTCATGCTGGACGAAATATACCGGGGCGGAATCGATGGCCCCCTCCCAAACGGTAGCCTGCTCCATCCGGCCCGCCATCGGCACGGGAAGCGAGGCCAGCCGCGGACGCAGGCCGTGCTTCGCGGCATCCACCATCCGGTACTTGGGGAGGACCACCCGGACGTCGTGCCCCAGCTTCGCCAGGGCCTTGGGCAAGGCGCCCGCCACGTCGGCCAGACCCCCGGTCTTGGCGAAGGGAGCGACCTCGGGGGATGCCAGCAGGATGCGCATAGTCTTCACCTCGGTGATGGCTGGGAGTCAAAGCGGGCCGGAGGAGGGAGGAGCCGCGGGCCGTAGACGCGGACGGCGGTGCGCCAGCCCACGTTTCTTCGGTGCCGCCGCGGCAATCGACGCACGGCCTCCACCCGCTCGAAGTACCTGGCCTCCCGGCCCCGCCAGTCACTTCCGAACAGCAGCTTGCGGCTGCCGGCCGCGTGGAGCAGGGGGTGGAGGGAGAGCCCATCCACTTGCAGGAACAGGTTGGGGAATCGGCGGAGGAGTGCCAGCGCCTCCCCACGCCAGCTCCCGGTATCGCGGCACACCACTTTCAGCCGTGGATACGTCTTCGCCAGGACGCCGAAGGCCACGGGCGGCGCGGCCCGCTCGCCGGTCGCGTCCTCCGCCGCATCGAACTGGACCGGCAGGTCCCGCTCGATGCAGAACTCGTAGAGCGGGGCAAATTCCCTGAGCCGCGGGTCCTGGCCAAGACGGGGGATCGCGCTCGTCACCCCCAGGATCAGATCGGGATGGTCGTCGCAGAGACCCCGCACTCGTTCCAGTCCCCGGCGCGGCGAGAGCGAGTCGTAGTGGGCCAGGCCGAACAGACGGCCCGGGTGTTGCGCGGCAAGACGGGAGAAGTCGTCCGTCTCCTCGTGGAGGACCACCAGGCTCGCGTCCACGCGGGCCCGGTCCATATCCGCGATCACGTCGGCGAGCCTGGCGTCCTCCGTCTCCTCGGCGGGCTGTCCGGCCGTCGCCGGCGCCCCGCCCATGGGTCGGGCCGGATCGGGCGCCTTTCGCGAATGCGGGGGACGAAAGGCAAGGGTGTCCAGGATGCGTCCCCGGCCGGGACCCAGAACCCCCTGAAGCCAGGTTACCCGACGTTCCATCCTGCGGCAACACCTCTTCGGATCTCAGAACCTCGGCGCACGCTTCTCGAGGAACGCCGTCACCCCTTCCCGCACGGCATCGGACTGGAACAGTTCGCCGATGGCGTCGATGGCGACCTGCTGCGCCTGCAGGAGATCCATGGCGAGCCCGCGATCCATGACGGCTTTGATCGCGCGCAGCGCTCCGGCGGGCCTGGCCGCGATCGTCCGCCCCAGCTCCTGCGCCACCGCGAGGGCCTGGCCCTCGGGGGCCAGCCGGTTGACCAGACCGATCCGCCACGCCTCGGCGGCGTCCACCGGCTCGCCGGTGTAGATCAGCTCGCGGGCGCGGGCCTCGCCGATCAGCCGGGGCAGGCGCTCCGTGCCGCCGCCCGCAGGGAACACCCCCAGTTTCACCTCGGGGAAGCCCAGCCGCGACGCTTGGCTGGCCACGCGCAGGTCGCACGCCAGGGCGAGCTCCAGACCGCCCCCCAGGCAGTGCCCTTCGATGGCGGCGATGGTCGGGATGGGGAAGAAGTCCAGCCGGTTGTACACCCCGTGCTCATGGGCGGCGCGCTGCCGGCCGAGCCGCCGCGCCGTCACCTCGGGAAACTCCTTGATGTCCGAGCCGACGGAGAAGGCCCGCCCGCCGGCGCCGTAGACGATAAGGCAGCGCACCGTCGCATCCGCCGCGACCTCTTCCAGGCAGGCGGCGATTTCCTCCTTGGCCTGGTACGAGAGGGCGTTCAGGGGCGGCCGGTCCACGACCAGCGTCGCCACACCCTCCTCGGCGCTCCAGCGGACGAATTGACGTACGGGCGAATCGCTCATGTGGCTCCCTCCGAACAGGTGAGAGCAAGCCATCCACGGAGCCGGTCGTCCAGGTTGCCCGCATGGCCGCGTGGCCCCATGGAATCGGCCGGCAGACGCCCCTTGGATGATCCAGAGCCAGTACGGCGTAAACAGGAAAGCCACCCGCGCGGGTGGCTTGAGTCGGATGGATGGCGGGGCCGACGGGACTCGAACCCGCGACCTCCGGCGTGACAGGCCGGCGTTCTAGCCAACTGAACTACGACCCCGCGTCTGTGTACGTGTCAGCCCCGCCCCTCGACCCCTCCGCGCAACGAGCGCGGACCGTTCTCTCCGAGGGAAGTACGGCCCCGTCTTCAGATGCAGACAAGCTCGGCCCCACCAGCGTCTGGGGGGCCGAGATGGCGGCCATACTGTTACCACGTCGTCCCGCGGTTTGCAAGGCATTCTTGGAAGTCATCACGCCGGCCAGAGGCGGCCGGGACGGCTCGAGCCGGCGCCACCTTGACTTCGGATGCGAGGCCTGGATAATTGCCCGAGGACCTGGAGCGCCGGGTTGAGCCTCGGCCCGAGGCCGGGGAGTACTGGGGGAGGACAGGCGATGCCCGCGGCAAGAGAGCAGAGTCGGGGGAGGCGGGAGGCCGGCAAGGCCGCGAAGGGGCAGAGGCGAGACGGCTTCTTCGCGCGCGTGTACGCCCTGGTGGCCCGGATTCCCCGGGGAAGGGTGGCCACGTACGGCCAGATCGCACGAATGCTTGGGGCGCCGCGCGCGGCCCGCACCGTGGGGTGGGCGATGCACGACAATCCCCACGGGTCCCGTGTCCCCTGTCACCGGGTCGTCCAGCAGGGCGGATCCTGCAGCCCGCACTTCCGGATTGGCGACCCCGGTGCGCAGCGCCGACTCCTGGAGCGCGAGGGAGTGCGGTTCCTTCTGGACGGGCGGATAGACATGCAGGTCCACCAATGGCGCCCGGAACTCGACGGAGGGCGTCCGCGTCGTCAAAGGTAGGACCCTCGTCATCCACCTCCCTCGCCGGCTCGAGGATCCTCGAACGATCCTGCTTCGCCTCACCACAATCCGGCCCCTCGCAAAAGGCCACGGCCCGCGTGAGTGGACGCGGGCCGTCGGGCCGCTGGCGACATCTCTCTCCGCCTATGGTCGATAGTACGCCCCCAGGCAGAGGCCGACGAAGCCAACCACCGAGAGAGCCGTCTTCGCGAGTTGCAAGTTCGATCCTTGTTCGCTCGGGAAGAACCAGGGAAGGACGAGCAGGAGGCCGCCTGCAACCATCACACCGACAGCCTGCCCTTTGGTAAACCGCTTCTTTGGTCCGAAATTTTTCTTTTCTTCCTCAGCCATGACTTCCCTCCATGAAGGGATGCCCGACCCGGGGGATGCGGACTCCCGGCCGGTTGGGCTCACAAGAGTGAATGTCTCGGATCAGGAGAGAAGCGGATCGCTGGGATCGTCAGGGGAACCGGGTCGGCTTCGCGCTGCGTAGAGGCTGCGCCGCGGAAGCGCGCGGAAGACCCGCAGGGTCGGGTTCCAGGGTCGGAGGCTCAGACCCCTTCCGGGAGAAAAGAGTCGGGCGCTCCGGTCCGGCTTCTTGATGAAGGGCCGATGGGATTGGGCCTGCTTCTCGACGCGAACGCCGGAACTCTCGGCGAGGCCGGTCAGGGGGAGGTGGTGGGTCGTCGGGGTGAAGGAAGCGGTCTCTTCTTCCGGCCATGTGGCGGGGGTGAGCGCATTTGCGCCGATGAGGGCAAGACAGGCGACCAGCGCTGGGACGATGCCCCGCCAGGGCCAGATTCGAAGTTGTCGGCAGAGCATGGGGGCAGGCTCCTCCAATGCCATGGCTTCTACGCCGTCCGGGGGCCGAAGTCAAGCAAGGAAATGATCCTGTGGCGCGGGGTGGACACCCTTGTCCCTGGAGCAAACGTTCGACCCGGAGGGTTCGAGATCACCGGCTGCGATCTCTCTTGCTCAATGGGGCAAAACCAGCCAGGTCAGCCCGGCGATGAGGGCTGACAGGGGAATGGTGAGGATCCAGGCCCAGACGATTCGCACGGCCACCCCCCAGCGCACGGCCGAGAGGCGGTGGGTCGCACCGACGCCCATGATGGAGCCGGCGATGGTATGCGTGGTGCTCACCGGGATGCCGCCGACCGCGGTCCCGATCAGCATCAGCGCAGCAGCGGCCTCCGCGCAAAAACCGCCCACGGGCTGAAGCTTGGTGAGCCGCATGCCCATGGTCTTCACGATGCGCCAGCCGCCGGCCAGGGTGCCGAGGCCGATGGCGGCGTGGGCTGCCAGGATGACCCAGACTGGGACGTAGAATTGGGGGCCCAGGTTGCCTGCGGAGTAGAGGAGGATGGCGATGATCCCCATGGTCTTCTGGGCATCGTTGGTCCCATGTCCCAGGCTGTAGGCCGCGGCGGAGAGCAGCTGCAGGCGACGGAACAACCCATCCACCTGGCCCGGAGATGCCCGATGGAAGATCCGGTGGACGCTCGCCATGAGCAGGAAGCCAACCCCCAACCCGAGGAGGGGTGACACAACGATGAACGTCAGGATCTTTCCCAGGCCCGAGGGAATCAGGGACTCGAAGCCGGCCTTGACCACGGCCGCGCCGGCGATGCCCCCGATGAGGGCATGCGAGGAACTGGTGGGGAGCCCCAAATACCAGGTCATCAGGTTCCACAGGATCGCGCCCGTCAATCCGGCGAGGATCAACCACCGGTCCACCACGACCGGATTCACGACCCCCTTGCCGATCGTCGTGGCCACGCTCACCCCGAAACCGAAGGCCGCCACGAAGTTGAAGAAGGCAGCCCAGACCACGGCCTGCATGGGGGAAAGCACGCGGGTGGAAACGACGGTGGCGATGGAGTTGGCGGCGTCGTGGAACCCGTTGATGAAGTCGAAGATGAGGGCCACCACGATGATGAAAACAACGAGGAAGAGCGAGCTGGACATAGGCCTATGCTATTTTCAAGGCGATGTCTTCAATGACGACGACGGCCGAAAGCCTTCCTCCAGACCTTTTCAACGGCGGCGAAGTCTCCGGCCACACCGGGAAAAAGGGGGCCATCCGATCCTACCACCGGTTCGCCAGGACCCGTCGGCCTTCCAAGAACGGCCAGGCCACCAACGCCGGCACACCCAGCACGACCTCGCGAAGACGAATCGCAAGGGACAAGGCCAATCCGACTCCCGGCGGTAAGCCGTACATCGCGCCCAACACCATGAAGCCGGCCTCCTGCGCACCCAATCCACTCGGGATCAGGAAGGCCGCGCTCCGTATGGCGTGGCCCAAGCTCAGCAGCACGAGCGCGTGCTGGAAGCTCACCGGATGCCCCATCAGCAGGAGCGCCAGCCACACCTCCGCGGAGGTCAGCAACCAGGAGAGGAGGTGCAGACTGCCGCTCCAGACCACGCCGCGGAAGTCGCGATACAGTTCCTGGATCGCGTCGTGCAGGCCGGTGAGCCCAGCCAGGCCAAGCGCAGGCCTCTTGTCCGCGATGCGTCGGAGCAGGCGCTCCAGCAGGCCGAAGAGACCCCAGCGCTGGGCCAGGACAAACCCCAGCAGCAGGGGCACGACGGTCACCAGCCCGATGGCGAGGGCCCGCACGGTCCCGTCGTAGCGGCCGGATCCCACCAGGAATGCGAGCCCCAGCAACGTGAACACGAATTGGGTCAGGACCTCCAGCGTCAAGTCCACCACGACGCTGGCGCCGCCCAGGGCGGGACTGGCGCCATAGAAGGTCAGCACGCGGGCGCCCACCACCTCGCCCCCGATCTGGGCCACGGGCAACAGGGTATTCACGGCCTCGCGGATCCAGCGGGCCCCGACGAACAGCCAAGTGGCCCTTGGCCAGTGGCGGCTCAACAGCACCCGCCAGGCCAGGCTGGAGCAGAAGAGCGGCGGCAGATGCAGCAGGCAGACCAGCCCGAGCCCCCAGCCGGCCCTCCCCAGCGTCTCGCCCACCTGGGGCAGGCCCTGGTGCACGACGAGCCCGATGACCACGAGCAAGCCGGCCGCGGCCGCCAGGCCGAATTTGATGCTCAGCCTCCTCGGGAGAGCCGCGCCCGCGGGCCTTGATCCCGCATTCGGCGTGGAGCCGGGGACCGCAGGGGTGGCGTAATCGCGGGAGGCAGTCATGGCCGTGCGCCGGTTTGGGTCATTCATGTCTCAGAGCCGGTTGATCCAGCCGCGTCCCTCACAGACGGACTTCAGGGAGTCCAGCACGGTCCTGTTGAACAGCGCCTCGGCGGCGGCGCGCCAGCGACCGTGGCGCAGATGGGTCACCGAGTCATGGAGCGACACCCCAACGTGCTGCATCACCGAGGCGTCCCGGTAGCAGTCAATCATGCAGCGGGTGCAGCCATCGCGAATCCGGCGCGAGTCGTCGAAATCGAAGATCGAGCACATCGGCTCTTCCCAGAAGTGGCAGCGCCAGAGGAGAAAATTCCAGTCCAGGTAAAAGTACTTGAAGCCCCCGAGACAGGGGAACCGCTGGGGCTCTTTCCGCAGGAAGCGCTGCATCTCCTCGAGAGACGCCGTGGGGTTGACGACGCGCATCTGCCGCTTGAGGCGCTTGACCTCCTCGAAGGCCCGAAACAGCTCCTCCGGTTCGTAGGTGACGAGGGGGGAATCGGCATGGCCCAGGAAGCTGGAGTTGAGCCTGGTCAAGGGGTAGGAGAAGGTCACCGCCTCGAACCCCAGGTCTTTGAGAAACGCCGGGAGCGCGCCGTAATCACCGATCAGGCGGCTCATGGTGACCGAGGCGGTGCTCTGGATCCTCCGCTCCTTCAGCAGCGCGTTGGCTTTTCGGATCCGTTCACACACCTTCGGGAGCCTCCGGTGCGCCTCGTGGCGGGCCGCCGAAGCCGCATCGATCGAGATGATGACGCTGGAAACCCCCCACTCCTTCAGGCGCTGGATATTCTCGGCGTCCAGCCGGGAGCCGTTGGTGACGAGGATGACGACCATGCCGCGTCCCCGCGCGTGGGCGAGGATCCCGTACAGGTCCGGGTGCAGCATGGGCTCGCCGCCCGTAACGACCAGGTAGCGAACGCCGTGTGCCACGAGGATATCGATGGCGGCGCCGGCCTTGGCCAGTGGGGCGAAGGCCCAGTCTTTCCTCGGCAGGGCATCCAGGTTGAAGCTGCAGAAATCGCAGCCGGCGTTGCAGGCGTTGTTGATCGCGAACTGGCAGAATCCCGGGCCGCCCTCGGCCAGCACCTGCCGGATCAGACTGCGACGCCGGCTGGGGGCAGGGGCGGGCTGCGAAATGACTTCCGGATGCCTTGCGGGGTCCGTCATGTATCGTCCCGGTTGCCTGGGCGCCTCCGGTACGGAGGGGCCCGCTCCTCGTCAGGCGGGCAGAGCGGCGAGATCACTGAAGCTGATCCGGCGAATGCCGAGCGCCTTGAGGGAAGCCGCGACCGCGGGACTGGTCAGGGCCTCCAGCTCCGCCTCGCAGCGGTAATGTTCCGGCCAGGGGGTCTCGACCGATTTCCGCACGGCGGCGTGGAAGTAGATCTCCGTGACCCCCTCGGGCAACCGGGAGACCAGCGCGAGGACCCGGTCCGCGCCCATATGCCCGGTGTCCCGCATCCCGAAGATAAAATCATTGTGCTGAAGCTTCGCCCGACGCAGGGCGCTGACCATCATCCGCACCCAGGGGCCGAGCAAGATCCAGGCGCCGAGACGGCGGAGGAGCCCTTCGCGCGAGGCCCGCCAGGAGGGAAGCAGGGGCTCGTAGGGAACCCGCACGGCCGACATCCCGTAGTCCCGTCCCACCTTGAGGATGAGCGCGCACACGGTCGGATGCAGCTGGATGTGGTTGTGCGCATTCACGTGATCCAGGGAAAGGCCGGTGGCCCGGAAGGCCTCGAACTGGGCGCGGATCTCCGCTTCCAGTTGCCGGCGCACCGCGGGCCGGAAGAAGAAGCGGACCCCCGCGCGGAACAGGTCTGAAGGCAGATTGCCGTTTCCGTCTGTGAGATCCGGAAGATCTGTAGAGGGGAGGACCGGGCGCCCGCAGACCAGCACAACGTGCAAGCCGACCTTCAGACCCGGAAGGCGTCGCGCTCGCCCTACGGCGTCGGCGGCCGCGGCGCCGCTTACCATGAGGCTTGCCGTGGTCAGGATTCCGTTCTGGTAGGCCCTTTCAACGGCCGCATTGACCGGCGCCGACAGTCCGAAGTCATCGCCGGTCACGATGAGCCGCTTCACGCCCCGTCTTCCCGCGCACCGAGAAACCGCAGGAACTCCACCCCCTCCCGGAGGCGTCGTTTCGTCATCTCCCAGCTCTTTACCATCTCCCACGAGATCTGCGCGATCTTCCGCGGGCGGAAGTAAAAACGCCGGTAGAAATTTTCCAACGCCTCGAAGATCTCCCGGTGGCTCAGGTGGGGATATTCCAGGGAGCTGACCTGGACCCCATTCCCCCTGACCAGGGAATCCGGACCGTTCCGCAACCAGCCGTTCTCGGACGCTTGGCGGTACAGCGCCGTTCCCGGGTACGCCGCGGCCAGCGACACCTGGAGCGTGTGCGGGTTGATCTCCTGGGCGAAACGGACAGACTCTTCGATCGTCTCGCGGGTTTCGCCGGGCAGGCCCAGGACGAAGGTCCCGTGTATCGTGATGCCGAGCTTGTGGCAGTCCGCTGTGAACCGGCGCGCCGCCTCGATCCGCACTCCCTTCCTGATATTCACGAGAATCTTCTGGCTGCCCGTTTCGTACCCGACGAGCAGGAGGCGCAAGCCGTTGTCCTTCAGGACCTTGAGCGTCTCACGCCGGACGTTGGCCTTGGCGTTGCAGGACCAGGTGACGCCGAGCTTGCCGAGCAGCCGGGCGATGGCCTCTGCGCGCTCCGCGTCATCCGTGAAGGTGTCGTCGTCAAAGAAGAATTCCTTGACCTGGGGGAAACAGCTCCGGGCGGTCGCGATCTCCTGCGCGACGACCTCGGGGCTGCGGGTGCGGTAGCGATGACCGGCGATGGTCTGCGGCCAGAGGCAGAAGGTGCAGCGGGACTTGCACCCGCGGCCGGTATAGAGCGAGAGATACGGGTGCAACAGGTACCCGATGAAGTAGTCCTCGATGCAAAGGTCGCGCTTGTAGACGTCGATCACCGACGGCAAGCGGTCCATGTCCTCCAGCATGGCGCGGTCGCGGGTATGCACGACCCGCCCATCGCGGCGATAACTGATGCCGTCGATGATCTCCCACGGCCGGCCGTCGGCCACCTCTTGGATGGTGTAATCGAACTCGTTGCGGGCGACGAAGTCAACGGCTGGAGCGGCGGCCAGCGACGCCTCGGGCAGGACCGCGACGTGGGCGCCGATGAGACCGATCGTGAGCTTCGGGTTCGCCTGCTTGAGCGCCCCCGCGACCTTGATGTCCGAGGCGAAGGAGGGCGTGCTGGTGTGGAGAACGGCAAGCTCGTAGTCCGCGGCCAGCGGCAGGATGTCGTGCAGCGAGAGGCCCCGCGGCGGGGCGTCGATCAGCCGACCGTCGGCCACCAGGGCGGCCGGCTGGGCCAGCCAGGTCGGATACCAAAATGAGCGGATCTCGCGTTTGGCCTGGTATCTCGATCCGGCTCCGCCGTCGAAGCCGGCGAAGGAGGGTGGATTCAGGAACAGGGTTCGCATCATATGTTCAGCCTTCCCTCGACGACGGTCAACCGGCCGTCGGAGTCGAGTGAGAACTTTCCGTGTCTCCACTGGACATTGCGGCCCAGGAAGCTTACGCACCACACGAGGAAGGCCAGGATGTCCCGGATCGGGATGAGCCACGGCGTGGCGGGGGAAGAAAGGCGGAACGTGGCCCGCACCCCATAATGCAGGAACACTCGAAGTCCGATGGCGAGGGCAACCGCAATCATACCCGCGCTGGCGAAGCCCGTAGCCAGGGTGACCGCGAGGAACAGAATTGACACCGGCAGCGAGTACGTGAGAAACGACAGGGTGTAACCGATCGGCCGCACGGTGCGCACCGTCCGGGCCCATCGCAATTCATGCAGGAACAGGGCTTTGAGATCCGACTCGAAGACGATGTTCTCCACGAGGTAGGGAGCCAAGTGGATCTTGTACCCTCGTTCGCTGATCAGTTTCCCCAGCATGTAGTCATCCGCCAGGTCATCCGCCAGGGCTTCGAAGCCGCCGATCGCCTCCAGCGCCTCCCTCCGGACGGCCATGGACGCCCCGAAACAGAAGCGGAGCTTCTCGAAGGTCAGCGCAACCAGCACCGAAGGCAGGAACCACTCGTTGATAAACATGGCGGCGATCAACGAAGCCAGGCCGCCAGCAGGGCTCCCCTTGTAGAGGCACGTGACCACGCCGACGTCTGGATCTTCGAAGGCCTCGACGATTGAGCCCAGGTAGTCCGGCTGAACACGCATGTCGCTGTCCGCAATCACCAGGATATCGTACTTGGCGATCCGGAGCATGTTGGCCAGACTGCTGACCTTGAAGTTCGTTCCGATGAGGCGGTCGTCCACGATGAGTGCCGTGTCCAGATTCGGAAAATCCGCGATCACCCGCTCGATAATGGTGATGGCCGGATCGGCCGCATCGGAGACCCCGAACACCACCTGATAGTGCGGATAGGTCTGTTGG
>Ga0315282_10003735_pt1 | contig 27133 bp, 20 predicted proteins | sample YL17G07_20_MG_FD_203693 | JGI IMG/M metagenome (GOLD analysis project Ga0315282, IMG submission 203693) | Sediment microbial communities from Yellowstone Lake, YNP, Wyoming, USA - YL17G07_20 | ecosystem: Environmental > Aquatic > Freshwater > Lake > Sediment | place: USA: Wyoming | collected...
GGCGTTTCTTCTGAGCAAGCAAAATATCTCTCGCGACTCGAACACTGTTTGCAAGGACAGAATCACTCACCGCAGATTTCTTGTCCAGAAGTCTGTAGATCATGTAGTTGCCTCTTTCCGGCACCGGCCCGTAGATCTCGCCCGGCTTCAGCTGTGCGATCACTGCACCGGTTTCTCCAAGCTTCGAGGCTCGAATCCAGAGAGAGTCTACAGCGACCTTGCGGCTCACTGCGTCGGGAGCGAGACTCTCGACGTGCTTTCTCTGATTCAAGCGGTTGAACACATCGGCAGCTTCGTCTATGCTGGTCGCTGAATACTGTTCGACACGAAGAGCAACCTTATCGAGGATGGCATCGCGATGAACATTGAAGAAGCTGTCGACTTCCGCTTCTGAAATTCCGACACCCTCAGTCTTCAACTGAGCGACTCGGAAGGCGCGAAACGCGTCGACGATGAGCTGGACGTTATTCCTAACCTCCATGGAATTTTGCAGACCAAGCTCTCTCGCCCGTTTTGAGAGGAAATAATTCTGGGCGATGAATTTCAGAGAGGCATGGAGCCCGCTCGTCACCTCTCCTATTGTTGTGTCCTGTGCAGTGAATCCCGTGAGTGGCAGCTTCTCAAGAACCTCGTCCAGCATCATCGATCGGGTGTCAAGCTGCAAGACAGGCTGGTTCAGATACTTGGCAAGATCGGACTGGAACGACAGTAAGTCGTCAGACGAGAGGTGATAATGAGGGTCGTTTGGTGCTGGCCGACGCAACTTGAGTCTCGATTGAATCGCAAGTGCCAGAGGACGAAAGGTACGAGAATTCACGTTGACCCCGATGCCACGCATCAATTTTCTCAAGTACTCGAAACCCGACTGCTCCTCCTTTCGGCCCCTCATGATCTTCTCAACCCAGCTCCGCCGCTCCTCCTGTGATGCCGAAGCGAATTTCTTGTTTAATGGTCGACCAAGAATCCTGAACACGACGAAGCCATCCTCAGTCAGGGTCGGCTGTAAGACAAAACCAGGCTCGTGTCCAAAGAACGCACGCTCGATCTTCTCAGTCGATTCTCCGAAACCGATCTGCAGTGTATCATGGGAAACTCGCGCCGTCCTGACCGCGGCATAGAACTGCGCTGGAGGCAACCCACCCAACCTTCCATAAAACCGACTGCCGCTTACACTGTCAGGAAAATAGAAAGCATCGACAAGATAAAGATAACTGGAGAGTTTCAGCCCGCTCGAAACCTCATCCCTGCTAATCTTCACTTTGCTGACAACCTCTTTCCTGAAGAGAGCATCGCGGAGGAACATGTCCTCGGCTTCTGCCCTGATTTTCTCATCTTCAATATCGAGAAGATTTTCGGATTGAGCCGAAAGTGCCAGGAGTCTTTCAGCAATCAGGGACAGCAAGAATTGTTTCTTCGTCGAATCCAGGCGAGCGGGGTCGTCTTTGCCGGGATAAATCGAAAGCTCGAATCGATACCTGAAGGCATCACTCGTCACCGGCTCACCATTGATGAGCGCCAGCGTATCAGCCTGAGCACCAGTCGAGGTAGCCGGGGCAAGCAAGGCTACGAAGAGAATGGCAAGGACCATCGGCCATCCCAGCACAATCCCGCAAAAGCGACAGAACAAGCCAAGCAGGCGATCCTGCTGTAACTGCATTCTCATTGCAAAGCCAACAAGTGGTGCCTCTCTCACTTCAATGTGATTGAGATCTCTTTCACTCCAGCGTTCAAGGATATGTTGCCGTTTTCTGCAATATCAACGGGAGAGCCGTCCGCCTTGGCGCTTTCAATCCTTTCCCGCATGATCGGGAGCCGCAAGACGTAGCCCTCCGGCGGCCGGGCCGTGCCTGACATTCGGACCGAGATTAGCTTCGCGCTCGAGTCGACGCTCAGTGCGTAAGATAGTGTACCAAAAAAGGTTGGAGCACTGTCGATGCTGAGTTCTTTCCCGGGGCCAAGCCATTCCGGAGGAATGCCAGCGCCCAGGACAATCCGGTTGCCCTCCTCATAGAGCAGAAATGCACGAAGTGCATTCATATAGTCTGCAGCGACCCAGCAGTGAGGCATGTCCCCGGCGGCAAACCAAAGCGAAGTCGTGTCAATCTGTTCTGCCCAGGAGTAAGCGCCGGGGAAGGTTTGATGCTCCAGATGCCATTTCATGATTTCATCAGCAATGTCTCTTCGCCCAAGAAATGTGTAGCATTGTGCTAGCTCAAAGCCATAAGGCCAGAACCTCCCTTGATGAAGATAGGCACCACCGAAAGGCTTTATCCACTTCTCAAAGTACCTTTGAAATGAAGTCTGGACGATGCTGTCACTCGCATCAAGAATCTGCCCCGGCCACACAGCTGGGCCGGTTCCGCGTGCCATGGACGTGCCGTAAATATCTTCAGGTCCGTTCGGAATCCAATCCATCGAGCTGTCTCTCATGAGCTTCATGTACGATTGTCTCGTGCACTTCAGCAGCTCGTATCCTTCTGCGAGAAACTCTTGTTCTCTTTGCTTTTCGCCCAGCTCTCCAGCAAGGTACGCTGCATCACGCAATCCCTTGATGCACCAGAAATCATCCCAGTAGTGGTGCCACGTGCCCGGACCGAGGTCTTCTGCCGATGTCGACGGTGGGAGAATCCCATAGACCGCCGTCCCCTCATAGGCTGGCTTGAGATGTTGCGCCCGCGTGGCCTTGATGAAGTCAACCGCTTTCCCAATGTTTGTCCAGAATTGCTTCACAAATTCTTTGTCATAAGTGTAACGATAATACTGCGTGAGGGCAAAGATCGCTTGACCCTGCGCATCCCACTCGTGAGGACCGAAGCCACGGTAATTGATGTCGAAGATGGATGGAAATTCTCCCGTCGGCAGCTGCGGCTTCATGAAGACTTGAAGAATCGGTTTGATGAGATCTGCAAAGCCCGCCTGGAGAAGAGCATTCGTCATGTAAGCCCCATCGCGATACCAGAAGTAATCGTAAGCAAGTGGACCTGGGTGCAGCATACCTTTGTCCATACTGATGAGGATGTATGCGAGCGAGGCGTAGTAAGCGTTCTCGTACTCCTTGTTGGGGAGATGAAGATTCATGCCGAGTGATCTTAATCGTTTCTCCCATCTTTGTGTTACTTCTTCCTCTTGCATTGCGACCGAGAGCTTCCGAATCTTCTCAATATCAGCTTTGCTTTCCCTTGGAGAGAGAGGAATGCGTATTGCGGTGCTCCAGGTCTGTTCGGACTCGGCAAACTTCAGGGGGATCACAACGGCACCTGAAGCCAACCCGACGGGATCGTACACCTTGGCCGCAGGCTTTTCTTCCCCCTTCAAAAGGAGAGCCGACACGTCTCCATCCTTCGACGCGACGGCAGTAAGAAATCTCTCCGGCTGATCGTCGAGGAAAACCGAGATAGAATCATTCACCGTTATCGCCGAAGACTCTCGGTCGTAGTCGACGGACTTAACCACGCTTGTGCCTGAACTGATGCGATAAGGACGAACAGCGATAACAAGCTTCAGCCCGGTGGGGGACGGTTTGGTGCTCTGGACGGTAATCCCACAATAAGCGACCGCGTCCGCATCGATGTCGCCTTCCGAGTTCACGAAGAGGTGCGATTCGATCTTGAGACTACCGGCAGGGAATGAATAAATCGAGACAGGAAGATACCCGTTCTTCAAAGCAGCATGACACTCAGAGACAGAGAGGTTTTCAGGCGCGTAAACTCTCTTGCCTTGTGGATCGAACAACCAGACCGAGACAGAGAAAGGCCACGCCGTCGAGCCGAAGGAACCGTCGATACTGCGGAGAACCTCGTGGATTCCGTTTTCCATCCCCACCATCGTCCAAGCGAGGCCTTTGTTCTTTGCCCATCTCGGCAGCGGCCACTCGGGATGGTCTTTTGCCGCGTCGCGAACAATCTGCCCGCCCGGACGAAAAGGCTTGACGTCTGAAACGATGGCAATCGGCGGTCTCCAAATTCCGCCACCCCCGCCCCAGTCCAGCACCCGGACTGCAAGAGTGTTTTCCCCTGAACGATTTATGAACGGCGTCAAGTCAGTTGAGGTGAACGTCGCATAGACTGTGATGTGCTCCTCTAGGTCGCCGTGGGTTGCAATGAACCTGCCATTGAGGTAGAGGTCGTACATATCATCGACCCCGCCAAAGATGAGGAAAACGTTGTCTTTTCCCCAGTCTCCGGGCAGACTGAGATTCAAACGATACCACGCATAGCCGTCATAGTCGTAGCCTTGCGATTCCCACAGGTCTCCAACTTTGATATCGGCCCAATGGGAGTCGTTGAGGTCTTCGGCATACCATTTCTCCTTGACTCCGACATTGGTTGAGTCCAATCTGAATTTCCAAATCTGGGGAAGCTCAAAGATGCGCTGGGCGCTGGCAGAAAGGGCAAACACACAGAGAACGAGGCAGAACTTGATGGCCTTCATGGCAATTGATGACTATTCAAGTGGGTTGATTCAGTGAGGAGACGTAGCACAGATGGATTTTCAGACCACTTCCGGCATTGTCGTCATTTCCAACAGGGGAAATCAAATCGACTTTAGTAGATGAAGCGAAACAAAGATAGGCAAGAAGAAAGGGAAAATCAACGGGATTCAGTTATTGGAGGTAGGTACGACGAATGATCGCAGAGATGCAGAGCACCTCGGTTAGCAACTTCGCAATGGCGGGGCGGCCTACAATCCACCTATGAAGCTACGGCTTGGCTGTGGCGTCATCCCGCCGAAAGGCTGGACATCTGACGACCCGCTCGCTCAAGGGTGCAGTGTAAGGTCGTAAGACCTGACACCGCCTGCGAATTGGATTTTGAGGCATCAGTTTTACTCGATTCGTTGAGTAAATCTGCTCAACGCGCTGAGTAAACTCGGGAAGAAGGAAGGCAAAAGTCAAGTCAGGTGCAGCAGGTCTGAGCAGAGAAGCCACAAGGGAATGGACAGTGAAAACTCGGTCCCGTGAATTTCGCTCCCAAACACAGCGTGAACTGGAGTCCACCTATAAGGTGGGCTCCAGTTGTCTAGTAGCTGATAATGAGGGAGATGACGACGGTAGTAGATGGCGGGTATGTCAACTAACATGGGACGCGACACCCTGTAGGTCGACCAGACTGGTCGACCTACGTTTTGCCCTCATTCAATACTCTCCAATGCCCTTACTCGAGCTCAACTATCTCTTCGATCCGCTCAGTCTCGTTCCGCCGCTCCTGCGGCGGGATGGAGAGTCTGTTACCACGTGAAGAGCGTGGGGATAGCCTCTCAGGAGTCAAGAGACGGGTTCCTTAGGGCTTCCTTCACGACCTTGTCCGTCACTCGAAAATGCAACTCGGCTCGCAAGCGGCGAACCGATTCCCAAGCATCGACGAACCCGAGCTTATCGAGTGAGGCGAGGAGGGCAATGGTACCCCGGACTTTCAATCGCTCCCGTTCCGCGATGGTTCTTCCGCGTCGCTCGTCGATTAGGATCACATCGGCATTTCGGATTCTAAGCTGCGAGAGAGCCTCAGCTTCCCCTCGACCTAACCTGTCGAGCAGAAAGAGGTCTACTTGCACCGTATCGTAGTCATCGCATGGAAAGAAGAGTGCCCTTGAGATGAGAAGAGTCAGAGCAACTTCCCTAGTCTTCTCCTCATCTTTCAGTAAGAACTCTGTACGAACCGCAGAGGGGACAAGAACTTGGCTGTAAAACATGCTTAGCTTGGGCAGGAGACCCAGGTGGTGCAAAGCGATCAGGACGGACGTGTCAGCCACAGCGACAGGACCCAGCATGACACGTGTTTACTTCTTAGAGGTGAGCAGAGCCAAGAGCCCTATTCCCAGCACAGCAAGCAATGCTGCGGATAGACCCTCTTTTGTTTTCTTCTTCTCCTTGAGTAGCTTCAAAACCTTTTGTTCTACAGCACCGGGGGTATCTTTTCGCCGATCGTATTCTATCCAGTCAAATTTCTCCCTGAGGGGAGAGATCTTCGCACCCTTTTCATAGATTGGAATGATCAGTTTATCTCTGCCTTGAGCGTACGCGAGTTCCTCGCGCACTTGTGGGGTCAAACTTGAAGTAAGGAAGACGATGACGCTATCTGCTAGATTAATACGCTGCCTTGTCTCGTCGCTCAACACGCTTCCATCACGTTGCGGGAGCAACACGTTAATCCCGCTGGCTGATGCAAGCGTCTGAAGACGATAGACGAAGACCTGCTCTTCAGGGCTTGTGTTATAGCTGATGAATGCCGTGTATGCCATAGTAGTGACTCCCTTGACACGATTTGCCTTGACTAATATAGATAAGCTCTAACTGAGAATCAATGATTCTCGTTCCGCCGCTCCTGCGGCGGAATGGAGAGTTCAGAAGGAGGCAAAAGGATTTTTCAATATGGATTCACACCTTCCCACAGTTTTAAATAATCAACCCGCCTCGCGTCGAAGCCGATCCAGTGGAGTATGAGCCTTTCAAGAATTAGTTGCTGTCGATACAACTCAGACGGTAAATCCTTGTAGTCAATTTCCCTTCTTCTGCCATGAGCAAGGTCATTGCGGTACTTTATGAAGGGGAAGGTTTTGGGACCGTCGCTTAAGACACTAGGGTAGATATCATCTATTTGCACATTCAATGGCGAAATAACCTGAAGAATTCGTTCTCTTAAAGTTATAAGATCACTATGGCAAGTGCTGCAATGCGCCTTGCTCAAACTCAGGCTATCCTTCAAGGTGTTGACAATCGTTTCGATGGCAGAGTGCATCAGAACCAACCGAGCTTCAGCAAACTCAGAATGAATCGCTGCTAAGAAAAGCAAAATTGATTCCTCTATTTCCTCCTTGTTGACGTGAGTTGAGAACTTTGGGATCAGTTCTTTCAGCATTTCGTCAACCGTGTGCCATTCAAATAAAATCGGCCGCTGCGTCGGCTTCACTTCGGCTCTTTGTACGAGCCTCAACCTATTTTTCAGCTCCATTCTCTCGGAATTCAGATAGCTGACTTCTTGTTTATAGTATTTTGTTTCGCACTGTAGAATGAATGAGATCAATTTTAGATACTCTTCAACGACGCGCTCCGACTCTGCCAGCACCTCATCCAAGTTCCTGTCCTGGACAGGGATATCAAAGGACAATGCAGATTCATCAAAAGAAAACAATCCGTGTTTGGACTCCACTGTCATCGTTCGAGAGTAAGTCCAACTTCCTATTTTCATCGTGCCGAGAGTCGTTTCGTACTCCAGCCAATCCTTATACTTGGGCAAGTCTTTTTTCCATTGTTCGGGGAATTTTGGAAGAAGAAGCTCTCTTCGATTCGGAATGGCATATCGTATCAAAAGCGTATCCACTTTGTCGGTGTGTTTGTTGCTCAAGTGATAATTTGTTTCAACATCGAGTTCACCGCAATTAAACTCACAGAGTTTATCGGTTTCATAGCGGCCCTGGTACCGATCGAAGTGTATCTTCCTGACATGGAATGTAAGATTATAAGTTGCTGAGCTTGAAGACCAAAACCCACGGAAAGAAGCTTTACCGCTCAGTAGTATTCTAAGGAGCTTCCGAGAGATTTCTTCATTCCCATAGAAAATACCTCTTGCGGGTATGTGCCCTGACTTGCTGTAAATCAATTCAGTTCTCACATCTTTGACGGAATCAACTCCATTTGAGACTTCGCCTGGAACGACAAATGTTGTTGTAAACCCATTAGACCTCATCGGCCTGCCTCCTCAAGTATCTTAATCTCTCCCTGTGTTAACCCGTAGAGCTTGTAAACTAACAGGTCAATCTTCTTATCCGTCGCGGCGATCTGCCGCTCAATCGGTTCTCTCTCGCTGGCGAATAGGCCGCGCGAAATGGAGTCCACCTTCGAGGTGGGCTCCATGTGCCCCTGCAGCTGCTTGTGTAGCTCGAGCATGCGGTTGACGAGCGCGAAAAGCTCGTCGTGCATCTGCTTCTCCGCTGGATTTGTGAAGTCGATGGTGCGCATCGGCAACTTTCTCAGTTTATTTACTTTGACCTGTGGAAAAGAACCTTCCTTCTCCTTGAATGACTGCCTGTAGTAGAAATTCATCAAGCTGGAATTCAGAATACCCAACACGAATCGGATATCCAGTGGATGCTCAGTTTCAATGAGCCTTGTAGTGTGGACAGAGTTGGTTGAAAAGTACTGGTTGGTGTCCAGAGCAGCTAATATACCAGCCGCCGTTTGTCTAGTAACTATTTTCTCCTTTTGCAGGAACCTCTCTTCTTTCCCCAGCACTGCGACGGAGTTAGGATGCTTTGGCTGAAGCCTCTTAACCAAAGATTTGTCCCAAAGAAAGTATAGTCCACCCCAAGCAACCGGCGAATAGCGAGAGAAATCTTTTCCTTCGATCAACTTCACGCACTTATTGTTTTGTCTCTTGGGTGCAACCAGTATGGATCTAAATGGTCCTGGATTGATCCCATCTTCAACCTTGGCCAAACCTCCAAGAGGTGTACCGGTTCTCGAGACCTTGAAGACAACCTTGGAGGCCCTCTCTTTGACTTCGGCATTGATTCGATGCTCAGGGTCATTAACTACGTCCCTTTTGCTTATGACCTTGAACAGAGACAATTCCGACTCTCTGTTGTACTTGTGGATTTCAATTTTGGCTTGATCTTGCCCGTCCTCTCTTGAAGCGATTAAGATGCAACTTGGAACAGTGGCATCAGGAAAGACCTCCTCCCCGCAGAGCGCTATCTTTTCAATGTTCTGTCGCAAAAGTGCCGTCCGCATTCTATGGTAGGCTGTCATCATTAAGAACGGTTTCGGTAAAATAAAGCCCAAACGGCCAATTGAACTCAGAATACCCATTCCTTTTTCCACGAACATCACGAACGTATTTATTCTCCCCGTCACTGTTGAGTACTTCCTAGCGAAGTACCTCTTCTCAATCTCGTTCATCTGGACTGATTCTCGGGAGTAAGATGCTAAGTAAGGCGGATTCCCAATCACTACATCGAAGCCGCCACGATTGTCATTCTGAGTCCCGACGCTTTTGAGTCGGGACGAAGAATCTCTTTTCCTGAAAGAATCAGATTCTTCTCCCGCTCTGCGAGCGGGATCAGAATGACTCTTGAGGAACGGAAACTCCATTTCCCAATCGAAGGCGTTTACCTTTCTCCTCATGTCCTCGTCGAACAACTCACCCTGAACATAAAAGTCCGTCCCGATCAGTGAGTTGCCGCACTTGATGTTGTTCTTCAGCGGCGGGAGGAGCACTTCGTGCAGCGCGAGCATCGTCGGCTTGTTGAGCGTGGCGTCGTTCTCATCCTCAAGCACTTTTAGGTAAAGCGACATCTGCGTTACCTCAACTGCCTGTGGGTCAATGTCAACGCCATAAATGTTGTTGATCAAGATTTCCCGCTTCTTCCGCGAGGAAAGCCTGAGCTGTCCCTGGGCATCTTCATACACGTCTCTCACGCCGTGCATTTCCTTGATGTCGTCGGGATGCTGTGTGTACCACTCGATGTGGTAGTCGATCAGTTTCTGGAACGCGCCGAGGAGGAACGAGCCTGAGCCGCAGGCAATGTCGATGATCTTGAGCTTGGAGACTTGCTTGGGGGAAAGCTTCAGCTTTTTGACCTCCCCAGCGTGTTCTCCACGATATAATTCACAATGTACTGCGGCGTGTAGTAGACGCCGCCTGCCTTGCGGACTTCCGGCTTCTCTTCAACCCGCACCTGCTTCTGCGTGAGGCGAATGGTCCTGCCCAGGAAGCGCTCATAAATGCTTCCTAAAATCTCCACCCCAATCTCGTCGAAGTGATAAGGCGAGAGCGGGTAGTTGATGTTCTTGAAGATCTTCTCAAGAATCTTGTCGCTGACCATGAGCCGCTCACATTCGTGCTCGGTGAAGAGCAGTCCGTTATACAGCGATCTTCTCTGTTTGATCAACTCATTGAACTTCTCATAGAGCGAAAGCCCAGGATGATCCTGCCACAGACGGAGAAGGGCAACGAGTGTTCCGACTTCCTCGATGTCACGATCTTCGCACACGCGCAGGAACACGATCCGGTCGAGAATCCTCTGCACGCACTCGTTGAGCGTGTAGGTGTTCAGGATGCGGCGGTTCTGAGGATGCTTGGCAATGTCCTGAGCCAGCTCGACGCGCCACTCCGACAGATCTTCAAGGAATGATCTGTCAAGCGCGAATTCACCGGTACGCTTCTGAAGATATTTTGTTTGAAGGGCTTCGATGGAACCAGCAACGACGGCTTCTCGAGAGAACGTCTCATAGAGTTTGTCGAACTCATCAAGATATGCATTGTACGCGAGGTCGAACTCCTTCAACACCCCGAGTTTGGGTTTGTCATAAAAAGGCTTCCGGGTGCAATCAAACACTCTAAACTCTTCGAAGTCAGTAAGGATTGACACAGGCACACGTGCAGAAAAGCCATATCGCTTAATTTGGAAGATCGCGTCAACGTTGTTTATCAGATCGACGGACGGCTTCTTGGCCTCCACGAAGAACTTCGTCGAGCCGTGAAGTCGGAATCGATAGTCAGGCTTCTTCGAGGCCACTTTCTGCTCGGCCTTGTACTCATCTTCAGCGATGTACTCGAGCATGGAGGCATACTCAGCCATCTCCTCTTTGACGCCAGTGTGTTTGTCAAAGAGCTGGGTCTGCTCTCTAACACCTCTCCCCAGCGATGACTTAATGCGACCTTCCGGGATTACCTCGAGACGATACGGGGGAAGCATCTGGCGATTGCGAACATCCCAGCCAAGTGCTTCGAAGAACGGGTCAATCAGGTGTTGGCGGACCTGGGCTTCATTGAAGGTGGGAGCTTTGAGCTGGTGGATATTGTCAGCAAAGTAGCGGACGAGCCTCTCAATCTCGGCTCTGGCTTCTGCTCTGTTCTGGGCCATTATCAGGCCTTTGACAAGCGGTGCGGAAGGATTCTTTGATGAGAATATACAATATTCTTGCGAAGGTGCAAGAGGAATAACAATGCTGAAGATATCTGCTGACCGTATCAATGCCAGCTCCCCCCTTAACCACCCCTTGTCAGAGAGAATCCCCCAGCAACATTGCAGAACATTTTGTACCTTCCAGTACCGCAGTGTAAGTCCTAAGCGCTGCAACCCAAGTCAGAAAGGAGGCTCGTATGAAACCTTCCTCAAGCATCCTTCCAAAGATGCTTCTTTCATTATTGCTTGCCGTCACTCTGTTTTCGTGCAGGAGCTGGGACGGCTCTCATGACCGAAAAGTCAGAAGAGTCATTCTTCCCGCAGGTGAGGTGCACGAGGGATGGTATTTCGCAGCAGGAGATCAGGTAATAATTGAAGGAACGGTGAACGGAGATGCCTACGTAGCGGGCGGTATCGTCGACGTGGAGGGAACAATCAACGGTGACCTGCTTGTCGCAGGAGGTGAGGTGCACATTAGCGGGACAGTCTCAGATGACGTGCGTGCCGCCGGCGGGAATATCCAGGTCGACGGCAAAGTTGGAAAAAACATTTCCGCAGCGGCCGGGAGGATTGGAATCGGGAAATCAGGCTCGATCGGTGGAGGCATTCTGGTAGGCTGCGGAAATCTCTCAGTCTCGGGGACGATTGCTCGAGATGCAAAAGTCGCCTCGGGAAACATGAGCTTAATCGGGACGATCAACGGAAATGTCGACTTTACGGGTGATAATCTTTCGGTTCTCCAAGGTGGAAGGATTGGTGGTAATCTCTCTGCCTGTGTAAAAGAGAAGCAGAATGTCGAGATAGCACAGGGAACTGTGCTTGGCAAAGTGGATGTAGCAACGTATGAGATGAAACCCGTGTACCACATCCTCGGCTTTTCACCGTTTCGTTTTTGGGCGAAGATCGTATGGGCATTCAGTCTCCTTCTCGCAGGCTTGGTGCTCGCATTCGTCTTCCCAAAGCAGCTGAGTGGAATAGGACTGACGATAAACCAACTTCCGGGGAAAAGTTTTCTCTGGGGTATCGTGGGGCTCATCCTGTTTCCCATCGGGAGCGTCATTCTCCTTGTGACGGTCATCGGCATTCCGCTGGGACTTCTACTCTTGACGATATTCCTGTGGATGGTGTACTTCACACAACTGACCTTAGGGATGTTCGTCGGACATCGCCTGTTTGGGATTGAGGGAAAGAAAGGTTGGAATCTCTTCTGGGGATTTGCAGTCGGGCTCATTATCGTTCAAGCACTGACCTTCATCCCCTACGTTCGGTTCCTCGTCGTAGTGGCCGGCTTGATCTTTGGATTCGGTGCGATTCTTTTAGTGCTGAAGAGTGAACTTGAGGCGCATCGAAGCGCGTAGAGAGGATGTTTCTCCGCCTTTCAGATCCAGGAAGTGAAGTGATTTCAGATGCCGACCGCAATGTCATTCGTGACTTAACGAAACGCGTCGCCGACATGGCGGCCTTGCCTACTCAAACGGAGCGTCGCAACCTGTGGGGGCAAGCACAGCAGGCTTAAGACCGTGCGTCCAATGATTCCGGTCTTTCCAGAAGGATCGTGGCAGGAGTTGTTACCAGCTGAAGATCTGAAATGCACGAGCCAGCGCGTATCGGGTAGAAGAAAAACATTCAAAACAACTTGTTCCAACGGGGCGGGCGGGACTTCCGGCCAAAGGCGAGACGACCTCCTTGCGTGATAGGCAGATAGCCATTTCACAGCGTCGAGTACAGCACAACTTCGGGTTCAGGCCTCGGAAGGAGAGAAAGCTCCGAACGGTTCATGGTCTTTGTTTGCACCTCAACGCCAATAGTCAGCGAGATTAAAAACAGAAGCCACGCCTTTGCCTTATATTACCCTCCCTCTCACATGGAGAGCCTCTCCTGCTCCGGGTCTGTAAGGTAAAGGTTCTTAAGCTCTTGTATGGTCGCTCTGTGAAGCGGCGTATCAAGGGTAACTCATTGGTTGAGTTCTTCGTTGTAAGTAGCCATGCTGGCGTTAATCGCTTCCTTAACATCGGCGCTCATGGCATTTGCTCCGCCTGCCAGCTCCCCGTCGAAAAGGAAATCTTCCTCTTCAAAGGTTGCAAGGATGTTACCCCGGCTCAATTCAAGTGCCGTGGTTCCGTGTCTCCTTTACCCATTTTGCTATCTCGTCATCCGCACTGCAACGGTCAGTTTTCCCTCCCCCTTTTTGAGTGCGCGTTCTACAACATGAGAAAAGAGCGATCCGGTCAGTGGGGGCGGGAGAACTTTTATTCCTTTAGCCACCGATCGTATTGCTCTGAGAAAATCATCAACCGTCGCGTCTTTAAGTATGAACCCAGATGCCTCTGCCTCCACGAACTCAATAATGTCTTCCTGTGAAGGAATGAGACCCATCCCAATCACCTTGACTTCAGGGAATTTCTTTCTCACTGATCCCACAACGCGCAAGCCGTTTTGATTTCGCAAGCCTAGGTCTAAGAGAATAACTTGGGGTTTCAATTTGTGTGCTTTCAGCAGAGCGCTGTCACTGCCTCCGGACGCACCCACAACTCTGATATCTCCTTGCGCGTTGATCATCGCCGTGATGCCTTCGCGCAGAAGTCGATTATCCTCAATAACTAGCAATCGGATTTTCCTCATTGTCTAAGACAATCGTAGATTGAACAGGCCTACGTTGTTTGTGCTCATGCAACACGCGCCGTAACAGTTACAGCTCGATAAAAGGTAAGGAACCCGATGAAGATATGCAATTTGTCTGCAAACCTGTGTTCGCGAAAGGTTCTCGGTACGAGCAACGATGCCCGCCACCTGTTCTCCAATTCTCTTGGTGGGGGTGAACTGCCCCTGTGGAGCTTTGTTTGACAATGATTATTCCGCATCTTGCAAGTATCTCCTTTGCATCACGAGCACCTTAATGTCCATCCCCGAAGCTCACGTCCCGAAGGGATCGCTCCGCGAAAGTGATGCCTTTGGCTGATGGCTTAGTGCCACATGTTCTCGCTTCATCTGATTTCCAAATGCTAAAGCTTGTTGCCTATCGGCGAACCAATCAGATGAGATCCGCTTTCTGAACCACATGAATTTCTTCCAACGCCTTACAACCCACGAGCCTGGGTCAGAGTCACGGTGAGTAAGTTCAATGAAGCAATCTCGAAGATCCGATATTACAGTGATATTCTTCATGAGAATGGTGTAAGGATGGTCCTCATGGGCTTCAAGGACAATGAAGATATGTTGGTCTAGGACTGTGTAAGGCTCGCCACGTTTGCCGGGCGACCTCGAAATGACACCCTTCTCGATTGCATACTCCTTTCCCAAGAGGTCAGCTTCGCTACGAGTCGATATTTGTCGACCGTGTCCTGCCACATACCCGCCCGAACAGCATGGCCGGGCGAGCTGCCCGCACATCGCTTAAAACTTCTGTGCTGTATCTTGATCTTGTTTGTTTCCCGAAGGGATGGCTTTGCCAGAAGGGACGTAGTTTACCAGAAGATGAAACAAAAGCCCCGTGGAAAACGGGGCTCTTGTCTACGACCCTACGGGCCAATAGACCCCTAGGGCGTCGTACTTCAGTGACCGAGACTTCGTCGTGAGCTCAGTCGAACGATTACTTCTGGTGTGTGCTCTCGAACGCCGCCACCCGTGCTTCCGGTGTCACGTCATTGACGTGTTCAGAGAATGTGAGGGCATAGCCGTCTGGGTCTTTTACGGTAAATATCCTGTCGCCCCAGAACTCCGTCTTCGGTTCATTGATCACCGTGACTCCTCTTGCTTTCACTTCGGTGAAGAACTCATCGAGCTTCTTGGATCCGTTCATTCCGATGTAAAACTCAACACCCACGCCGAGTCTGTTCTTCGCCAAATCTTCCTTTTTTTGCAGCGTTCGAACATACTCGACCGGCGAAAGCATAATCAGAGTTGAATCGAATCCGACTGACGCATGGGCGATTCTCCCATCCCGACGAGTAAGCTTGTCGGTTGCTTGAAAACCGAGCGTCTTCGTGTAGAAGTCAAGACTTTTCTGCATGTTTTTGACCCGGATGCTCGGAGCGATTGTGTTATTTCTTCGTGCTTCCATGATGTGGTACTCCTGATGATGGTATTGCGTGAAGAGCAATGGCTGACTACCGTACCGCACAATGGAAAAGCAGCGTAATTATGTGGAATCGAGGTAGGCTTACGACGAACGCTGTTTGACGGGACGACCCCTGCGAGCCTAATCCCGACTGTTGTCGGGACTCGCCCTTGAGATAATGGCGAGTACAGTGGACCAAGACTTAGCGTGGTCAATCTAGCCTCTTTCTACATCAATAGCAAGACATTTATCTTATTCATTGTTAGCACTGAGAGTGCGATGCTGTGATGACCCCAGTTCAACATGAGACCGTGACATCTGTACCAAGAACGTAATTGCAGACGTCCACTCATCTCTATGGCAGATATTTGAGCACCCGTCGTGCCATCCCGAGTCAGGTGGGAATTGTGAGTCATACGATTTGAATTAGCGAGGGTGCGTGCGTATCTAAAAGATACTGATCTTTTGTCTCGCGTTTCTATATTTTATCTTTCTCAAATTAGGGCACAACTTACATTGCTGAAGTCGCGGATTTAAATCCATCCCCCACCACTTTGACTGCAGAATAATCCCGACCGGTGAGAGCTGGTCGAGATTTTTTCTCTGAATCATCTACTGATTTAAGATAGGCCTTCGGATCATGGTACATCGCCCCTGCGGGAAGCCAATCCCAAAGCGGACCCAAATCCTTCACTACAAGATTCTTGTAAAACTGTGGGAGCTCAGTTGTTTCTTGTTCAAAATACCGCCGGAACTGCGGGTCAGTGTCGAGCCTTCGACGCACTTCGGTATAAAACCTGATCCTGCCGAATCCTTCGGATGACACCGCCCGCACCACATTCATCCACCGCGGGGTAAATCCCTTTGTCGCTCTTAGCCGATTGATGATCGCCCGCCACGAGAACGTGTACTTGGTTAGATCGATCACATTGGCATAGAATTCGCGCCACGAGTAGTTCTTCGGCTTGACATTCATGGCGCGATTGTTGTCTAAGAAATGGAACGGGAATGGCAAGACACGGTTGGAACGCTGATATTCGAGATTGAGCGGTGCGGCTTGCCCAAATGCCGAGAGCAATGAATAAGCGGGAATTGCACTGGGCGTCATATCCACAAATCTTTTCGTGAGCTCAAAGGGTTCCGGTCCCTCGTCAACATCGAGTCCGAGCACAAAGTTCGTCTGAATATACGGGATGTACCTCAAGATCATGTTAATGTGTTCGGAGACCCGCTTCACTTTGTCGATCCCCATCAGCCTGCCTGTCTTCGACTTAGTTCCCAAATCGTACCACGACTCAATTCCGGGAAGGACCGCCTTGAACCCATTACGTTTGAGTCGCTTCACATGCGGCTCAGAGAGCAGTGACAGACTGCTTTCAGCGATAAAGTCGATCCTGCCCGGCGGCACTGCTTCCTCGATCGCATCCAAATAGTCATCGAATCGGACGCCAAAGTTTGGGTCGTGCCAGCCTACGAGTGGACGTTTGAACTTCTGAAGGAGAAATGACAGGTCGTCCTTCATCACCTCGAAGTCAAGCGGCTGGTAAGACACAACCGAATCGATACAGAAGTTGCATGTATATGGACACCCCAAACTGCCGAGCATCGGAACCACCTCTAGGAAGAGTGCTTTCCGAAGTGTCGACTCAACGAATTTCCAGCGCTCACGTACCCCGGGCAGCGAATCGGGTTGCTGTTGAGCGGAGACATGCACGCCCATCGGTCGATATTGCGAGCAGTCATTTAAGATCTCATAGATCACTGCCTTGTCAGCAAACCCCACCACATAGTCAAAGTACTGCTGCGCATCCTGCGGATAGCAGCGTGCGTGAGGACCGCCGAGAACGGTAATAGCGCCTCGAGATCGGAAGAGATTGCTCAAGGCGTAAGCAGCTTGTGCTGCCTCCGTGAAGGCTCCGATAAAGACAAGGTCAACATTTTCCGGCAACTCATCGGTTAGATTCTCAAAACCAGTATAGCATACGAAGGTAACATCATGTCCTTGTTCTTCGCACCACACGGCCACGACTTGAGGCATGATGCTGGCAAGACTAGCATTCATAACGCGGGCATACAATGCTCGCGTAGGTCCTTTCGTGACAAGGTCAATGATCCCAATACGGAGCTTTCGCATTGTGTTAGCGCCTCTCTTCTCTTAGTCGTTTGTGTCGACAAGAACTTGTTCCCGTGTGGCACAGCCAAAGACATCCACCGGAAGCTGCATCACCGAATTCTTCGCGGCCGATTGGTGATTTCATGATAACATTTAGGATGTAAGGTCTATCGTGTAGAAATCTTCAACAAAAAGATTCACTGCGCAGTACCGGGAGCAATACGCGTTACAGTATCTCACACGAGGCCTTCTTATTTGTATAACCCGCCTTTGATCAACAATGCCTTGCACAAAGTCTGCAGGTCTTTGTCTTGGCTGGAATCAGCCGTCGCTTTGATTATAGCATCTCCGGCGTCTGAGTGAAGCTCATCCAAAGCAAGCGCCACAAGCCTGCGCACCACAGGATCTGTATTTTCATCCCCCAACCTTTCTTCCAGTGGTTTGAGCAGGACACTGAAGGGATACTCTGGGAATACCTGCTCCAGTTCCCGTATGTCCTGCACGGCCGTAATCTGTCTGTTCACGACTGTATCCTTAAGTGCTGGAACTAGACTCTCTTCCGTTTGCTTCAGGTGCGCTCTCAAGAAGCGAGTATCTAAGTTGTGCTGCTTTTCAAGATGCGTGGTTGACTTGCTTTCCTGACCCTGCGCTGATGCTACAAGGATAATCAGGGCAGCCGCCAATGACAAAAAATCTTTCATGAATTGCCTCCTTCGGCAATTCCGTGAGAGAATTTAGTTAGATCGAAATATCTGGAATTCGTTTATCCGCCATGAACAAAAAAGCCCTGAGCCTGCTACCCTCCCCCCACAATCTTCTAGCTTGCAAGGTGGCGACAAATTCAGGGCTTTTTGCGCCGTCACTGTAGAGGATCACCTAAATGAATAAATCAGACTGGCCTGGATATTACACGCGCGAGCTCGTGGAAGACCTTCTCGAATTTGGGAATCAAAGAAGACAAAGTCAAGACAAAAGTTCACCGTGTCGAGCATTTCACGAGCACGTCTAAGAATTTCATTTGGGGCACACTGCTGACTCATCACTGATAATCCCGGCCATCGCTCTTCAAAAGGCCTTGCACGCAATTCGTTTGGACCATTGTCCTGCACACAAAAGGCAAACACTACGCCACAAACTGTGCGAGATACTTCAACCCCACCTCCAGTCCACTCTTTACTTTCTCCTCTGAGCCTTCCCAAACGGGATCTTCGTGCTCAATTGAGAGCACGAAGTTGTATCCGACTTCCTGAAGCGCCGAGACATACTTCTGCCAGTTGATCTCGCCCATTCCCGGGATACGATATTGCCACCACCCCGGCTTCCCCCGATCTGATTTCAGTTGACGAGAGAGAACACCATACCGATACTTCCCTTCGCTCAATATCTCAGTATCTTTTGCGTGTGAGTGGAATATTTTCTTCCCAAAATCCTTCACGCACTTGATGTAATCGATACCAAGCCAGCAAAGGTGCGACGGGTCGAGGTTCAAGCCGAAGTTGTCGCTCGGTACTTCATTGAAGAGCGCTTCCCACAGCTCGGGAGAATACGCATAGTTTCCAGGCAGACCAAATCTCTGCCAATTCTCCATGGGACAGTTCTCAATCATCAACCTGACACCTTTGTCTTCAGCATACTTCACGATGTCCCGGAAAACTTTGCCGATCTCCTTCATGATCTCATCCGGTAACTTGTCCGGCCGGCCGCCGACGAATGTTCCAACGAGGTTCACATCGAGCAATGATGCAGTGTCGATAACTCTCTTCAGATGTTGATGACGATAGTTGCGCTTACTTGGGTCGGGATCAAGATTGTTGTCATAATATGCCATTGCTGAAATCCCGAGGTTGCATCTGGCGAAGAGTTCTTTCACGCGCTCGGCATCTCCCTTCGTGAACTTCGCAGCATCGATTTGCCGACCCTGGTAGTCACGAGCTGACTTCACGGGCCAGGCAGCAAGCTCGAGCATCTGAAATTTTTTCTCCGATGCCCACTTGACCAAGTCCTCGAGTGGGACCTGCGACAAGCAAGCCGTCAAGAATCCGAGTTTCATGCTCTCGTCTCCTCTTGTTGAACTTTGAGTGAGCGACAGTGAAGAGCTGTAGTTATGCGCTATAGGAGGAACGTAAAGAGTTTCGAAACGGATTGGAATGCGCGAGGGTGATCACTGACAGAGGTTCTTTGAGAGCAGGCCTTCAGGGAGAGATCATCACCTTGACAACATTGTCTTGATACGCAGCATTCAGTGCAAAGGCCTCAGGTGCTCGACTGAGAGGAAAACGGTGGGTGATCAGACTCTTCAGATCGACAGACCCTTCCTCGACGAGACGAGTCACACGTGGATGCGTGTGTTTCATTCGCCTTACGATGTGCACAGTCAATTCCTTCCGTCTGGCTGTCGAGTGCTTCAGCAGTAATCGGTCGTCTTTCGGAATCCCGACGATCACCAACTTTCCTCCGGGTCGAACCACATCTGCGGCCTGTTGTACGGACCAATCGCTCCAGGCAGCTTCGATGGCAATGTCCACCCCGCGCCCAGAAGTGGCATCAAGGACAGCCTGCACGGTATCCTGCTTCTCGCAATGAATGGCGTTGCCGCCAAAACGCTTCACAAGATCCAGCCGCCAACGGAATTTGTCGCTCACAAAGATCGGGTTAGCTCCGGAAAGTCTTGCAACCTGAAGGATACACAGCCCTATCGGACCGGCACCCAAGACAGCAACCGAATCGCCGACAGCAATCCGAGAGAGGTCAACCGCATGGATTGCCACACCCAATGGTTCGAAGAGAGCTGCAGTGGAATCATCCACCGAATCCGGCAGCGGGAAGCAGCATCGAGCAGGTACGCGCATAAACTCCCGGAAGCTGCCTTCATCAGGATAGAAGCCACAGAAGTGCAGGTGCAAACAGATGTTTGGATTTCCTTTCTCGCACTGTTCACAATGACCACATGGCTGAGCTGGATCTACTGCCAGACGCGTGCCGGGAACAAGCAATTTCGAGTTTCCATCTACCGAATCTGCTCCCACAGCTTCCGCGACTCCGGCGAATTCATGCCCGAGGATAAACGGCCTCTCCATGATCGTGTCAGCCTGGGAACCGGACTCATACGTGTGCAGGTCAGTTCCACAAATCCCGGCCGCGGTCACACGCAGCAATGCCTCATGCGGGCCCGGTGAACCAGGGTGCTTTACCTCATCCACGTGAATGTCGTGCGGACCGTAGAGACGGGCAGCAATCATTATCGTAAAGGTGCTTTTACCGCATTTCTTGTAGGTCGATAAACATGAATCACACTTTCAAGGGTGGAACATCGACCCATCGGCGTTCGGCCCAACTCTTCAGAGCTAGCTCAGCAAGCTGCAGTCCTTTGGCTCCATCCAAGAACGTCCACGGAAACGGTTCGTCTCGTATGACATGCCGAAGGAACAACTCCCATTGAATTTTGAAGGCATTCTCGTACCTTTGCTTCGATAGCACTTCCTCCCAATCGGCACAGAAGTCACCTGGGTTCTCAACATCCGGGTTCCAAACAAACCTCGGTGTAGCCGAGGCAGGCTGCACAACACATCGCTGCAGACCCGCGACTGCCGAGCCGTCTGTACCATCGACCTGGAGAGTGAAGAGATCATCGCGACGGACGCGGACCGACCACGATGAGTTGAAATGGCAGACGACGCCAGTGTTGCAGAAAAACGTTGCATAGGCTGCGTCCTCCGCAGTGCAGCGGTATTCTTTCCCCTGTTCATCGATACGGCTGTCGATGTCCGTGACGCCGAGACATGAGACAGAGGTCACATTTCCGAAGAGGTTGTCAATGAGATAGCGCCAGTGACAGAACAGATCAGTTATGATGCCACCACCGTCTTCCTTTCGATAGTTCCATGACGGGCGTTGGCACGGCTGAAGCCTTCCGTCAAAGACCCAGTATCCGAATTCTCCACGCACCGAGAGAATTCTCCCAAAGAAATTCGTTTCAATAAGATGCTTCAACTTCAATAGTCCGGGCAGCCATAATTTATCCTGAACTACCCCATTTTTCAATCCCGCCTGAGTGGCATCTCTACACAATGCCATGGCTTCGTCGAAGTTTGATGCTATTGGCTTTTCACAGTAGATAGCCTTCTTCGCACTGATGGCTTTGCGGACCCCCTCCGCGCGATGAGTGGTCGTTTGGGAATCAAAGTATATCTGATTGTAGGCATCGGATAGACAAGTATCGAGGTCCGTCGAGAACCTCTTGAGCCAGTGGGTGTTCGCAAGCGCCCTCAGTCTCTGTTCATTTCTTCCGACAAGGATGGGATCAGGCATAATCACTTCACGCGAATCAGTCCTGACACCTCCCTGCTCGCGGATAGCCAAGATAGACCGAACCAAATGCTGCTGACTGCCCATACGTCCTGTTACTCCATTCATGATTACACCCACATTGTGTATCTTGAGATTTGCCATATTCCCTAGCTCCAGGAGAAATCCTGATCTTGTTCGAGTCAACTATGTTCTTCGTTTCTCAGCATGTTGCGGCCAAGCACCTTTTGGCAATGCCGGTGCGTCCATTCCCGCTTTCGGTAGTGTCCCTTCAAGTTCCTGACGCCAATGCGCGACATCACCAGCAGGGCCATAGCAATAGATCATGCGCAGCGGTGTATTACCGATGTTCGTTAGCTGATGGAAGACTCTCCTCGGAATATACACAGCCTGTCCTGCGCTCACATTCTGACGCTCTTCTCCCAAGCACATCTCCCCCGTTCCTTCCAGGACGAAATAGATCTCCTCTTGCTCCTGGTTATGCCAAGGCACCTGGCCACCACGGGGTTCCAAGGTTACATGCCCCAAACAAAAGCTGTCCGCTTTTATGGGAGAGGATCCCCCGACAAGATTTTGGGTTTTTCGTCTTGCCGGGTAGACGCGACCCTCTATTTTGCCTAGGTCTGCAATGATCATTGTGGCATCTCCAATTGGGATAACTTTCTTCGGGACGAGATTGGGTGGGAATAAGAGGTCATTCAGGAAAAAGGCGAGGAGAATGGTTCGTCATGCTTTCAATATACACTCCTGGCGCTAGATAATCAAGGAGAGAAAACGCGCTCAAGAGGTTGGAAGGGGTTGAAGAATAACTCACGAATGGCTAAAGCCGTCGAGCAAGGTCGGTGTGGCCATCAAGGTTGACGGATCGTGGCGGCGAAATCGTTTGAAAAGATCGGGCCATTTTCCTGGCCCATGGATCTTGCGCTCCTCTGTGGTTCAAACTGCTCCACGTGTACTCAAGGCAGAAACAGCATTTTGTCCGCACTTGAAAATGATCTGCTCGAGACGAAAAGGGGATTAGCGAGACGGTCAGCATGCTCCACGTTCGACAACTTCTTCGCATGTCGAAGCAGAAAGAATTTCGACGCTGCCAGCTCTCGCAAACGGTTCCATGAACCGGTTTATGGTTGTCCGATCCGTCGCTTCGACAATCAGATAAAACGTATGTCCACCTTGAATCACTGCCTCGCCCTGAATCTTGATCCCGTGCCTCGCCGCACTGGTGGGCGACAGATGATTAAGCAACATTGAACCCATCTGCGGGTCCCGAGCCGGACAATTCTCGGAACCATGACGATGCTTCACGACATAAAGTGCCATACGACCCCCCCTCTCATCTTAACTGCATAATGGCATGGACATTGAAAGACCCTGGAGTGATGAAATGAACTGCTAGGAATGTAAACAACCAAACCCGACACGCGGTTTCCTTGGCTCTCTTTCGGGTTTGTCTTAGCTTTGCGTTCAGGGATGTTTCACCTCGTGCTCTTCGGCGCCAGACCAATCATCAACAAAACCGTTGGGAAGCCGGAATGCGAAATCCTGAGCATGATTCTCCCTAGCAGCCAGAACCGCTGCAAAGTGGAGCCAAGCAATCAGCCGTTCCACCCCACAGGTGGCAAGTCAAAGAAACAGTCAAACCTTGGGAGAGCTCTGCGTCGCTGGTGGTCTTGACCCTAGAGGATTCTTACTTTTATGGTGTGGCCAACTCTCTGGAGGTCCTCAAACAAGGAATCCTTGTACTCCTTGTCGACGTCGGCAATGACATAACCAATGAGTTCATTTGTCCTGAGGTACTGGGAGAGGACGTTCACGTTGTTCTTGGCGAAAATGCCGTTGATCTGCGACAGCACACCGGGGACATTTCTGTGAACGTGCAGTAATCTGTGCACCTGCGAGTCGCCAGTCTTTGGCACGTTGATTCTCGGGAAGTTCACGCTTGTAAACGTGTTCCCCGTGTTGACGTAGTCGAGCAGTTTGTTTGACACGAACTCCGCAATGTCTTCCTGTGCCTCCTCCGTGCTGCCGCCGATGTGAGGCGTGAGGAGGACGTTTGGAAGACTTTGCAGCGGTGTGAGGAATGGCTCTTTCCCGTCCTTCGGCTCATTGGGAAATACATCGACCGCCGCACCTGCAACCTTGCCGCTCTTGAGGTTTTCGGCAAGCGCCTCGATGCTTACGACGTGACCCCGGCTGAGGTTCAGCAGGAAGGCTCCGTCCTTCATCATCTTGAACTCTTCCTCATCAATGAGGTTTGTGTTGGCAGGGTTCCCATCGACGTGGATCGTGATGACATCCGCAATCCTCAAGAGCTCGTGCAGAGCCGACACTCTTGTTGCGTTGCCGATGTTCAGCCTGTCGACGATGTCGTAGTAATACACATCCATCCCCATTGCTTCTGCAAGGGTCGACACCTGAGAACCGATATTGCCGAACCCGATGATGCCAAGCTTCTTGCCCCTGACTTCCCGTGCATTCGCTGCAGATTTGTCCCACGCACCCTGATGTGCCCTCACCACCTTGTCGTAGAGATGACGAACCAGAAAGATGATTTCAGCAATGACCAATTCCGCAACGCTGCGGGTGTTGCTATACGGCGCATTGAACACCGCCACGCCACGCAATGACGCGGCTTCAAGGTCAATCTGGTTCGTGCCGATGCAATAGGCGCCGATGGCCATAAGGTCGCGTGCATTCTCCACGACGCGCCGCGAGATCTGTGTGCGCGAACGAATGCCAAGAATAGACACGCCTTCGAGCGCCGACATAAGCTCGTGCTCACTCAGGCTCTTCTTTTCCGACAGCACGCACATCTTCCCGTTTTCCAACGTCGAGATGGCCCTTGGGTGGATATTCTCAAGCAGTAGCGTTTTCATTTTCACTGCGGCGCACTTGATAAGAGCAGATGCTTATACCTACGAAAACGATTGAGAAAAGTCAAGGATAAACTCTCATGGATAGCTCGAAGTGCACAACGTGCCTGGCGGAGATAACGATCTCAAAGAAAAAACCAACCGCGCGCGATGACCTGCTACTTCCGGTTCTTGAAGAAGAATATCGTCCCCGCAATGATCATCACGCATCCCCACCACAACCCCGGATGAATTTCGGCAAGCACTGTTCTCCGGGCAGAAGGCACAACGAGATCTATAATGCCCGCCAGCACCACCAATCCGCCCATCTCGAGCAAGACAAGACTTACAAGGTACCAGATAGACTTCATCTTTGAGGTTTCAGGTGTCATGTGTGCGTTCCCTCTCACCAGAAAAGGATATTGAGAATCACTAGTACAATCACAGAGAGAATTGCATAGAACTCAGGTCTTTTCACAAAAGGAACATTGTCGCCCAGCGTGTCCTTTGTCAGGCCTTTCACAAGCCCAACCAGTTCTTCCTCAGGCCTGCGTTCCGTGAAGAGACTGACAACGATGGTTACGAGAAAGCAAATGAGCCATGCCCACCATGCGCGCCAGAAGTTTGCAGCCATATCGCTCCCGACGCTTGATAGGGTGATGAGCTTTGCTTCAATCCACTGGAACTTGACAGCAATGAAGAGAAAGAATGACGAACCCATGCCTGCAACAAGTCCCCAGAAGGCACCGCTGGGCGTGATCCAACGAACAAACATCCCGAGCAGCATTGTCGCAAAGAGGGGTGCATTGACCCACGAAAAGATTGCCTGCATATAGTCCATGATGCTCGGAAAGCTTTTTGCCCAGTATGCAGTTCCAATGCTGATCAGAACACCCACGAGCGTTGCCACACGTCCCATCCACAGTAGATGGATGTCTGATGCATTTCTGTTGAGGACGGACTTGTAGATGTCATACGTCCAGACAGTGTTAAAGGCACTGATGTTGCCTGCTTGGCCCGCCATAAATCCCGCCAACAATGCTGTCACCCCCAAGCCAATCAATCCCGTCGGGTAGTAACGCGCAATGAGGAGCGGCAAAGCCGAATCGTAGTTCACCTGTCCCCCATCTTTTAGGAGAGCGAATCCGCTGTTCGGGTCTCGAGACAACGCTATGGCTGTCAAACCAGTGAGAATGACAATAAAAGGCACCGCCATTTTGAAGAAGGAAGCGATGATGGGTGTCATGCGGGCTGATCGTAAGTCTTTGGCTGAGAACGTTCTCTGCACGACGAGGAAGTCTGTCGTCCAGTATCCAAATGACAGAACAAACCCCAGACCGAGCACGATGGCAGGCCAGGTCACCTCCATTCCATTCTTCGTTGCGTCTGCGGAGGTTGACCAGAGAGTATTGAATGATTCAGGGAGTCGGTGCATGATTTCAGAGATACTTCCGATCTCGCCGATACCCAGAACGGCAACTAAGAACAACCCAAACCAAATGAGAAAGAACTGAATGATCTCAGTAAAGATCGCCGACATCAGCCCGCTCATCGTCACGTAGATGGCAACGGTGACAGCTGAAACCCACATACTCACGTCCCAATCCCAGCCGAGAAACGTGCGAAGGACCAGGGCCATCGCATAAAGATTGATGCCGGAGACGAGCAATGTCATGATGCCGAAGGCAATGCCGTTCAGGACGCGTGTCTTCTCGTCAAACCGGAGTTTCAGATACCCGGGGACCGACTTGATGCGGCTGCTATAGTAAAACGGCATCATGTAGATGGCGAGGAACAACATTGCAGGGATGGCTCCGATCCAGTAAAAGTGGGCGACGTACATCCCGTACTTGAACGTGTTCCCTGTCATTCCTAGGAGCTCCAGCGCGCCGAGATTCGCGGAAAGGAACGCCAACCCAGCGACCCACGCGCTGTTCTTGCGGCCCGCGAGGAAGAAATCATTCTCGCTCCTGGTGAATCGCTTCAAGTAATACCCGATGCCGAGCACAAACGCAAAGTACGACACGATCACAAGCCAATCGATAACACCTAGACTAATGGTTGTCATGACTTCATCCTGGATTATATGTGAGTGGTGTTGAACCAGTTCGTTCTAACGAAGCTCCAATTCAAGCGACAACAATTCCCTGCCTCTATCCCAGGCAAACACGCGAGGTGTTCTGCGCCATGGCCCTGTTCTGTCGGTGCCCAATTGGCTTTCGTAATCCGCCGAGAACACCGGAATTGGCCGGCCGTCCAGCGTTGTACTACTTCAGTAATTCGGTAACACGGCGGAGGCGATCTAAAGGGGTTGTGTAGTTGAGACCTCCGTGACGGCGTTGATAGTTATAGCGATAGAGGAAACTGCTGAGCTCCTCAGACAAGGTCTGGAATGTTTGGCCCAAGGTCAAATGGAAGATGCATTCTCTGCGCCAGAGGCGCATCCGCCTTTGGCGGAGATGGACGATTTTCCAGAACCGTTCGACCTTCCCGTTGGTCTGGGGGTGATACGGATGCGTGTACGCATGGTCGACGCCCACGATCTTCAGCATTGTCTCAAAGAAGTGCGTCTGTTTTGCCTTCTGACTGGTGAAGGCGGTGAACTCAACACCATTGTCGGTCATGACTCGCTCTGGACGGATCCCATGAGCCAGGCAAAACTGGAGACTGTGAAAGAACGCTTTGGTGACTTCCGCTGCCGTATTGGCTCGAATGGCTTCCAGGTACGCCAGACGACTGTAGTCATCGACAATGGCAAAGAGATAATATCGCTTCCGGTCTTGCATCATCGCTTTCGCTAATTGATACGTATCAGCGTGGAGGAGTTCTCCGGGATAGCGCTTGACGTACCGCTTAATGAGCTGCTTCCGTCTCGTGTTCAACGGGTATCGTTTGAACGTCCGA
>Ga0315282_10003736_pt1 | contig 27133 bp, 20 predicted proteins | sample YL17G07_20_MG_FD_203693 | JGI IMG/M metagenome (GOLD analysis project Ga0315282, IMG submission 203693) | Sediment microbial communities from Yellowstone Lake, YNP, Wyoming, USA - YL17G07_20 | ecosystem: Environmental > Aquatic > Freshwater > Lake > Sediment | place: USA: Wyoming | collected...
GGTTTTCATCATCGCCGACGCCATCGAGCTGTACCCCCAGGAGTTCTACGAGCGCGGGCTCGAGCTCATCACGGTCGTGACGCGCCGCAATCTCCCGGAGGCGGTCAACCCGGCGATCAAGTCCCTCAACTACCTCAACAACATCCTGGCCAAGATCGAGGTCACCCGGGCCGGCTTGCTCGAAGGGCTGATGCTGAACCACGAGGGTTATGTGGCCGAAGCCACCGGGGACAACGTTTTCCTGTACAGCGGCGGCAGGCTGGTGACGCCGCCAACGTCGGTGGGGATACTCGAAGGAATCACTCGGGGCGCGGTTATTGAACTTGCCGCGGAACTGGGTATACCAGTATCTGAGGAACGATTTACCCGCCTGTACGTCTATACGGCTGATGAATGCTTCCTGACGGGGACGGCGGCGGAGATCATCCCCGTCGTAGCGGTGGATGGGCGCACGATCGGCGATGGCCGGCCCGGCGCAGTCACCAGGGAGCTGATGGGGCGGTTCCGGGAGCTTACGCGCGCCGAGGGCGTTCCCATCGCCGTAACCGCGTGAGCCCGCGGATCCGCCGTGCGGTGGTCCGGCCGCGGCAGGGGGAGATTCGGAGGGAAGACGCGGATGTCGGAAGGTGACATCTGGCAGCGATTTACCGGCCCTGCGACGCGCGTCGTGCAGTACGCACAGGAAGAGGCGCGCAAGCTCGGCGGTAGCACGGTTGGGACCGAACACGTCCTGCTCGGACTCCTGCGGGAGGGCGACGGCATCGCCGCGCGTGTCCTCGAGCGCCTCGGTGTTAGCCTGGGCAGAGTGCGCAGCGAGGTCCATCGCCAGCTCGGCTTCATCGATAACCGCATCAGCACCGAAGCGCCGACCAGTTGGAGCCCCAAGGCGCGACGCGTGCTCGAACTTGCGCTGGAGGAGGCGAGCGAGCTCAACCCGCGGCTCGGCCTTCCCAACTACATCGACACCGAACACATTCTCCTCGGTCTCATTCGCGAGGGTGAGGGCCAGGCGGCGCGGGTGCTGCGCGCGATGGACGTGGACCTCGATCGGGTACGCCGCGAGGTCGTCAGCCACCTGGGCGGGACCCCGACCCTGGGTCAGCCGCAGCAGCGTGGCCGCTCGAGCACGCCAGTGCTCGATGCCTTCGGTCGCGATCTGACCAAGCTCGCAGTGGAGGACAAGCTCGATCCGGTGATCGGGCGCCATCGCGAGATTCAGCGCGTGATCCAGATCCTGAGCCGCCGCACCAAGAATAACCCCTGTCTCATCGGCGAGCCCGGGGTCGGCAAGACCGCCATCGCGGAGGGCCTCGCCCAGCGCATCATCCAGCGCGATGTGCCGGAGATCCTCTACGACAAGCGCGTGGTCGCGCTCGACCTCGCCGGGTTGGTCGCGGGAACGAAGTACCGCGGCGAGTTCGAGGAGCGCATGAAGCGGGTCACCGACGAGATCCGCAAGAGCGCGGGCGATATCATCCTTTTCGTGGACGAGTTGCACACGCTGATCGGGGCGGGCGCGGCGGAAGGCGCCATCGACGCCTCCAACATCCTGAAGCCGGCGCTCGCCCGCGGCGAGTTGCAGTGCATCGGCGCCACGACCCTCAACGAGTACAAGAAATACATCGAGCGCGACCCGGCCCTGGAGCGGCGCTTCCAGCCGATCACCGTGGTCGAGCCGACCATGGATGAGACGATCGACATCCTCAAGGGCCTGCGCGAGCGCTACGAGGCGCATCACAAGGTGCGCATCTCCGACGACGCGCTGCTGATGGCCGCCCGACTGTCGCATCGCTACATTACCGACCGCTTCCTGCCCGATAAGGCGATCGACCTGGTGGATGAGGCGTCGTCGCGGGTGCGGCTGCAGTCGAGCCTGGTGCCGCCGGAACTCAAACAAGTGCGGCAGGAGCTCGACGGCGTGGAGCGCGAGCTTCAGCGCGTCGTCAACGTCAGCCCGTTCGAGCGCGATTACGAGCGCGGGTTCCAACTGCGCGACCGGCAGCGCAAGCTCAAGGAGAAGATCCGCATCATGGAGGAGGAGTGGCAGGAGACCCGCTCCGCCGCCCCTCGTGTCGTGGACGCGGAGGAGATCGCGCAGGTGGTCGCGAGCTGGACCGGCGTGCCGGTCACGCGGCTGCACGAAGAGGAAACGACCCGGCTGCTCAACATGGAAGATGCCGTGCACCTGCGGATCGTTGGGCAGAACGAGGCGGTGGAGGCGGTGTCGCGGGCGGTGCGGCGCGGCCGCGCCGGGCTCAAGGACGCGCAAAGGCCGATTGGATCGTTCATCTTCCTGGGCCCGACCGGGGTGGGCAAGACGGAACTGGCGCGCGCGCTGGCCGAGTTCCTGTTTGGCAACGAGGCCGCGATGATCCGCGTGGACATGTCGGAGTACATGGAGAGGTTCACGGTGTCGCGTCTGGTCGGATCGCCGCCGGGATACGTCGGCTACGAGGAAGGCGGGCAACTCACCGACCAGGTACGGCGGCGGCCGTACTCAGTGGTGCTGCTGGATGAGATCGAAAAGGCGCACCCTGAGGTGTTCAACATCCTGCTCCAGGTATTGGAGGATGGCCGCCTCACCGATTCGCACGGCAAGGTCGCCGATTTCCGCAATGCGGTGGTCATCATGACCTCCAACATCGGCACCAGCTCGGTTGACCTGGGCCAGGCCACCATCGGGTACCAGGCGATCGTCGAAAGTGATGAGGAAGGTTCTCACACGCGGATGAAGGAGAGCGTGCTGGAGAAGGTCAAGCACACCTTCAGGCCCGAGTTCCTAAACCGCGTCGATGAAGTGATCGTGTTTCACGCTCTATCGACGGAGCAGATCAAGCAGATCGTTGACCTGCTCCTCAACCGGGTGGCGGAGGAGGTCCGCGGTCAGGGCATGCAGTTGGTGGTCGATGACGAAGTCAAGCAATTGCTGGCGCGGGAGGGGTTCGACCGCGCACTGGGCGCGCGGCCACTGCGCCGCGCAATCCAGCGTCGGATCGAGGATCCGCTGGCGGAGTCGATCTTGCAGGGTGATTTCGTGGAGGGCGACGTCGTCCTTGCGCGGCTCGATGACGGCAAAGTCGCGTTCTGCAAACAAGATCAGCTCGCCCCCGTCGCGCCGTCATAGGACGAACGGCGAATGGGCGGATGTCCGCGTTGCGCCCCCGGCGGTGTTCCGCGCGGGGGCGCCGCCATTTGCGCCGGTAGGAGCCCATCTGGGGGGGTGGCGCAGATTCCCAACCTGCCGGATCCGGTTGCGCCGCAGGGCGCGGCGCCGCCGCGGGAATCTCGCACCGGGTACGCGGGATTAATATAGCACATGCCGAAGGCCGCCACCATATACGTCTGCCAGCAGTGCGGCGCCGAGCACGTCCGCTGGATGGGACGCTGCCGGGACTGCGAGGCTTGGAATAGCCTGGTCGAGGAGAAAGCCGAAACCGCGGCTGCCACGAGTCGCTCCGGCGCGCCGGGGAGCCCGCCGGTGTCGATCGCCGAGGTCTCCGCGTCAGACGCGCCGCGGATGCCGACGAGCATTGGCGAGTTCGATCGGGTGTTGGGTGGCGGGGTAGTCGCCGGTTCGTTGGTGCTGATCGGCGGCGAGCCCGGGATCGGCAAGTCGACCCTGGTGCTGCAAGCGGCGCATGTGTTCGCCGAGGCGCACGGAAGGGTATTATACATTTCGGGAGAAGAATCGCTGCTCCAGATCCGCATGCGCGCGCAGCGCGTCAGCGCCATGAGCTCCGGCCTTATGGTCGCCGCCGAAACCGAGATGGAGCAGATCCTGGCCGCGATCGAGACGCTCTCGCCGGCGCTCGTCATCGTCGATTCGGTTCAGACCCTCCACGACGGTGAGTTGAGCAGCGCGCCGGGGAGCGTGGGGCAGGTGCGGCACTGCGCCGCGCTGCTGATGAGGGCGGCGAAGGCAAGCGCGAAGCCCGTTTTCCTCGTGGGCCACGTCACCAAGGAAGGTGCGATCGCGGGCCCGCGGGTGTTGGAGCACATGGTGGACACCGTGCTCTACATGGAGGGCGACCGCCACCTGGATTACCGCCTGCTGCGGGCGGTGAAGAACCGATTTGGATCCACGAATGAGCTGGGCGTGTTTCAGATGCGCGAGGACGGGCTGGTCGAGGTGCCGAATCCGTCGGCGGTGTTCCTGACCGAGCGGCGTACCGGAGCCCTCGGCTCGGCCGTGATCGCCACCATCGAAGGCACCCGGCCGCTGCTGGTCGAGGCGCAAGGGCTGGTGACGCCGGCGCCGCCGTTCGGGGCGCCCCGCCGCAGCTCGACCGGGGTGGACTACAACCGCCTGTCGCTCGTCCTGGCGGTACTGGAAAAACGCGGCAGATTAGGGATCGCAACGCAGGATGTGTTCGTCAATATACCGGGCGGCGTGCGCGTGGAGGAACCGGCAGCCGACCTGGGCATGGCACTTGCGGTAGCATCAAACCTGAAAGAACGGCCGGTGCGCTCCGATACCGTGTTCTTCGGGGAACTCGGCTTGTCGGGGGAGATCCGCAGCGTCAACCGGCCGCAGGATCGAATCCGGGAGGCAGCGCGGTTAGGATTCCGCCGGTGCGTAGCGCCCGCACGCGGCGTGCCGCGCGGCATGGATGACATCGAGGTGGTCGGCGTCGGAGACCTCGGCGAAGCGTTCGACGCCGGGCTCGAAGCGGCGGCCCGCAATTCCGGCGCAGGAAGGAGGTGAACAAACCAATGGGAACACGGTGGATGGGATTTCTTTTCAGCCTTGCCTTCAGTCTGGTCTCGGCGGTAGTATTCCTCGAACTGTCAGAGATCTACCTGAACCTGCCGATCGTCAAAGGGACGCCGGCCGGCGCATATTTTGTGCCCTGGTACAAGACGGCTTTCGCCGTACTCGGTCTGCTCATCGGGTTCACACTGGCCGGCGTGATTTTCCGTCAGATCGTGGAGTTGGCGTCCAATATCGAGCGCTATCCGGCGCAGGATAAGGTCGCCGGGGTCATCGGCCTGATCATCGGCCTGACGCTGACGGTCCTGCTCAGCAGGTTCGTGTGGCCTATCCCCAGGTTGGGGCCTTTCCTGGTGCTGCTCCTCGGAATTGCGTGCATCTACCTTGGCGGAAGCATCGCCATGAGCATGAAAGAGGAGCTCTCTTTCTTCATGCCCAACCTGGTGGGCACTCGTGCGGACGCGCGCGGGCGGCCGGGGGCTCGTATCAAGCTGCTTGATACGAACGTTATCATTGACGGCCGCATCGCCGACATCTGCCGCACCGGCTTCGTCGAGGGCCCGATCTATATCCCGGGCTTCGTCCTCGAGGAGCTGCACCTCATTGCCGACAGCGCCGACAGCCTCAAGCGCAACCGCGGGCGCCGCGGCCTCGATATCCTGAATCAGATGCAGGATGAGCTCAAGATGCTGGTTGAGGTGTACGACCGCTACGAGATTTCGTTCGGCGACAACGAGGGCGTGGACATCAAGCTCGTCAAACTGGCCAAGGACATCGATGCCGCGATCGTCACCAATGACTTCAACCTCAACAAGGTGGCGCAGCTCCAAGGCATAACGGTGCTCAATGTCAACGAGCTCGCCAACGCGGTCAAGCCCATCGTTCTGCCGGGCGAGGAGATGTCGGTTACTATCGTCAAGGAGGGCAAGGAGGTTAACCAGGGCGTGGCGTACCTTGACGACGGGACGATGGTGGTCGTCGAGGATGGCAAACGCCACATCGGCGAGACGCTGCCCGTCATCGTCACCAGCGTGCTCCAAACCGTCGCCGGTAAGATGATCTTCGGCAACCCGAGGACCGGCTATACGGAGGAGGGACAAGCTGACAAAGACAGCCGGGCTGATAGCGGCGGCAGGTACCGGAGAAAGACTCGGTCTGCGGCAGACTAAGGCGCTGGTTCCGCTGTGCGGCAGGCCGCTGGTGAGCTATTGCCTCGAGACCTTTCGGGCATCGAGCGTCGAGGAGATCGTGCTGGTCGCCCCGCCCGACGGCGTCGAGGCGTTTCGCGCGCTCATCGCCGCTGGTCCGGGGGACAAGACGGAGAAAATCGTGGCAGGCGGAGCCACGAGGCAGGAGTCGGTATGGGCCGGGCTGTGCGAGATATCGGCCGGCATGGACTGCGTGCTGATACATGACGCGGCCCGGCCCCTGGTTTCCCGACACCTGATGGAATCGTGCGCGGCCGCCGCCGCCTCCTACGGCGCCGCCATTGCCGCCTTGCCTGTCAGTGACACCCTGAAGCGATCCGTCGGCGAGGTGATCTCCGCCACCATTGACCGCAGCGACCTCTGGATCGCCCAGACGCCTCAGGCGTTCCGTGTCGACGTCATCACCGAGGCGTATGAGCGGGCGCGGCGTGACGGTGCCGTCGCGACCGACGACGCCGCGCTGGTGGAGGCTCTGGGGCGCCCGGTACGGCTGGTGATGGGCTCGCCGCGCAACGTCAAGATCACGTACCCGGCCGATCTTACGCTGGCCCAGGATCTGGTGCGGGGCGAGACTGCTGCGGCCGGAATCCGCTGTGGCATCGGATATGATGTGCACCGCCTGGTGGAGGGGCGGCGCCTGGTGCTCGGCGGGGTGGAGTTCCCGGGGCGCAGGGGTCTCGATGGTCATTCCGACGCCGATGTGCTGGCTCACGCGATCTGCGACGCCCTGCTCGGCGCGGCGGGTCTCGGTGACATCGGCCGCCACTTTCCCGATACCGACCCGCGCTATGCCGGCGCCGACAGCATCGAGCTGCTGCGCCGGGCGAGGGAGATGACAGCGGCCGCCGGCTTCGGCGTGGTGAACGTTGATGCCGTGGTCGTCGCCGAGGAGCCGCGCATCGCGGGCGATGTTGCGCGCATGCAACAACGGCTGGGGGAGGCGCTGGGCATCGCGCCTGACAGGATAAGCGTGAAGGGGAAAACAGCGGAGGGTCTGGGCCCGATCGGTGCGGGCGAAGGAATCGCGAGCCACGCGATCTGCACCATTGCACCATGCGTCGCCGCAGGGCATTCGCAGGACTGCTCAAGCCAAATTTGAATGACAGCAACCAGATGAAGCACGCCGTGCGCGTCGATGATGCGCACCACTCAGGCATCGAGGAGCGAGACTGATGCAGATTTCCTTCACCGGCAAGCAGTTCGAGGTTACCGAAGCGCTCAGGCAGTACGCCGAGCGCAAGCTCCAGAAGTTCGAAAAGCAGTTGCGCCGGGCGACATCGGCGCACATCGTGCAGAGCACCGAGCGCAACTGGCACAACGTGGACATCACGATGACCGCGGACGGCGCCGTGTTCCGCGGCGAGGGTCGCTCGGACAACATGTACAGCTCCATCGACCTCGCGATCGCGAGACTCGAGACTCAGATCAAGCATCGCAAGGGCAAGATCATCGATCGCGCGCATGGCAGGACGCCGGAGGGACGCGCGCCGGAGACTGCGGCCGCCTCCGAAGTGCCCGCCGAGACTGAAGGCGAGAGTGAGGAAGAGCCGCGGCCGCACCAGATCCGGAGCCGCCGGGTTCAGTTGACGCCGATGTCGGTGGACGAGGCGGTTGATGAAATGGAGCTGCTGGGGCAGCAGTTCTTCATGTTCGCGAACGGCGATACAGGCCAGATCAACGTGGTGTACAAACGGGACGAAGGGAACTACGGGCTCATCGAGCCTGATTTCTAATGCGACCCAATGACCGGGAACCTTCAGTGAAGCTAGAGGAATTCCGCGAGGAAGTGAGGCGCGAGTTCGGCGACCGACTGCAGCGCGCGACACCCGCCAATGTGCAGGACTTCCTGGCACGGATGCAGTCGCAGCTCTTCCTCGACACCGGAAAAGGAGACCAGGGATTCGAGCTCAATGAGACCGCGTCCGACTACAATGAGATCGTGACGCAGTTCTTTGCGCGGGTGCTGCAAGCCAAGCCGGAGCAGCTCGAGGACGCATTGATGATGCTGTGGTTGGTGGGCTTCGAGCTTCACTTCGCGCGCTTGGAGGAGGAATACGCCGACCGGTTCGCGGCGATGTTCCACGAGGGCGAGGAGGACGAGGAGTCCTGAGCTTCCGCGGTCCGGGATCGCGTTGCGCCAAGTCGTAGGGGGGCCGCGATCATCGGCTGACATGGGTGCAGCCAGCGAGAGGAGGGTGCCGCATCATGCCTGCTGCGATCCGCATTCGCGCGGGCGACGTCGAGGCTCGCGCCGAGCTCAATGACTCGGCTACGGCCCAGGCGATCGCCGCGGCGCTGCCTATCGAGGCGAGCGCCAACACCTGGGGCGACGAGATCTACTTCAGCATCCCCGTGCGGTGTCCCGACGAGGACCCACGGGAAGTCGTCGAGCTGGGCGATCTGGGCTACTGGCGCCCCGGCACCGCTTTCTGCGTCTTTTTCGGGCCCACGCCTGCCAGCCGGGGTAGCGAGATACGCCCCGCCAGCGCCGTAAACGTCTTTGGCCGCATCACAGGCGATCCCAGGGTCTTCAAGTCGGTGCCCGACGGCGCGCGCGTCGTTGTGGAGGCCGTTGACTAGCCCCGGATTATTCATGGTCATCTCGGATCACGTGCAGAATGCACAAAGAGTTCCTGGTGCGGCTTGGCCGCGTCCACGGCGCCAGGCATGAATAATCCGCGTCCGATCACGCTGCGGGGATGCTGCGTCCTCCCGCCGACGCGCTCGGCACTATGAATAATGCAGGCTAGCATCAGGGGTGTCAGCATCCCATGAACATCATCATCGCGCCTGACTCCTTCAAGGGCAGCCTGACGGCGGTCGCCGCTGCCGATGCCATCGAGCAGGGCATCCGTGCGGTGGCGCCGGCGGCGGAGTTGGTGCGCGTTCCCCTCGCTGACGGGGGTGAGGGCACCGTGCAGGCGCTCGTCGACGCAACCGGCGGGCGTTTCATCCAGCAGCGTGTCATGGGGCCGCTGCGCGAGCCGGTGGAGGCGTTCTTCGGCATCCTCGGTGACGATACCACCGGCGTCGTCGAGATGGCGGCGGCCTCAGGGCTCGCGCTGGTGCCGCCGGAGCAGCGCGATCCCCGCCTGACCACCACGTATGGCACGGGGCAACTCATCGCCGCGGCGATGGATCGCGGCTGTAAGAAGATCATCGTGGCCGTCGGCGGGAGCGCCACCAACGACGGGGGCGCCGGGATGGCCCAGGCGTTGGGCGCGAGTCTCACCGACCAGAACGGCGCTCAGATCGGACCCGGGGCCGCTGAACTTGGACGGCTGGCGAAGATCGACATTTCCCACATGGATGAGCGCGCTCAGCGCACCGAATTCTGCATCGCAACGGACGTCAGCAACCCGCTCTGTGGGCCGGACGGCGCCTCGGCCGTGTACGGCCCGCAGAAGGGGGCAACGCCGGAGATGGTGCCGGAACTCGACGCGTGGCTCGCCCACTATGCGCGGATTATGCTGCGCGATCTGAAGCAGGATGTGGCGGATCGGCCGGGCGCGGGAGCCGCGGGTGGTCTCGGAGCGGGATTGATGGCGTTCCTCGGCGCACAACCGCGCATGGGCATCGCGATCGTGCTCGAGGCGGTTGACTTCGAGAGCTACCTCGAGGCCGCCGACCTCGTCATCACCGGCGAGGGACAGATAGACGCCCAAACGGCCTACGGTAAGACGCTGACGGGCGTCGGGCGGCTTGCGCGACGCCACGGGGTGCCGGTGGTGGCGCTCGCCGGCTCGGTGTGCGAGGAAGCCGATCGGCTGGCTGAGATCGGCATCGACGCGGCAGTGAGCATCCTCCCGGGCCCCATGAGTGAGGCCGAGGCGATGGCTCGGGCGGGCCTGCTGGTGCAGGATGCTGCGGAGCGCGTGATGCGCCTCATCTTGACGGGCCGGGAGGTGGGCGAGGGCCGCTGGAAAATGCCGACATCCGGCCGCGGGCAAGATGGCTGAGTCATCTCGCGTTCGATGTGCCTGCGGTTCGGCGCGGAACGCATAGCGCGTGTGCGCCCGGACCCGGCCGGGCGAGATGCCTCATGCCTGCTGGCACGCAGGTCGCGCAATGCGTGCCTCTCGTGCGACTCGAAACTCTCGGGCCCGCTCCTCTTCCAGGTCGACCCCGGCATTGCCTGTGTCCGGCGTCAGGCCGTCCCCGCTTGTGTCGCGTCTCAGCCCCGGCTGGGTCGTGACAGCCTTGCCCCCAACCTGCCGCGGATTCGAGGTGGCTGGAAGAGCCCGCGTGGCGGCGCGATCACGCGGCCCGTCTTCCCTCCACCTCTCGCTGGATCCACGTGACGCCGGGCAGGAATCCGCGGTCCCGCGGCGGAAGAAGTAGCCAGCGGCGCTGGGCCCGACGGTGCACCTATGGAACCCCGCAAGACCCTCAAGGACGTGGCAGCGACTCGCGACGAACGCGGCGTGACGATACAGCGCGTGGGCGTGAAGGATGTGCACCTGCCGGCGCAGATTCGCCGCAAAGAGGGCGGCTATGACGGCGTGCTGGCCCGGGTCGAGCTCACCGCAGAGCTGCCGCACCATTTCCGCGGCACTCATATGAGCCGCTTCCTAGCCATCTTATTCAAGTGGAGTCAGCGGCCAGTCGCCAGCCCGGATATCCGCGCCATGCTCAATGAGGTGCGCGATGAGCTTCAGGCCCCGAGCGCGCGCATCCTCATGCGCTTCAAGTACTTCATGGCGAAACGCGCGCCCGTGAGCGGCGCGGAGAGCTTCCTCGACTATGACTGCGAGTTCAACGGCGCGTTGACGGAGGAGGGCTACGTCTTCACCCTCGGCGTCGAAGCGCCCGTAACGTGCCTGTGCCCGTGCAGCCGCGAGATTTCGGCTCAGGGCGCCCACAACCAGCGCTGCATGCTGCGCGCGCGCGTGCGCTATGCGCCCGATGACATCATCTGGATCGAGGACCTGGTTGGCGAGCTCGAGCGTCATGGCAGTGCTCAGATATTCCCGTTGCTGAAGCGCGAAGACGAGAAGCACGTGACGGAACAGGCGTACGCGACCCCTAAGTTCGTCGAAGACGTTGTGCGCGATACAGTGGTCGCGCTCCGAGCCGATCGGCGTGTCACCTGGTTTGAGGTGGAGTGCGAGAGCTACGAGTCGATCCACAATCACAGCGTTTATGCCTATCAGCAGGAGCAAAGGTAGAGATGCGTTCGAGCGGCCTGGACGCGGTCACGACGGCGTGAGACACGGTGCAGCCTCCTGCACGCGGGGGTCGAGGTGGTGCCTCGCGGGCCGGCAGGCGCTTCGGTCCTCTGCGTCCCTGGATACGAAAGGAAACGGAATGAGGTTCGCATTATGCGCGGCGGTCGTCGCGGTAACAGTCAGCGCGGTCTTTGCGGCGCCTGAAGCTAACCAAACGTTGGGCCTGGGACAGGCTGAGGAGGTCGCGCTGGCCAACCAGGCCAGCGTCGCCATCGCCGGCACGCAGGTGCGCCAGGCGGAGTCCGCTCTGATCATTGGGCGATCCGCATATTACCCCCAATTGCTGGCCGATTGGACGTACGACTTCACGGACGTTCGCGGCGGCAGGCAGTTCACGACCGTCAACGGTCTCACGGTGGGGGCGGGCGGATCCACGGAGCAGCACCAATCCCGGCTCGTCACCACCTACACGCTCTTCGACAGCGGCGTGCGCCGCGCCCAGCTGCACGGAGCGCGCGCGACCCTGGATCAGGCCAGCAGCGGGCTGGATTTCGCGCGAGTTGACCTGACGAGTCGCGTCGCGACCAGCTACCTAACCCTGCTACACAATCAACGGGCGGCGACGGTCGCTCGCGAGCGCGTTGACCAGGCACAGTCGCACCTCAACCAGGTCCTGGCAAGGATCGAGGCGGGCCTGACCGCCAACGTGGATCGTTACCCGCTCGACGCAGAGCTGGCACAGGCGCGCCTGGCGCTGATCCAGGCCGAGAACGCTGTTCGCCAGGAGAGCATCACGCTGTCCAATATCATGGGCTTGACGGCCACCCAACAGTACCAGGCTCAAGAACCGCCGGCGGAGCCCAACATCGCCGGCCTTGCTTCTGTCGAGGACGCCCTTGCCGCCGCCGAGCGGCTGCGGCCCGATCTCCGGGAGACTCAGGCAGCCGCTCGCATCGCGGCGGCTTCGCTGGAACAGGCGCGCGTGACGGCGCGGCCGGTCCTGAGCGTGAATGCGTCTCACGTGTGGAAGGTGGAGCCGGCCCCTTCAGAGCGCGATGCGCTTCTGAGTGCCGAGCTCTCGTTCCCGATCTTCGATGCGGGAGCACGCCGCGCGCAGGCGGAGAGCGCACGGCAAGGTCTGACCGCGGCCGAGCTGCGCCTGGTGCAGCTTCGCAAGGATATTACCGCCCAGGTCAGCCAGGCGCGCCTCGCCGCCACCAATGCATGGGAGAGCATGAACGCGTCGGCGGTCAGTGTGAACGCGGCTCGCGAGGCCCTGCGCTCGGCCGAGGCTCGATACCAGGCCGGCCTGGCGATCCCGATCGAGATCACCGACGCGCAGATCGCCTACTACAACGCAGAGCTGGATGCGACCGCGGCGCGGTACAACTACTTCACGGCCCTGGCCGCCCTGCGCAACGCCGTAGGCCTCCCGATCCTCGATTTCAAGGACCTCGCAGAGCAGCGAGTACTCCAGCCATGATCGAGGTCGTGAATCTCCAGAAAGAATACCGGCTCGGCCAGGTGCGCGTGCCGGCGCTGCGCGGACTGTCGCTGCGCGTTGAGGCGGGTGAACTGGTGGCCGTCATGGGTCCTTCAGGCTCGGGCAAGTCCACCCTCATGAACATCCTCGGCTGCCTCGACCGGCCGACTGCGGGCACTTATCGGCTGGATGGCAGTGATGTCAGCCACCTCAACGACAGCGACCTCGCCGACGTTCGCAACAGGAAGCTTGGCTTTGTCTTCCAGACCTTCAATCTGCTCCCGAGATCCGATGCGCTGCACAACGTGGAGCTGCCGCTCATCTACGCCGGCGGGCGGCGCCGTCGCGATCGAGCGCAGCGGGCGCTGGAGGCGGTCGGCCTCGGAGAACGCATGCGTCATCGGCCCACGGAGCTGTCGGGGGGTGAGCAGCAGCGCGTCGCGATCGCTCGCGCCATCGTCAACGACCCCGTGATGCTCCTTGCCGACGAGCCGACGGGCAACCTCGACACCCGTACCGGCGAGGAGATCATGGCCATCTTCCAGGAGCTCAACCGCGCCGGCACGACGGTCGTCCTCGTCACGCACGAACAGGATATCGCGCTTCACGCAAAGCGCATTATCGTGCTGCGCGACGGCGTGCTGATACACGATGAGTCCGTGCCGGCCCCCAAAGACGCTCGCGAAGAGGCCGTACGCCTCGCTGCGGAGGCTGCGCGGACGCAGGGAGCCGCGATGATGCCCTCCGCCGACGCGTGAGCCGCTTCTCCGCACGCTGCACTCCAACAGACCTGGATGCGAGAACGATGCCACAGACCATAGCCGAGAAGATCCTCAGTGCTCACGTCGGTCACGACGTCAGCGCGGGCGAGATCGTGGTCGCAGGGGTGGATTTCACCATGGGCCAGGACGGGACGTCGATGATGATCATCGACGAGCTGGCCAGCCTGGGGGCGGAGCGCGTGTTCGACCCGGCGCGATTCGCGATGGTGCTGGATCACTCGACCCCGAGTCCGGTGGCCGGGACGTCGAGGATTCACGCGAAGATGCGCCGGGCGGCGGAGAAGTACGGCTCGCTGCTCTATGACATTGGCGAGGGCATATGCCACCAACTCGTGCCCGAGCACGGGCACGTGCTGCCGGGCGACCTCGTCGTGGGCGCCGACAGCCACACCTGCACCTACGGCGCGCTCAACGCTGCGGCGACGGGCCTGGGATCCACCGACCTCGCCGCCGCGGCGTATACCGGCAAGCTGTGGTTCAAGGTCCCCGAGACCATGCGAGTGACGTGCCGGGGCGGGCTTCCCGAAGGGGTGTATTCGAAAGACCTCATCCTGCATCTTGTGGGCGACATCGGCGCCGACGGCGCAACCTATCGCTCGGTGGAATTCGTGGGGGAGGCGATCGCCGCCCTCTCGGTGGACGCGCGCTTCACCGTGTGCAATATGGCGGTGGAGATGGGCGCCAAGTTCGGCATCATGGAAGCAGACGAGAAGACGCTGGCCTGGATCAAGGGGCGCTCACCGCGGGAGCCGCGGCCGACAATGGCGGACGGCGGCGCACGGTATGTCGAGGTGCGGGAATACGATGTTTCGGATCTCGGCCCGCAGATCGCGAAGCCCCACACCGTTGACAACGTCGCGCCGGTGGGGGAGGTCGAGGGGACGCCGATTCAACAGGGCGTCATCGGCACCTGCACCAACGGGCGCGTCGAGGACTTCGAGGCCGCGGCCAACGTCCTCGCGGGGCGTCGTGTCGACCGGCGGACTCGGCTGATCTGCGTTCCGTCATCCAAGGCGGTGCTGATCGAGATCATCGAGCGCGGCATCCATCGGGCGCTGCTCGATGCGGGAGCGGTGTTCGTGACTCCCGGGTGCGGCCCGTGCGTCGGCAGTCATGCGGGCGTGCCCGGTGATTACGAGAACGTCATCTCGACCGCCAACCGCAACTTCCTCGGCCGCATGGGCAACCCCGAAGGCGTGAGCATCTACCTCGCGTCACCAGCCACGGTGGCGGCATCGGCCATCGAGGGGCGCATCGCCGATCCACGCAAGTACCTGTGAGGAGGCAGCTTCATGATCCTGCGCGGCAAAGCGCGACTCGTCAACCCGCGGGATGATGTCAACACCGACTACATCATCGCGTACCGCTACAAGTTCAAGTCAGAGGACATGAAGGAACTCGCGCAGCACCTGTTCGAGGACATCGACACCGAGTTTGTCAAGCGCATTGAGCCCGGCGATTTCGTCATCGCCGGCTCCAACTTCGGCTGCGGCTCGTCGCGCGAACAGGCGCCGCGGGTGATATTGGCGGCGGGGTTGGGCGCGGTCATCGCCGAATCGTTCGCGCGCATCTTCTACCGCAACGCCTTCAACCTCGGGCTGCCGCTGATCGAGGCGGAGACCAGCTTCATCAAAGAAGGCGACGAGTTGGAGTTGGACCTCGACCACGGCGTCCTTCGAGACTCGAGTCAGCAGCGGGAGGCGCCCATCAAGCCGCTGCCGCCGGTGATGCAGAAGCTGCTGGCGGACGGCGGATTGGTGGAGCACCTCAAGCGCCACGGCGGGTTCGCGCTCGACGGGTAGGCCGGGCCTTTCGCCTGGCCGCGCGCGGGCAGCGAGACTTGCCCGCCTCAGGCGGAGGGCTGCCTCAGCCAGCGGCTCTCTGGGGCGAGCGCGCCGACTCACCGTTGTGGGCGCTCACGGGCGCGCCTCCGGATCCTTTGGGGAGGAGTTCCAGGTGAAAGTCACGATTGTCGGCGGTGCGGGCAAGGTCGGCGCCGCAGCCGCCTTCGCGCTCCAGATGGGCGGCGTCGTGCGCGAGCTGTGTCTCGTTGACGTCATGGAGCAAGCGGCGCAGGGCGAGGCACTGGATCTGCGCCACGGCGCCGCGCTGTGCGGTCCCCTCGACGTGCGGGCCGGCGGGTACGACGCTGCGGCCGGGTCGCATATCGTCGTGGTGACGGCGGGGCTGCGTCGCCAGCCGGACGAGTCGCGGCTCCAGCTCGTCAACCGCAACGTTTCGTTGTTCCGCCAGATCCTCGGACAACTGACGGGGGTGACGCTTGCCGATAGCGCGATCCTGCTGGTGGTCGCCAATCCGGTGGACATCCTGACCCGCATCGCGCTCGACATGGGCTGGCCCCGCCAGAGAACGATCGGCACCGGGACCTTCCTCGACACGATTCGCTTGCGTTCGCTCCTGTCGGCAAGGTTGGGCTGTGACCCGACCGCGATGGATGCGTTGATCCTGGGCGAGCACGGCGACAGCATGGTGCCGATCTGGTCGCGGGCGCAGGTGGGCGGAGTCGCGCTCACGTCGTATCCTGGTTTCAGCGGCGCCCTTGGCCACGAGGTCTTCGCCGAGGTGAAGACCGCCGGGGCGGAGATGATCCGTCTCAAGAGCGGCGCGGCCTATGCGATCGGCCTCTGTGTGCGCGACGTGGTAGAGGCCATCGGGCGCGACGCGCGCCGCCCGCTGCCGGTCTCGACACTGCAAGCCGGGGCGTACGGCATTGATGGCATCTGCCTCAGTCTGCCGACCGTCATCGGCAGAGCCGGCGCGCTCAGTGTGCTCGAGCCCGCGCTGGCGGCGGACGAGATCACTGCGCTCCAGGCGTCGGCGCAGGTGCTGCGCGAGACGATGGCGGGCATTACCTGAGCGAACCGGGGAGGTTATCATGATCATCCGCTACCTCGGCCACGCGTGTTTCCTCGTGACCGATGCCGACGGCATCAGGATCGTCTTCGATCCGTACGAGCCCGGGGGTTTCAATGGGGGAATCGGATATGGCCCCATCAAAGAGCCGGCGGACATTGTGGTGGTCAGTCACGATCACGCCGACCACAACTATGTGGCGGGCGTGCCGGGCAATCCCCGGGTGATCAAGGGCCCGGGCGTCCAATCGGAGGAGATCATCCTGTTTCGCGGCATAGCGGCAAAGCACGACGCGTCAGGCGGCAGCGAACGTGGAGAGAACACGATTTTCTGTGCCGATATTGACGACGTGCGGCTCTGCCATCTCGGCGACCTTGGGCACGAGCTGACGCCGGCGCAGGTCGAGGAGATCGGCTCGATCGACGTTCTGCTGTGCCCGGTCGGCGGCCTCTTTACGATCGACGCGCAAGCCGCGACGCGGGTGGTCGAATCCTTGGGCCCGCGCATCACGATTCCGATGCATTTCAAGACGGCCAAGATCACGTTCCCGCTCGCGCCGGTGGACGATTTCCTGCGCGGGAAGACGAACGTGCGCCGCGAGAACGGGTCTGAGATCACGGTGACGCAAGAGACGCTTCCGGCCGAACCGCAGATTATCGTTCTTGACCCCGCGCTCTGATCGCCGGTTGTCGGCACCGTCCGCGACGACTGGCACACCATGGTTGCGGTGGACACCGCTCGACCGGTGGATACCGCCTGTCACTCGCGTTCGGCGCGAGCACGGAAATCATCCCCCTCACACGGGTGGATTCGGGAGGCGCCATGAGCAGACACTTGGCAGGCGCGGCGAAGGCGGGACGCTATCTCGCGATGCTGTTGCTGGCATCCGCGTTCCCATTGCCGCCGCGTGCTTCAGCGAACACCTCGATCCCACTCAATTGCTCCGCCCCGCAGATGATGGCGCCGGTCACGGTTGATGGCAAGCTCGATGAGTGGCGCGGCGTGGAGCCGATATTGCTCGCGGGCGAGGCGCGTTGGAAGCCCGCGCGCCCAGGGGAGGCATACGGAGGGCCGAGCGATTCAGCGGCGCGGTTCTACCTCGCGTGGGACAAGAGCAATCTCTACATCGCCGTCGAGGCGTACGACAACGATCTCACGCCGCCCGAGTCCGCGGAGAAGATGCTTGACGGCGACTGCATCATCGTGGCTGTGGATGCGCGCGACGACGCGAGCCAGGGCTATGCCGAGGATGATAGCGAGTTCGGGTTCGCCTACACCGCCGCCGGCCCTATGACATGGCGGTGGTTCCCGAGCGACCACGCGGGCCCCCTCTACTCCGCTAAGGTCGCGGTTGTTCGCGAGGTCAAGCCTGGTGCGCTCGCGGCAGGCATGCCCCCGATCAAGCTCACCTACGAGATCGCCGTGCCGTGGTTTGAGTTGGCGGAGGCGCGTCGGGAGATCGGCGGCGTCTTTGGCTTCAACCTGGCGATCAACGATGTTGACGAGGGCCGGCGCCACGGTTGGCTGCAATGGACCCCGGGCATCATGGGCGTCAAGGATCCGTCCCGGTTCGGCAACATCCACTTGGCAGGCCCGCTGGCTGCTGCGCCGCCACAGCCACCTGAGGAGACGCCCGCGCCCTCGACGCCGTCTTCGCCGCCGCCCACGTCCCGAGGCGTATCGTTCGACCGCCGTAGCTTCATGGTGAACGACCGCGCCGTGCTTCTCTACAGCGGCGCCTTCCATTACTTCCGCTGCCCCAAGGGCGAATGGAGCGACCGGCTGGCTAAGATGAAGGCGGCTGGGCTGAACTGCCTGTCCACCTACGTTCCGTGGAACTGGCACGAGCAGCGCGAAGGCCAGGCCGATCTGGCCGACCTTGACGAGTTCTTGTCTCTGGCCGAAAAGGCGGGGTTCTACGTCATCGCCCAACCCGGACCGTACATCGGAGCCGACTGGAGCGAGGGCGGCTTCCCTGCGTGGCTGAGCGTGAAGGGCGTGCGCTATCGGAGTGCGGAACCGGCGTTCCTGGAGCAGTGCCGGCGCTGGTTCAGCCAGGTCATGCCGGTCATCGCGCGGCACCAGGTCGGGAGAGGCGCAGGCGTGATCTTGGTGCAACTGGACAACGACCTCGGCGGCGACGGCGCGGGGCATCGAGAACTGCTGCACGCGTTGCACGAAATGGCGCGGAAGCTGGGGGTCGAGGTGCCCCTCATCACTTCCGGCACGCCGACGGCGCGAGACAATGCAGACCCTGTGATGGCCGACATCACAGACGGACTCGCTCTCGGCGCGGACTGGGACGCGACGACGGTCGCGCAGGCACTTGGCGAATTGGGCGCTCAGGAGGCCAACGCGCCAACCCTCGTGACGGACTTACCGACCGACGCGGCTGCTGCTGAGAGCAGCCTGGCGCCCTCTGCACACGCCGCCAATGGATCAGACCGCATCAGCGGGCTGACGTGCGTCGCGCTGGAATGCGGCGGCGACCTCATCAACTACTCCATGGGCTGCGGCGGGACCAACTTCGGCTACTGGGCTGCGGCAGGAACACCGACGACCTACGACCGCGGCGCTCCGATATCCGAGCACGGCGGATTGACCCCGAGGTACTATGCAGTAAAGGGCGTCGGCGATTTCCTGTCATCGTTCGGGAGCATCCTCGCGCGTTCCTGGCGCCTTCCGCACGGGTCTGCCTTCGCCGATCAGGCCGGGATCTCCGTGGTCGAACGGATCAGCGGCGAGTCCGCCTTTCTCTTCATCCGCGACCCGACCGACACCACAGGGACGACCGGCGATGCGCGCCATATGCGCGTGACGTATACCGATCCGATGGACGGGCGGCAGGTGACGATTCCCGCGGCCGGGCATATCGCGCTGCCCCGCCGCGGGGTGAGGATGTTGGTTTGCGGCGTGCCGCTTGCCCACGGCCGGCTGGAGTACTGCACCTCCGGGGTCACGGCGCTCGAAGAAGTGGGTGACCGGCAAGTCCTGACGCTATGCGGTGATCCGGGCGAAGCCGGTGAGCTGCGCCTGCGCCTCGATGCCCCGCCAGCGCTGGGCGGCGACGCGATAGGCACCGTGTGGGACCCGGCACGTCGCACCCTCGATGTGAGCTATCGTTGCCGTGACATCGAGCAGCATGCGGTTCTCGATTCGCTCGAGCTGGTGATCGCGCCGGCGAGCCGCGCCGAGCGATCATGGGAAGTCGAAACCGGCGCGGACAGCATCCGCATCATCTCCGATGCCTGCTTTCTGCGCGACGCCGCAGCGAGCGACAGCGGCGTTGCCATGACCTTCGACCTGCGGCCCGGTGACGCGAGATTCACCACCGTCCTGCCCCAGGCGCCGTCGACGCTGACGATTGACGGTCGCGACGCGCCATTCACCTACGATTCCGTGACCCGGGCGCTGACGTTCAGCATCAGGACCCCCGCGGTACCCGAGCGGCCTCCCCGGCGGGGCGGCGTGTTCGGGATGATCAAGGACATCATCACCTACAGCAGCCCGTCCCTGCGCCAGTCGTTCAACCGCGCGCGCGCCGCGATGGAGCCGCTGATCGCCGAGTTGATCGAGCAGCCGGTTGAGCTGAAGCCGCTCCAGGAACTGCAAGTGTTCGATGCCGGTTACGTCAAGTACCACGCGGCATTCGATCCGGCGGGTCGCACCATGCTCTCGATAGATGCCTACGCCGCGGATCCAAAGATGGTGTACGTCAACCAGCGCATGATGCCCGCACTCAGTCAGCCGGCGGTGCACGCGGAAACGGACGTGTCCCAGTTCCTTCACGCAGGACCGAACCAGGTAGACATCATCTACCACAACGTGGGCTGGCCGGCGGAGGGCGCACGGATCGCCGAGCCCAAGGGCCTGAGGGAGGCTCGGCTGTCCGCCGGGCCCGGCACAGCGCCGTCGGGAAGCGACGCGACATCGATCACAGGCTGGCGCCTGCAGCCGCGCCTATCTGGGGAAGCGGCCGGCTTCCATCTGCCGCAGTACAACGATGGCGCGTGGAACGTCCTGCGGTTCGGGAACTGGAAGCGTGAGAGCCCGGCGCTGCGGGACTTCGACGGCATCATGTGGTACCGCATCGCATTCGACGTGCCGCAGCGGCCAGGCTGGGAGATTCCGTGGAAGCTTCGCCTTGACGCGGCAGAGCAGACCATGATCTACCTCAACGGGCGGTTGCTCGGCAAGCACTTTGCCCAGGGCCCGCAGTCGGAGTTCTACCTTCCCCGGGAGTGGCTGCGGCCCGAGGCCCGGAACACCCTCGCATTCGCCGTGCGCAGCGGCGACCGCGGCGGCGGGCTGAAGGCGGTTGCAATCGAGCCGTACGACGACTCGGTTGTGCGTCCCACGCGGGTGGTCATCTCCTACTGACCCCCGCGACCAACCTGAGAGCGATCTGCCTCTTCCCGTGCCTACGCGGTCCGCCATTCGGTCTCCCCGTGCGCCAGGTCGGCTTGACAGGCGTTCTGGCCCTTAACTATACTGAATCTGAGACGGCTCACAACGAGGTCGGGTGACGTCGTCACCCCGATACGGCCAAAAAGGCTGAAGCGCATGTTCTCCGAGATACGCAAAGATGTGAGGGCGGCGTTCAAGCGCGACCCGGCGGCGCGGAGCACGGTCGAGATCCTGGTCTGCTATGCCGGCGTGCGCGCGATCCTTATGCACCGCGTCGCCCATTGGCTGTGGAACCACCGGCTGCACTTGGTCGCCAGATGCTTCTCCGAGTTCGCCCGGTTCATCAACGGGGTTGAGATCCACCCTGCGGCGCAGATCGGCGAGGAAGTCTTCATTGACCACGGCACCGGCGTCGTCATTGGCGAGACCGCCGAAGTCGGTGACCGCGTCCTCATGTACCAGGGGGTCACCCTGGGCGGCACCGGCAAGCAGCGCGGCAAGCGCCACCCAACGATTGGCAGCAGTGTGACGCTGGGCGCGGGCGCGAAGGTACTCGGAGCCATCACCGTCGGCGATAACACTGTCATCGGCGCGGGGTCGGTGGTCCTCAAGTCGGTCCCGGCCAACTCCACGGCGGTCGGCGTTCCCGCGCGTGTGGTGGTGCAGGACGGCAAGCGCATTGAGGAGCCATCGCTCGAGCACGGTAAGGTGCCGGACCCGTGCGACAAGTGCATGGAGCAGATCGACTCGCGGCTGGCGGGGTTGCGCGACCGCATCTCCGCGCTTGAGGCGGAGTTGGAGCGGCTGAAGGACGAACGCCGGCCGCTGCCGGCATCTCGCGCCGACTCGTAGGGTCTGTGACTACCATCCGGCGCCGCGCGGCCATCCGCCGCAGTCCTAGGAATCTGCATTGGCGCTCGTCATCTACAACACCCTGACGAAACGGAAGGAAGAGTTCACTCCGCGTGAGCCCGGTCGCGTGCGAATGTACGTGTGCGGGCCCACCGTCTATGGCTGCATCCACGTCGGCAACGCCCGCATGGAAGTGAGTTTCGACACCATCCGCAGGTATTTTGAGCACGCGGGCTATCGCGTCGAGATGGTGCGCAATATCACCGACGTCGAGGACAAGATCATCAATGCCGCAAACGAAGCGGGTGTCTCGGCGGATGAGATCGCTCGCCGCTATACCGAGGCGTACTTCGAGGACATGCAGGCGCTCGGGGTGCGCCATGCCGATCACGAGCCGCGAGCGACCGAGTATATCCCGCAGATGATTCGCCTCGTATCTACTTTGGTCGAGCGCGGATTCGCGTACCAGGTGGACGGAGACGTCTACTACGAGGTGCGGAAGTTCGCAGACTACGGGAAGCTCTCTGGACGCAACTTGGACGAACTGATGTCGGGGGCGCGTGTTGAGGTGGACGAGCGCAAGCGCGACGCGCTGGATTTCGCGCTGTGGAAGGCCGCCAAGCCCGGCGAGCCGTCGTGGGATAGCCCCTGGGGCGCCGGCCGCCCCGGCTGGCACATCGAGTGTTCGGCGATGTCGACTGCGCTCCTCGGCGATGAACTCGACATCCACGGCGGCGGCGCTGACCTCATCTTCCCGCATCACGAGAACGAGATTGCGCAATCCGAGGCCGCGACCGGGCACTCGCCGTTCGTGCGTTACTGGATGCACGTGGGATGGCTGACGGTGGAGCGGAAGAAGATGTCGAAGTCACTCGGCAACTTCTCGACGGTGCGCGAGGTGCTCGCCCACTTCCCGCCGCAAGCCCTGCGTTTCCTGTTCCTCGCGACGCACTACCGGCAGCAGTTGGAGTTCACCGACACGGCTATGGCGCAGGCCCGCAGCGCCTTGGAGCGCCTGGAGATCGGGCGCCAGCATCTGGAGCGCATGGTGGCTCGCGCCCAAACCGGCGAGGCCGGGGACGGTTCCCTCGATGAACTCGACCAGGCGACTGATAGGGCGCGCCAGAGCTTCGTCGAGGCGATGAACGACGACTTCAATATGCCGCGCGCCCTGGCTGCCCTGTTCGATCTCGTGGCCGAGGCGCACCGGCTCGCGGATGAGCGGTTTGCCCCGACGCGGTCGCAGCGCGCATCATTCCAGGATGCGCTCGCGACGCTGCAGGAGCTCTCCGGCATCCTCGGCCTGGGCCTCGCGGCGGACCGCGGGCCGGGCGAGGACCTCATCGGCAAGCTGATCCAGGTCTTGATTGATGTGCGCCAGCAGGCGCGGGCATCGGGCCAGTACGGTCTGGCGGACAGGGTTCGCACGCAGCTCGCCGGGCTCGGGATTGCGCTCGAGGATCGGCCTGACGGCACGACCTGGCGGAGGGCCTGATGCTGCGCCTGGACCCCTTGAGGCCGCATTAGGTGCGTCGCGCAACGAAAAGGCGCCGCTCCGGGCTCCGCCGCATCCTCGCGGCAGTTGCAGCGGTTTTCACCGCCGCGCTGCTCGTCCTCCTGCTGAGGGACACCGGGCGGATCTACCCCAACATCTATGTCGCGGGGGTGAAGGTTGGCGCAATGGAGCGGAACACGATCCGCGCGAGTCCCTGGGTGGAGGGCGCGCGTCCGGCCATGCCTCTGCCCGAGACCTCGATCGTAGTTCGCGCAGGCGATGCGTCTTACCGCCACAAACTCGACGATACCGGCGTCGCGTTCGACCTCGAGCGAGCCCTTGATCGCGCATACGCCGTCGGGAGAACGGGGCCACCCTTGCAGCAGGTTCTCGATCGCCTCGAGTCGTACGCGCGCCGCACCGATATACCCATTCCAGCAGTCGTCGATGATAGGCAGGCGATCGCGTTCGCTCGAGACTGCGCCCGGCGTCTCAATCGTCAGCCCGACAATGCCTCGGTTGATGTCGAGGGCACGAAAGTCCGCGTCACTCCGGGCAAGCCTGGCGTCGAGGTTAGAGTCGGTGATGTTCCTGCCGCCATCAAACGCTGGGCCGATTCGGGCTGCCGCGGCGATCTGCAACTTCCAGCGCGCCTAACCGGTGCGCTCGTCACGGCGGAGCAGCTAACGTCCGTGGACACGCTGCTTGCCTCGGTGCGGACGCCGCTCTCGGGCAGCTCCCGCAATCGGCGCCACAACATCGCCCTCGCGGCCGCGGCCGTGAGCGGCTATGTGCTCATGCCAGGAGAGAGGTTTTCCTACAACGCCGTGGTTGGGCCGCGGACCGAGGAAACCGGCTACCGCACGGCGCCGGTGATCCGCAGCGGCAAGCTGGTGCCGGGCACGGGGGGCGGGGCGTGTCAGCTCAGCTCGACGCTGTACCAGGCGGCGCTGCGCGCGGGGCTTGAGATCGTCGCTCGCAGCCACCATTCCCGCCCCGTGGCGTACACGCCGGCAGGGTTTGACGCAACCGTGGCCTATCCTGTTATAGACCTTAAGTTCCGTAACGGCTTTGAGGGCCCGGTCGTCCTGCGAGCACGGGTGCATGGCGGGCGGCTTGAGTGCCAGGTGTTGGGGCCGGGGCCGGCGTCGAAGGTCGAGTTGACGCGCCAGGTACACTGGATCCAGCCCCCGGAAGCCCGCATCGTCGAGGATGCAACAGTGCCACCCGGAAAACGCGTGGTCGAGGTCAAGGCAAGGCGGGGGGTGCGGGTCCGGGTCTATCGGCGACAGGCGGATGCCGCGGCAGGTCGCGGGCAACTGGTCTCGACGGACTACTATGCGGCTGAGGCGGCCGTGATCCGCCAAGGAAGTGTGGCGGGTAAGGTGCCGACCACCACCAAGACAAGCCTTGGCAGCAGCGAGGCGACACCAGAGACCGCCTCGCCGGCGCGCCCGGCCGTCCCGTCTGGCTCGACGCCGGCCCCAGGCGACGCCCGGCCGCAGCCGCCGACAGGCCCGAAAAAAACGAGTTGACGCACGGTTGACTTCTCCTTTGAATTGGTCTATACTGAAATTACCTTCAGGCGGGGCCCGAAACTGCGTGACATTCCTAGGGTCAATTGTGCATTGCGCCTTCAGTCGCACCTTGAGAACTCATAGCGGGGCGATGTCGTCGGTGTCGGAACGCGGCGTGGCGAGAGCTGGCTCGCGGGGTATGGCAAAACCCAGGTCCGTGGAGGCTAATGGATGGGCGAAATCAGCATTCGCGATGGTGGTTGTTTGACGTTCCAGAGCATGCTTGATGAGGAGGTCGTAAGGTACGCAAAGAGCGGCAGCGAACGAGCGACGGAGCATCTGCTGTCCAAGTATCGCAATATCGTAGAGGGCAAGGCGAGGTCCTATTTCCTGGTCGGCGCTGACCACGACGACATCATCCAGGAAGGGATGATCGGGCTCTTCAAGGCCATCCGCGATTTTCGCAACGACAAGTTGCTGCCGTTTCGCGCCTTCGCCGAGCTCTGCATCAGCCGTCAGATCTTCACCGCGATCAAGGCAGCGACGCGGCAGAAGCACATCCCGCTGAACTCGTACGTCTCGCTCCATGCTAACCTCTTCGAATCCGACTCCGACCGCACCCTCCTCGATACCCTGGCCGAAAGCGACACCAGCGATCCCGAGGATGTCGTCGTCACCCAGCAGTTCTCGGATGATCTGCGCCAGCGAATCAAGCGCGACCTGAGCGACCTGGAGTCGGCCGTGCTGCGCAGTCATCTCGAGGGCAAATCCTACCAGGAGATCGCTGCCGAACTGCAGCGGCGCGTCAAGTCGGTTGACAACGCGCTGCAGCGGGCGAAGCGGAAGATCGGTCGCAGCCTCAAGAAGATGATGGTCGCGACGTGACAGGCTCGGGTGTTATCGAACGGTGCCACACGGCCCCGGTCCTGCGTGAGAACCCCGTTCTCACGGGGTTTCGGGATCTGGCGCGAATGCCCGAGATTCCACCGGCGGCATGCTAGAGCCCGTCGCGGCGGTTTTTGGCGTGACGCCGTTTTGCGCGGCTGACCGGGACCCGCCTCCCGGTCAGTCGCGCTTTTTCCGTTTGATGCGCGTTGGCGGGAGGCGCGGCTGCCGCAAACCGGGGCCGCCGCTGCCGCATGCGCGACATTGAGCCGAGGGGCGACCGAGGTGCGCTCAGGGTTGACAGCATCGCGCTGAATGTGCTAGCCTAACTATGTCCGGGGACCCCAAGGCCCCGGACATTGAGCTAATAGGGAGGGATTCCCGAGTGGCCAAAGGGAGCAGACTGTAAATCTGCTGGCGTATGCCTTCGGAGGTTCGAATCCTCCTCCCTCCACCACCGTGCTGCGCCCTCGGGCGCATAGATGTCGCCCACGTGGCTCAGTTGGCAGAGCGTATCCTTGGTAAGGATAAGGTCCCCGGTTCGATTCCGGGCGTGGGCTCCAGTTCATCAGCGCTTGTGGCGCAGGGCGACCACAGGGGAGCGTAATCATGGGCAAGCAGAAGTTCGAGCGGACGAAGCCGCACGTCAACATCGGGACGATTGGTCACGTCGACCACGGCAAGACGACGCTGACGAGCGCGATCACGATGGTGTTGAGCAAGCGCGGGTGGGCTAACTTCATGGCGTACGAGCGGATCGACTCGGCGCCGGAGGAGAAGGAGCGGGGGCTGACGATCAACATCTTCCACGCCGAGTACCAGACGGAGAAGCGCCACTACGCGCACGTGGACTGTCCGGGGCACGCGGACTACATCAAGAACATGATCACGGGGGCGGCGCAGATGGACGGGGCGGTGCTGGTGGTATCGGCGGCGGACGGGCCGATGCCGCAGACGCGGGAGCACGTGCTGCTGGCGCGGCAGGTGCAGGTGCCCTACATCGTGGTGTTTCTGAACAAGACCGACATGGTGGACGACCCGGAGCTGATCGACCTGGTGGAGCTGGAGCTGCGGGAGTTATTGACGCGGTACGAGTTTCCGGGGGACGATATACCGATCGTGCGCGGGAGCGCGCTGAAGTGCCTGGAGACGCAGCAGACGGAGCGGGAGAGCGAGTGGGGGGAACCGATCTGGCAGTTGTTGGATGCGATTGACACCTACATTCCGACGCCGCAGCGGGACGTAGACAAGCCGTTCCTGATGCCGATCGAGGACGTCTTCACGATCAGCGGGCGGGGGACGGTGGTGACGGGGCGGGTGGACCGGGGGACGCTGCCGCGGGGGACGGAAGTGGAGATCGTGGGGTTGGTGCCGCAGCCGCGCAAGACGGTGGTGACGGACGTGGAGATGTTCCGCAAGAGCCTGGATCAGGCGACGGCGGGGGACAACGTGGGGCTGCTGCTGCGGGGGATCGAGCGCGAGGACGTGGAGCGGGGGCAGGTGGTGGCGCTGCCGGGGAGCATCACGCCGCACACGGAATTTCGGGCTGAGGTCTACATTCTGAGCAAGGAAGAGGGGGGCCGGCACACCCCGTTCTTCAGCGGGTACCGGCCGCAGTTCTACTTCCGGACCACGGATGTGACGGGGGTGATGCATCTGCCGGAGGGGGTGGAGATGGTGATGCCGGGGGACAACGTGACGATCACGGCGGAGCTGATCCAGCCGATCGCGATGGAGCCGGGGCTGCGGTT